>Ga0081540_1003364_pt1 | contig 12675 bp, 13 predicted proteins | sample TabmetS2T1R1_FD_71024 | JGI IMG/M metagenome (GOLD analysis project Ga0081540, IMG submission 71024) | Tabebuia heterophylla rhizosphere microbial communities from the University of Puerto Rico - S2T1R1 | ecosystem: Host-associated > Plants > Roots > Rhizosphere ...
CGCGTGCGTAAAGGGTCTCCTTCGTGCCAAAGACGGACATCATCCTCAACCCGTGTTGGAATTGGCTCCCATCCAAACCGCCCATGGTGGAAGCGGCGCATCTGTGGCTTCTCGAACTAGCTTCAGCGCCTCTCCGTCCTTGGTAGTTGCGGCTATGGCAACAAATGCTGGATCGATGAATAAGCGTGGTCGCACGGCCATCGCAGCGCCAAAACGTCGCGCGATAGGCTCCTCGTGGGCCAGCAATTGCTCTAAGGTGGCGGCAGCCCTCTTTGGCCAGCGCTCCAGCGCGAGAAACGCATTCTTAAAGCTTGCAAATATCGACGCCGGTTCGCTTGCATGGAGGTGTTCCAGGCCGGCCAGCACGTTGCTGCTTTCCATGTATCGAAGCGCCTTCCAAGCCATCCAACGAACGCCTTGATGAGGATCGCCAAGCATTTTAACGATCTTGGCTATCGCCCAGCCATCTTCCCATGTCGTGCACAGTGAAATCGCCGTAATTGCATCGCCGCGAACGCGCGGCGTCCCATCTTCCAGCAGTTCAGCGATCTCCCGAAGGAGCGGACGAACCTTTTGACCAAGCTCCGAGGCCAAGAACGCAGCGTAGCCAGTAGTTCCGGGAACAAAGAGCTTTCGCAGGTTCTCAATAGGATAGTCATGGCAGAATGCCGCCAGCAGTTCATTGGCGACCACGCCACCATCCGCATCAGAAGATGGGTGCAGCAACTGCTCAATCATCTCGTCTGGTGTCATCGGATGTCCGCGTTGATTGCGTGGGCGATCAAGAATGGGGCGAGTATTTCAGCGTTGGCAATGTCCACCTCGGGTCAGGGGGCTGTCCCGCGCAACCGACTTGAACGTGCGGACTTTGTGTCCGAAGACCCCTCGATTTCTGCCTTGGTTTCGGGCGGGTTATGTCCGTGCCGAGTTTCAGCGCCAGCACGGCACACGCAGCCATGATGGCGAGCACGAGCATAGTGGCCCACAAGGGGCCATATTGCGCGGCGGCAAGCCAGACCGATGAGCCGGCATAGAGGGAGATCGCAAGCGGTGCGATCCGCGTCGTCTCGGGGGCGGCTCTGCCTGCGGGTGTCACCTGCCACACCGCGTAGACGACGGCCAGCAGATAGATCGGCCCCCAGATCGCGAAGGCATACTCGGCGGGCTCAATCTGCGAGGGCTCAGTGCCGCGCACGGGCTGGGCGCCGTCGCGGAACGGGTTCACAAAGTACGGAAAGATGATCTGAACGGCGGCTGTCGCGAGAACGAGGAAACGGAGAAAGGTGTCTGTCATGGGCTGGAGCGGCACTTAGCTCGCGGAGGCGACAAATAGAGTTCTGCAGCCACTCGACAAACGATGCCGTGATTGATCTCGAGCATGAGAGAGCTGCACAAACCGGCCGCGGATTGGCGCGCGCTGGCCTTGGACTCAGCCGGCGGCCAAGAAGCCGGCGATGCCCGGCTCCTTGGAGATCAATCAGTCAGCGTCCAGAGTGGCCAGACAGGCCCTCATGTTCAGCCACCTCGAGCCCAAAATCGTCGAATCCCGGCTCAGCTTGCGCAACAGCTTGGGTTAGCGGCTCGTCTGCGGTGAAAGCTTTCGTGAGCGGACCGATCTGCCAGAGTGCCGAGATCCCTACCAGCACATAGACTAGCCGGGCTGGGGCAGAGCCTGCGCCTAAAATGGCGGCTACGAGATCAAAGCCAAACAGGCCGACAAGCCCCCAGTTCAGTCCACCCACAATGATAAGCAGCAGCGTGACGATGTTGACGACCTTCATGCGGTTCTCCTCGGTTAGCATCTGCTATGGACAGCGACACGTCCGATTTGGGCCTTGGCGGTTGACAGGCAAGGGCCGATTTGCATTTCATGCAAAATCGTTTTCACATTAAGAAACAAAATGAGCAGGCTTTGACTGCAGCGAAAAATCTGCGCCGACAGCCAGTTTCCGAAACGCTAGCAACCGGCCTGCAACAGTACCGGATTGGCTCCAAACTCCGCGCACTCCGGCTCCGCAAGAGCCTTGGGCTCGTGGAGCTTGGGCGGCATACGGGCTTGTCTGCGGCATTGTTGTCCAAAATTGAACGTGGCCTGCTATTTCCGACGCTGCCAACGTTGCTGCGCATCGCTATGGTGTTCGCCGTCGGTCTCGAATACTTTTTCAAGGAAGATTCGGCGCGGTCGCGCGTTGCTGTCGTCCGGAAAAGCGACCGGCTGCGATTGCCGGACAGAGCCGGTGCCAATCCGGCCGCCTACCTATTCGAGAGCCTCGATTTCCCCGTGACCGAGCGGAAAATCGACGCATTCTATGCCGAGTTCCCGCCCAACGCCGTCCCGTCCGAGTTGCACCGTCACGAAGGGGCGGAACTGATCTACATTTTGCATGGAAAGCTGGCCGTTACGGTAAATGAGGAGGAGACGATCCTCGGTGCCGGGGACGCCATGTACTTCGACTCCGGCGCTTCCCACAGTTATCGCCGGCATGGTCGGTCTGGTTGCGCCGCGATCGTCGTGATCGCACCTTGAGCGTGCGCTTGCGGCTCGCGCGAAATCGGCAAGCGGTAGTAATCTTTGCTCGAGCTGCAGGGCACGTTAAGTTGCTTGAATTTCCTCCTGAGAGCCTAGGATGCAGTCCGAAAATTTCGAGGCTCAGATACATTGTCGTTGAGGACGATGTCGTAATTGTCGACCCATCTGACTACTCGATTGTTGAAACCTTCAGCCTTAGGCACCCTTGGCGGGCGGGGGCTGGGTATCAGGGAGAGCGCGATGAATGGAACGAACGCAAGCCTCTGTTTCTCCGCCTTGTTGCTGCGCATGCATCGCCATTGGAGCGGCTGAGGCCCAAGAGCGAAGGCGTGGTCAAGACTGCCAGGGTATTCCGTGCGGCCACTTGTCGTCACCGGGACAGTGCCGCGCATGGCTTGTTGGTGTACCGCCAGGCCAACAGCTGCCGCCGGGCGACTACCGTCGGATCGAACGCACCGCACCACCCCGAGCGAGGATCATCTACGGCTACCGACGGTAGCAAAGCATCTTCGCATGCCGAGGGCCTCGTCTGGTCCGGGTCAACTACTGCCGGCCGCAGCCAGCTCCTGCTATTTCGAATCCTGTCCGTACTACCTCAGATTCCGGCCATGCTGGTGATCAATTGGGCATGGCTCTTGGGTGCCATAAGCAGTCGAGCTGGCTACAGCTCAGTCAAACCTTCTGCCTTCCTGAGCGCCCGCTGCAGCACCACCGGCACGACCGGCTTTCCGACGAATTCAATGGGGTCATAAGGCAGGAGAGCCGCTCTTGTTGGCTCGTCTAGGTTGGCGCTGAGAAAAATGCAGCGGAGCGCCTGGCGCTCGTGCAGCTCACGTGCCACATCGATGCCGCTGCCTCCGTCTAACCGAATATCCATCAGCGCGACATCTGGGCCGAGCGCCATTGCCTGAGTGACAGCCTCGGCCGCCGATCCAACCCTGGCAACGACTTCGTGGCCAAACTCGGCGACGAGCATCGCCAGGTGCATGGCTATTATAACATCGTCTTCGACGATCAGGACCCGCATGTCTTATCGGGGGCATGAAGCGGCACTGTTAGCTCCACGCTAAACCCTGATGCGGCCTGCTTTGGTTCCACGCTGGCGCCCAGCTGAGTGGAAAAAGCGTCAACGATGCGCGTACCGAGCCCCGCCCGGGACTCCCCCTCGGGGGGACCTTGTCCGGTGTCGGTTATTGTGAGCTTCAGCGCCCGCCCCCTTTCTGCGCGCAAAACAACCTCGCACGGAGGGCCGACATGCTTCACCGCGTTGGTAACCAGCTCGTTGACGATCAAAGCCAGTGGAATTGCCATATCGGTGGGAACATCGACGCGCTCGACGTCGCTTTTGATGCCGTCCGGACAACCGTAGGCACGCCCTATCTCCTGACAGAGATCAGCGAGGAACGTATCCAGCCGCACAACAGTTGCATCATCTCCGGTGTAAAGACGCTCGTGGACTGCCGCGATCGCTAGGACACGCGCGGCTGCATTTCTAAGGGCGTCGGCGGCCTCCCCACTTTGCGCGTGCGGCACCTGGAGGTGCAGAATGCTGGTAACGATCTGAAGGCTGTTTTTGACGCGATGGTTGACCTCTTTCAGCAGCAGGTCCTTTTGCTGAAGCTGCACCTCCAGCGCGTGTTTGGCCTTCTCGAGCTCGCGCTTTTCGTGCAGACCACGAAGCTCGGTCAACTCCTCGAAGAGCCGAACGCCCATGTCGCACCGCGCAGCTTCGGGGTCTTCCAAAAGCAAACGTGCCAATTGTTCGTTCACCTTCAACAGCTCGAGAGCGTCCTCCTCGAGCACAAGCTCAGGGTGCAGCACGGTCCAATAATGCGCGGTGCGAATGAACGCGAGCAGTCCGAGGAGGTGTTCATAGCGGTTCCCGCCAAGAGCGTTGCGAAGGGCGCGGCGCGCTCGGTCGGCGCGTCGAGGTTCCACGAACACCATTGTCGCGGCCGCGATCAGCCAATCCTCACTCTCGCTGTCAGGCTCAGACCATTCCTTCAGTTCGGGAAGTTTTTCCAAACCACTCAGGATGTTATTTGCGTCGCGCTCCCAGGGAGGAGCTGTCTTGAGAAGCTTGATCGCCTGCCCGACGCTTTGGGCTGCGACTGTGGGATCACCGGATGAGTGACCTCGTCCGACAAGAAAAGCGCAATGGCGCACGATGCAGTAGCGAACCTCGCAAAAGCGGGAGAGGTAGACGAATAGTCGCTCCTTGAAAAGCGATGGGATCGGATTGTCGAGATATGCCGCCTTGGCGAAATCCCATAAGCGTTCGATGATTTCAGGCGCGTCCGGAGCTGACGCGAAGAAATTGGGCACCAAACCGAAGCGGCTGGCGACCTCACGTTGCAAGGCGGTCTGCCGAGCGGCTGACAAGGTCATCAAAAAGGTTCCCTGCAAAAAGGAGCCGCCCCGCTTGAGTGCTTGCTACTAGAGCCTCCTATTGCACCCGGCGGCAAGAGATCTTTGCTGTCTTAACGTGTCGCAGGCCGCACGGCTACGATCAAGCTCGATGGGCCGACGGAGCTGTTTTGCAGCGAAGTGAGGGGCGGGGTTAGGCGACCCCGAAATTGCTGCAAATCACTCCGTGTCGGGCCTGCCATGACACCCAAGGCTGCGCACCTCGGTATTAACCCTGATCTGTGGCCGGGGAGCCCCTGATCCCGGCTTCCGTGGCAACCTGATACTGAGTCCTGGCCGCGAAGGCTTCTGTGGGCACAAGAAGCGCGGTGGAGGGCTGACCGAATACATTTCACCGATAGATGCAAAGCAAGCTGGCTACTGAGTTGCCTTGCCGCGAACTCCTTGACCGACCGGAGGCTGCGCTACCGCGCCAGCAAGCGCGACTGCAATGTCTGTCCATTCAAAGCTAAGTGCTGCCCGAAAGAACCTGCCCGAAAGATCCCACGTGATATCCACGAGGATGCCCGCGACGTGGCGCGTCGTAAGATGAACACTAAGGCGTTCCTTAAATCACGCGACCAGCGCAAGCGCGTCGAGATGCGCTTCGCGCACTTGAAGACCCATCACGGCTTCGAGCGCATGCGGCTCAGAGGTCTGTCCGGCGCCCGCGACGAGTTCCACCTCGCCGCAATCGTTCAGAACTTGAAGACGCTCGCTTTGAGGCTCATCCGTCCGTCACCACAACCGGCTTGTGCGTGACGTGCGTCACCTCGGCCGGTGGGTGAGCCGAAGCCCACCGGCGAGGACAAAAGCTTGATTAACTCGCAACTTGCCAGACCAAACGAGTGATCGAACCCCACCCAATTCTGGTGGCCCACTTTTTCGACACCATCGGTCAAATCCGGCCACCTCGACCAGATTCTTAGAAGCTTCTGGCGTGTCCGGTGACCACCAGTTTCCCGACGCGGCTGCCACAGCAGCGGGACTGGTCCGCGTATGCGGATGAACGAATCCGCCGCCGCCGGATAGAAACCTCTGATGGGTTAGCACTCACCGGAGTTCCGCCTGACAATGTCCATCACCGTGTTCTTGCTCAAGCCCACGTTGCGGGCAATGAGCCGATAGGGCAGCCCGTCGGCATGCATGCCGAGCACCCGCTTGGCTTTCTTGTCCGAGGGACGCTGACCCACCTGGCGCCCAAGTCTGATGCCCCTGGCCCTAGCCGCTGCCAGGCCGGATTTGACCCGATCCCTGATCGGATCGCGCTCGAACTTGGCCAGGCCAGCCATGATGGTGCGCATGAGCTTGCCGCTGGCGGTGCTGAGATCGAAGCTGAGGCCCCTCTGAGCCAGGACGCTGACTTTCCAGCCGTGGAGGTCATCGAGCGTCTGGACGAGATCCTGCGTGCTCCTGCCCCAGCGGCTGAGCTCGGTGACCAAGATGGCGTCGATTTCCCGAGCCCGGGCAAGCGCCATCACCTGCTGCGTTCGGGCCGGTCATCATCCGCGCCCGACGCTGTCTCCTTGAAGATGGCGATCACCTTGTAGCCAGCGCGCTTGGCGAAGGCCTTGAGGTCTCGCTCCTGGCGTTCGCAGGATTGATCGCTGGTGCTGACTCGGCAGTAAGTGGCGGTTTGGCCCAACTGAACCCTCTTGGAATTCGTCCTCCCGAAAGCCAGCAAAATCGGGCTTTTGCTGCTCCGAATTTCCGTTTACCAAGGACAGAATTCGAATCGCAAAACCCCGGACCCAATGGTGGCCCGGGATTTTCGTTTCCGTCGTGGACTCAAACTGCAACACCGCGTCGCTTCCGTTGGCGTCGTCCTCGCGAGAGCTAACGCAATCGACGCTCTGCAAAGTTGGCCGCGTTGTGTCATTTTGCCTTCATCAGCCGTTCCTCGGTCATACTGGTGGCACCAACAAAACGCACTAGCCCCTGAGGCCCTTATGGCTCGCACGACCCCTCCGCGTCCCGTGGATGTCGAAGCGCTCTTCCCCGAAGTCGCGGCCTACCGGCGGGAGGCGACCCGGCTGCACCCGCGCCAGGGCGAGCCCGGGGTCCGCGACAGCTCGGTCGGCGGTCCTCTGCTCTGGCCCACCAACGAGCCGTGGCCGCACTGCGTGGACGCGCACCCCAAGATCGGTTTTGACCCACGGCTCCCAATACCGCTCATACCGGTGCTGCAGCTGTATGCTGCCGACGTGCCGGGCCTACCATTCCCGCCCGGGACAGATCTGCTGCAACTCCTGTGGTGCCCCTACGATCACGAGCCCTATTACGCTCCCCGGCCGGAGCTCCGCTGGCGTGCCACCGACATCAGCGGTCTGCTGCTCGCTCACCCGCCGCACCCCACAGGTGCTCCGGGCAACCACATGCCTGCACCGTGCGTAGTGCACCCTGAGCGGGTCATCGAATACCCGCAGTGGGACCTCCCCGAACAGCTTAGTGACGCGCTCGACGAACGGTTTGACCGGCTGAAGAAGGAGACCGGCTGGTCGTATTGGTACGACTTATCGATAGCTCCCGGAATAAAGACGGGTGGATATCCGGGTTGGACACAGTGGCCCGACTGGCCCGACTGCGACAGCTGCGGTAAACGCATGGACCATCTGCTCACCATCGACAGCGCGGAATTCGACGGTGGATCCGCGCGCACCTGGCTGCCGCAGGAAGACAGACCGGTCGTAGGAACGATTTTCGACCTTCCGTACAAGCAGCGGCATGCAATTCAGAGCGCAGCGGCCCTGATGATCGGCGACATGGGCGGCGTATACGTCTTCATTTGCCCGCGCTGCCCCGGCCAGCCGTACGCCTATCGGTCCGATTGCTCCTAGAGTCGGCCATGGGTGCGCGGCGGGAGCGCCAAACGGCGGCGCGCCAGCACCCGAGCCATCGAGTGCCACGTTGCCAGGCTGAGTCGAGAAGCTGATCACCGTGCCAATGCCCGATTCCACGGTTGCCAGACCGCGACTAATCTCGGCCGAGCGCGTGCCCATGGCGCGAGCCAGGTTGCGCGCCATGGGATTATTGCGACAGGCGTCAGGGAATATGATGTTGGTGCTGGTGACCCGCTCCATGGTTCGCTGCACTAGGTCAAGGCGCACCATTTCCCAGTCGAGCGCATCGGCAGTCTCCGCTTTGGCGTCAATCGGCATCAGGTAATTTTTACGAGCCACCTGAAGGCCGTCACCCGCGTAGAAGAAAAGGCTCACCTCTGCATCGGCCAGGGCATTGGAGAAATCGCGCACTTTCCGGTCGAACGCCTGCTTGTAAAGATCGAACCTCTCGATCGTCTTGAATCCGTGCTTCTTGAGTGCGGCGGACATATCAGCCGCGTTATTGGCTGGGTTGGGGAGACTTGGCGTGTTCTGATACGCCGAATTGCCTATCACCAGTGCAACGCGCTTCTCCATCTGCGCGAACACCGAAGTCGACGAAAACAATAGCGCTAAAGTTTCGATGATCCGCGCCCACATTGCGAGCACCCCAATTTATCCGCTCACATTAGCTGGCTATTGGGAGCGCAGCCAAGTCATCCTTGAGCAGACCCCGTTCATAGAATGATGTATTCCTGACCACTAATCGGGCTTGGCCGCGGCCAAGTAGTTTACAGTCACCATGGCGAGGGCGCGCACCCCGACAACGAGGGCAGTCTCATCCAAGAAGAAGTTGGGGCTATGGTTCGGGGCTGCCTTGGCCAGGTTTTGGTCGCGCGGCACGATGCCGAGGTTGAAGTAGAGGCCAGGTATTTCGTTGAGGAAAAAAGAGAAGTCCTCCGATGCTCCCGTTCGTTCATTGAGTACCGCATCGCCATCGGCGGCACGCTCCAATACCGGTACCATGCGCGAAGCGACGTGCTCATTGTTAACCAGTGGATCGTAGAGCTCGATTATCTCGACCTCTGCCTTGGCATTGGCACTCGCCGCAATGTTCTCGGCGATCTGGCGAATGTCGCGATGCACGGCGGTGCGCACACCGGCATCATAGGTGCGGATCGTGCCCGTCATGTCCACAGTTTCGGGCACGATGTTCCAGCGCGAGCCGCCGTTGATTGTGGACACACTGACTACGGTCGGTGATTTCATCAGATCAGTGCGCCGACTCACCACCGTCTGCAATCCGAGCACGATCTGCGCGGCTGTCGTGACCGGATCGATCGCGCGCCAGGGATAACCGGCATGGCCCTGCCGACCGGTGACTTTGATACGAAGCTCGTCGGCGCTAGCCATAGACTGCCCCGCACGGTAGGCGAGGCGGCCACTCGGATGTCCTGAGGTGACATGCAGACCAAAGACCGCATCGGGCTTCGGGTCTTGCAGCACGCCTTCCTTGATCATAGCTCTGGCGCCCCAGATTTTGCCAGTAAAGGCGGGATAAAGGCTTGGACCTTCCTCGGCGGGCTGGAACATGAACTTCACCATGCCAGGCAACTTATCCTTCATTGCGGTTAGCACCTCGGCCGTTGCCATCAGGATGGCCGTGTGAGCGTCATGCCCGCACGCGTGCATCACGTCGACCTCACGCCCTAGATATTTGCCTTTCGCCTTGGACGCGAAAGGCAAGCCTTCCGGTTCCTTGACTGGTAGCGCGTCCATATCAGCGCGTAGCGCCACTACAGGGCCCGGCTTGCCGCCTTTGAGGATGGCGACAACGCCTGTGCGAGCCACGCCGGTCTTCACCTCGAGACCAAGCTTGGAAAGATGTTCCGCAACCAGGCCCGAGGTCTTCGTCTCCTGCTCCCCGAGTTCCGGGTTCTCGTGGATGGTACGCCGCCAAGCGATCAGCTTGCTTTCGATCTGAACTGCACGTTGGCGAATTTCTTTTTCAAAGTCGGGCACAATCGATTGCGCCCTTGCCGACAGGCCCCAAGGTGTTGCAACAAGCACAGTTGCGAATGCCAAGGAACGAAAAACGTGAGACATGTTCCCCTCCTCGATGGTTGCGTACAGGGTTGTAAAGAAGCTCACGACGCACACAAACGCGCAAACCAACACGGCAAAGCGCAGGAAAAATTGGCCTTCCATGGTGAGCACTTATTCCGGACCACCCCTTGAAGTATGCTAACGTCGAGCGTCGAACGAGTGCAGAGCCCCGCGTGTCACGGGAATCTCACGGTTCAGTGACTGGCGATGTGATATGGATCACAGGCGGACATTTGCTATAAGGAGAGCGTGTCAGACCGTCTCGCCTTTATCTGCCCGCTTGCTCCGTCCTCGGCCGTTCGCCCGCCCCGCCTACTGTCCTCTGTGGGCTCGGGCTCTTCGCGCCAACGTTCGCCATTTGCGCGCTTCCAAACCGGGCACTTCACCTTGACCCACCAGCGCTCGACCCGCTGGCGTAGCCCGACTGCCGCCGCTTCGACACGACGCCTTCTAACCCGAAGCGGTTGCAGTAGTCGAACAGGACCTCGCCGTCTGTGAACACCTCGACCTGGTGGAGATAGGGCACCCGCACGCCGCGGCAGAGCCGATCCAGCGCGCGCGCTTGCGCTGGCTGAGTGTTTCGCTCCCGCGAGGCGGTCATGCTCGGCGAATCTTTGGCGCATCGCGCTGGCGATCTGCTGGCAGCATATAGCCGGGCTGATTCCAGAAAAAGGCTGCTGGAATTTTGGGGCGTAATAGAGGGGGCACTAACCTAAGGAGCATAGAAATGAGCGTCCCTACAGCGCTTGGGCGCCGCGCAGGACACGGTCGCGACTTGCCGGCAGGAAAGGCAACGCCGACTTTTGTCAGTCCCTAAAAGGGTCGACTGCCAAAAACAGCTTGAGTACCGCGAGGGCGCTGCACCCGATCATCAAGGGTCTGCCGAGTAGGTGGCGACCTCGACGAGGTCGCCGTCGGGATCTTCGCAGTAGATTGAGGTCATGCGCCCAAGAGCACCCGTGCGCGGTGCCGGGCCCGCCGTAATGAGGATGCCGAGGCTCTTCCAACGCTCGATGAACGGTTTGAGGCTGCCCTCGGTGATGAAGCACAGGTCTAGCGAGCCCGGCACATCGACCTTGCAGGTCGCCCAGCCTCGGCTGCCTGTCGGTCGCAAATTGAGCCCGAAACCGAGCCCGCGTTCGTACCATGAGGTGGTCGCCTCGACATCGCGGCAGTTCATGACGATATGGTCGATGCGGTCGATCATCGCGAACTCCCATTGCTGTTCAGGCTTGCCTAGGCCGTTGATTACCGAAGTCGCGACCGGCTGCGCAAGGCCGAGATCGCGTAAGCCCGCGTTGGCGTTGCCCAGCACGACTTGGGATCGGTGCCGCGCGCACCCCTGGACGGCCCGGGCGTCACGTTCGAGCTGAGATGATGCGAGTGCCTGGGCCTCGCCGCGATATGCCGAGCGCCGCGGACAGCACGAGGAGCGCATGACGAGTGCTTAAAGACTTATGACATTTCGTCGCGTGCTAGCACCGCGATCTGTAGGAGCAGTAGCAAGTCGGTTAGCTTACAGCCCGAGCTAGCCGTATCGTCGAGCCAGACCGAGTTCTGGCAAGGCTGGGGACGGCGATGGCCAGAAACCAAGATGGACGCAGGGCCATGCTCAAATTTGAGCCCAATTTGGACCCCGGCCAGTCGATCTTTCGGTCTGTGCCACTCGGATTCCATGGCGGCCAACAATCGGTCTCAAAATGGGGACGCCAACTTCGTGTGCCGTGCCGCCGATTGAAAAAGTTAGAGCGACCGCCCCAAGGGTTTTCCGTTCAGACGCCCGAAAGACCCCCAATATCAGACCGACTTAACGCGAGCTAACCCGATGCCGTATGGGTCGGCCTAGTCCACGAGCCGACATTCCATGACAAGAATGTGCGCCATCATGCCGCCAGTTCGTCGAGCAGGGCCTTGGCCTGCTTCAAGTCCAACGTATCGAATCCCTCGGTGAACCAGCCGTACACTGGCGCGAGAAGATCGTGGGCCTGCTGTTGTTTGCCCTGATCGTACCACAGCCGCGCCATGCTCACAGCCGCGCGCAGTTCCCAGGACTTTGCCTGCTGCTGACGAGCGACCGTCAGCGCATGTTCGAAATATTCTTCTGCTTTCGTTTCGTCTGGGTCGGGCAACAATAGCGCGATTTCGCCTGCCATGCGCTTGATCTCGGCCTCAAACCAACTTTCCTTGGTTGTTTCTACCTTGGTCATCGCTTCGCGAATGCAGGACAGTGCATCATCGAAGTTGTCGAGTTCAGCATGAGCGCCCGCCAGGTACGATAAGCAGAATGGCTCTAGCGCTGTTGCCGCCGTTGACCGACGTGCGTTGATACCCGAGGTGATCACATGGACGGCGTCTGAGACCTTCCCAGTGAGGGCCAAGACGCAACCTTGGACCAGCATTCCGAGCGACCCCCAAAACAAGGAACCTCTTTCGTCTGCCAGGGGGACAAGTTCATTAGCTTCGGCGCTTGCTGCCGCATAGTTTCCGCAGCAGATATGGGTAAAGGATGTATGGAACAGGGCATACATCAACGTGGCCGCTTGGCCGATCTCGCGCGCTTCCTTGAGCGCCTGTTCAGCGTCTCTGCCTGCAGCCTCGGGGAAGCCAAGAAGCCACAGAGCCCAGGACCGATAGGATAGCGCTGCGACCCTCATGTCCTGGCCAAATCGAGTCGCCAGCGCACGATGCTCGGCGGGTTTGTAGATCGCGATCGCCTGATCGTAATGTGCCCGACTTTCCGCAAGCGCCCCCGTACACATCAGAGACGTACCCATAAGACGATGCCCAAGCATGAGTGGAACCATTGTTCCCCGC
>Ga0081540_1003365_pt1 | contig 12674 bp, 9 predicted proteins | sample TabmetS2T1R1_FD_71024 | JGI IMG/M metagenome (GOLD analysis project Ga0081540, IMG submission 71024) | Tabebuia heterophylla rhizosphere microbial communities from the University of Puerto Rico - S2T1R1 | ecosystem: Host-associated > Plants > Roots > Rhizosphere ...
GCTCGCCGCGGTCATCCACCAGCCGGGCCTCATACCCGGGGACAACGGTGCCCGACGTCCCGGGGCGGACGGCGCCGGGACGGTTGGAGATGAAGATGTGCAGCGCCTCGGTGGACCCGAGCCCGTCGATGATGTCGACGCCGTAGCGGCCGGTGAACCGCCGGTAGATCTCGGCGGGCAGGGCCTCGCCCGCCGAGGTCGCCAGCCGGACCGGGGCAAAGGCCTCCACCGGCACGTCCGCGGCGAGCAGCGCGGCGAAGAACGCGGGCCCGGCGAAGAACAGCGACGGGCGGTCTTCGGCCAGCCGGGCCGCCGCCCCGGCCGGGGTGGCACGGGCCGGGTCAAGGATCGCGGTGGCGCCGACCGAGAACGGGAAGAACAGCGAGTTCCCGATGCCGTAGGCGAAGAACAGCTTGGCGACCGAATAGCACCGGTCGTCGGGAGTAATGCCCAGCACCTGGTGCGCGTAGGTCTCGCAGACCCTGGCGATGCTGCCGTGCCGGTGCATCGCGGCCTTCGGGGTGCCGGTCGTGCCGGATGTGTAGAGCCAGAACCCGGGGGAGTCGAACCAGGTGCCGTACGGGGCGGCGGGCCCGGCCCGCTGTCCCTCGGCCAGGACGTCATCCCACGACCGCCTGTCGGTCACGGCCGGGCCAGCCTGATCCATCTCGCCGGCGAGCACCAGCGTGCGGGCCTCCGGCGCGAGGCTCATGGCCTCGCCGGCGGCGGCGGCGAACTCGGCGGTCGCCACGACCATCCGGGCCCGGGTGTCGCGGAGCAGTTCGCCGAGCTCGGTCCCGTTGTACATGGTGGATACCGGGACCGCGACCGCCCCCATGCGGAGCAGTGCCAGGAATGTGATCACGGTCTCGGGACGGTCGGACGCGACGAGCAGCACCCGCTCCTCGGGCCGCACCCCGAGCGCCTGCAGGCCGGACGCGAGCTCGGCCACGCGCTGGGCGAGCTCGGCGTAGGTGAGCGACCCGGCCGGGCCCGTCACGGCGGGATGACCGCCCCTGCCCGACTCGACGTGGCGGTCCAGGAGATACACGCTGGCATTGAATGATTCGACAGGCATGGCTGGCCCCGTCCGCCCGCGGAAACACGATGGACATATCCTCTACACACACTTAGCGCGCCGTCAATTACTTGTAGAATTGAATTCGGCGGCGTTGCGCCGCGTGAGCCGCCCCCGGAAAGCCGGTCGCCGGGTAACCGGAGCCGGCCCGAAACAGGCCACCCAAGCAGGCCAAGGAAGCAGCAGGTCATGTCCAGCCGGCCCTCGCCAGCAGCCGGTGACCCCGCGCGCGGCCAGCCTTCGGTGTCCCGGCACCATGACGGCGGGTCCGGCAGCGCCCGCTCGCTCCTGCTGACCGTCCTCGGCGAGTTCGTGCTGCCCGCGGGCGAGCCGGCGTGGACCTCCACCCTGCTGCACGTCGCCGGCGGGCTCGGGCTGGAGGAGAAGTCGGCCCGCCAGGCCCTCGCCAGGCTCGCCACGGACGGCTGGATCACCGCCCTCCGGGCCGGTCGGCGCGTCCGGTGGGCCCTGACGCAGCAGGGCCACGAACTGCTCGCCGAGGGGGCGGCGCGCATCTACTCCTTCGGCCGGGACGCGCCGGCCTGGGACGGCCGCTGGCTGGTCCTGCTGGTGACCGTCCCGGAGAGCCGGCGGCAGGTGCGGCACAAGCTGCGGACCCGGCTGACCTGGGCCGGTTTCGGCTGCCCTCTGCCGGGCGTGTGGGTCAGCCCGTACCCGGCACGGGAGGCGGAGGCGAAGCAGGTCACCGAGCAGCTGGGCCTGTCCGCGGAGACCTTCTCGTTCACCGGCCCGTTCGCCGGGATAGGGGCGCAGCGCTCGCTGGTCGAGCAGGCCTGGCATCTGGGCGATCTGGCGGCCAGGTACCAGGCGTTCCTTGCCCGGTTCGAGGACCTGCGGCCCGCGCCCGGCGACGAGACGCTGCTCGCCCAGATCCGCTTGGTGCACGAGTGGCGGCGCTTCCCCCTGGCCGATCCGGGCCTGCCGCCCGAGCTGCTCCCGCCCGGCTGGACCGGGGCCCGCGCCGCGGCCGTCTTCGCCGGCCTGCACCGCGCCTGGGCTGCGCCCGCCCGCGCCCGCTGGGCGGAGCTGTGCGCCCCCTGAGGCGGCAGCAGGGGGCAGAAGGGTCAGAAGCGGACGTACTCATAGTCGAGCGGCTGGCCGTTGATGCCGTTGCGCGGCGGCGCCAGCCAGGCGGCGATCTTCCCCGGCTCGTACACCGGCCGCATCAGCGACTCCACGTGGGCCTTGTCGGCCGGGGTGGGCAGCCAGGCCGGGCGGCCCGCCTCCCAGGCCGCCGCGCCCACGATCCGGCCGTCCGGGGTGATGTGGCAGCCGGCGAACAGCCCCACCTTGCGGTTGAACCCCACGTGCGGCAGGCGCAGCCCGTGACCGGTGACCCCGTTGCTGGCCAGGATGCGGTTCCACCGGGTGATCCCGGTCTGGCAGTCGGCGATGTAGGCCGTGCGCAGGTCGTGGTTGAGCGCGGTCAGCGCGGGCAGGTCCGCCGTCACGATGCGGCCGCCGTCGATCTGCTCGACCGTGGTCACCGCGTCGGTCAGCACGTGGTCGTCGCGGCGGCGTTCCTCCTGCCAGCGCCCCTTCAGCCCGGTGGTGAAGTAGTTCGCCACGTTGGTGGAGGTCTCCCCGCCGAACAGGTCCAGGCTGACGCTGTAGTGGAAGTTCAGGTACTTCTGGATGACCGCGAGCGGGATCCCGCCGAACGGGGCGACGTCGTCGGTGTCGTGCTCACGCATGAGCACGGCCGTGCGCTCCACCACCCGGTCCACGCCGGTGGTGCCGACGAACATGTGGTGCGCCTCTTCCTTCAGCATGAACTCGCAGGTGCGCGACAGCGGGTCGAAGGCGCTTTCCTTGAGCGTGCCGAGCTGGTACTTGCCGTCGCGGTCGGTGAAGTAGGTGAACATGAAGAACGACAGCCAGTCCGGGGTCTCCTCGTTGAACGCGCCGAGGATGCGGGGCGAGTCCTCGCTGCCGGAGTTGCGCAGCAGCAGCGCCTCGGCCTCGTCACGCCCGGTCCGGCCGAAGTGGGCGTGCAGCAGGTAGACCATCGCCCACAGGTGGCGGCCTTCCTCCACGTTGACCTGGAACAGGTTCCGCAGGTCGTAGAGGCTGGGCGCGGTCAGGCCGAGCCGGCGCTGCTGCTCGACGGAGGCGGGCTCGGTGTCGCCCTGGACCACGATCAGCCGCTGCAGGCTGGACCGGTGCTCGCCGGGGACCTGCTGCCACACCGGCTCGCCCTTGTGCTGGCCGAAGGCGATCCGCCGGTCGGGATCGCGTTCGGCCAGGAAGATGCCCCACCGGTATTCCGGCACCTTGACGCGGGCGAAGTTGGCCCACCCTTCCTTGCCCACCGCAACGGCGGTGCGCAGGTAGACGTCCTGGGTCGGCAGGGTCGGCCCCATCTCGCCCCACCAGTGCAGGAACGCGGGCTGCCAGGACTCCAGCGCACGCTGCAGCCGCCGGTCCTCGGCGAGGTTGACGTTGTTGGGGATGCGCTCGGTGTAGTCGATGGACATGCTCAGGCTCGCTTCCGGTCGAACTCGGCCCGCTGGCCGGTGCCGTAGCGGCGCAGCGCCCCGTCCGGGCCGGCCGCGTTCGGCCTGGTGAAGATCCAGTTCTGCCACGCGGTGAGGCGGGCGAAGATCTTGGTTTCCATGGTCTCCGGGCCCGGGAAGCGCAGGTTGGCCTCCATGCCGGTCAGCGCGTCGGGGCTGAGCGAGGCGCGTTCCTCCAGCGCGATCCGGACCTCGTCGTCCCAGTCGAGATCGTCGGGCGCGAACGTGACCAGGCCGAGCTCCAGCGCCTCGGCCGCCTCGATCGGCCGCCCTGTTTCCTGCTCCAGCTTGGCCAGCCGGGCGGGCTCGCCGTAGCAGCGTGTGGCGAGCCGGGACAGCCCGTTCGCCATCGGGTAGGCCGCGAAGTTGCCCGCGGTCAGCATGATCGCGGCCGGCCCGCCCGCCTCATCGCCGTCCTCCGGCAGGCCGTCCAGCATGTACTGGCGGTCACAGGCCAGCGCCAGCTCCAGCAGCGGGCCGGTGAAGCAGCTGCCGGGCTCGATCAGCGCGATCAGGCTGCGGCTGGTCACGTCGAGCCGCTTGAGGGTGCGCTTGAGGAAGTGCCGGATCTCACCGGCGAGCCAGTCCTCGCCGGCGGTGGCCTCGATGAGCTGCTCGTGGCGGGTGACCGCGGCGGCGTCCCCGCTGGTCCTGACGACCCAGGTGCCGAGCTCCACCTCGTTGGTGCGCAGCCACAGGATGAGGTCGTCCAGCTCGCGGCACATCGCCAGCGGCCAGAACGACGCGCCCAGCTCGTGCATGCCCTCCGCGTCCGCCGGCGCCTCGTCCCGCGGGCCGCGCACCGTGATCGTGACCTTCCCGGCCGCCCGGTCGAGGTCCGCGGTCACGTTCGGGTAGCTGATCGCATCGTCGCTCCCCTGCCGGGCCAGCGGGGGAAGCCGCACGCCGGTGCCGCCCGGCAGGCGCCGCGACCGGGCGGCCGCCGCCAGGGCCGCCTCGCGCACGGTGTCCGCGAACCGGCTCGGCGGCGCGACCTCGTCCACGAGCCGCCAGGCCTGCGCGGTGGCGCCGCGGACCCCCTCGCTGCGGGTGGCGACCACGTCGGCGAGGTCCTTGCGGACGTGGCGCTTGTCCACCAGCCTGGTCAGCCCGCCGGTGCCCGGCAGCACCGCCAGCAGCGGCACCTCCGGCATGGAGACGGCGGTCGAGCCGTCGTCGACCAGGATGATCTGGTCGCAGGCGAGGGCGAGCTCGTACCCGCCGCCGGCGGCGGTGCCGTTGACGGCCGCCAGGTACGTCTGGCCGGAATGCTCGGTCGCGTCCTCGATCGCGGCCCGCGTCTCGTTCGTGAACTTGCAGAAGTTCACCTTCCACCAGTGCTCGGACTGCGCGAGCATCCGGATGTTGGCGCCCGCGCAGAACACCTTGTCCAGCCCGCCGGTGATGACCACGGCCCGCACCTGCGGGTGCTCGAACCGCAGCCGCTGGACCGCATCGGCCAGCTCGATGTCGACCCCCAGGTCGTAGGAGTTGAGCTTGAGCTCGTAACCGGGGCGCAGGCCCGCCGCCTCGTCGACGGCCAGCACGATCCGCGCGATCTCGCCGTCGGTCTCCAGCCGCAGGTGGCGGTAACGGCTCGGGTCGGTGTCGAACGGCACCGCCGGTACGCCGGACATGGCAGGCCACCTTCGGGGCGGGGATTTCAGGGACCGGGACGGCAGGAGCCCCCATGGCTGTGCCTCCATTCTCAACATCTTCCTGGCGTCACGTCAAGCATCTGTAGCATATCGCTGCTGCGCGAGCCGGGGGTAGACGGCCATGGCGTTCCCGGCCAGCACCGCCGCCAGCAGATCCTCACCGAGGTCGAGCGCGGCGACCGCGCGGGCGTTGCGCGCGATGCCGGGCACGCCGGGCCAGTCGGTCGCGAAGATGAACTTGCGCGCGAGCCGGCGCAGGTCGAAGCGCGCGTAGTAGTCCGGCAGCCGGTGCGGTGGCAGCCCGGACAGCTCGATCCACACGTTCTCGTGCAGCAGGGCCAGCGACGCCGCGGCGTCGTACCACCATCCGCGCCCGCCGTGCGCGAGCACGATGGTCAGCCCGGGGAAGTCCCGCAGCACCGGGAGCAGGTGATCCGGCGCGGCGAGCGAGTTGTCCGAGCCCGGGAACGAGCTGGTGCCGCAGTGCACCACCACCGGCAGGCCCGCCTCCGCGCAGATCTGGTAGGCGGGGTAGAGCATCGGGTCGGCGGCGGTGAACCCGCCGTGCACGGGGTGGACCTTCAGGCCGGCGGCACCCAGCGCAAGCTGCCGGGTGAGCTCGCCGGCCACCGGGTAGTGCAGGTGCGGGTTGACGTTGGCGAGGAACCCGAACCGTACCGGGTTGTGCTTGACGATCGGCAGCAGTTCCTCGGCCGGCTGGATGCCGGTCACCTTCGGGCTGTACTCGCACAGCAGGAGCGCGTGGTCGACCCCCTCGGATTCCATCAGGTCGTCGAGCGCCTCCGGGATGACCGCGCCGTCGGCGTCGTACACCGCCTCCCAGCCCGGCTGCCCGTACCGGCGGGCCCACTCCAGCCAGGCGGGCTTGAGCGTCGGGAGCCGCGCCGGGTGGAGGTGGGCATCGATGAGCATGCGGCCGTCCAGCATTCGCAGCTCCTCCGGGCGTCGGTGCCTTCTGTGACCCTAGTGCCCCGCGGCCGGGCTCCCTGTGGCCGGATCCTCGGGGGATCCCTTCCACGGGCCCGGCCGTCAGGGAGTACCTTCGCTAACAGTGATGGGACCGGGCACCCATCTCCCCGCGATCCGCTTGGCATCCCAGAGGAGCGCTAGTTGTCTATTATTCCGACATGAATAGCAGAGAATACTCCGGGTGGCCGGCCAGCCTGCTGCCGTGCCTGGAGGAGTCGTCGGTCGTCGTCACCCCGCCGGGGGCGGGGCCCGGATACTGGGCGGGCGCGCCGAGCGCGGTGCTCACCGACGAGGGCATCTACCTCGCCTACCGGCTGCGCCGGCCGCTGGGCAACGGCCGTGGCTACGCCGTGGCCGTCGCACGCTCGGCCGACGGCGCGCGCTTCGAGACCGTGGCGACCATCCGCCGCGAATGGATGCAGGCGGAGTCGCTGGAGCGGCCCTGCCTCGTGCACACCCCGGCCGGGCGGTGGCGGCTGTACCTGAGCTGCGCCACGCCCGGGACCAAGCACTGGCGGGTCGAGCTGCTGGAAGCCGGCGATCCGTCCCGGTTCGACGTCCGCGAGCGCCTGGTGGTGCTCCCCGGCGACGCCAAGACCGGTGTGAAGGACCCGGTGATCCGCCACCGCGGCGGCGGCTGGCACCTGTGGGCGTCGTGTCATCCGCTGACCGACCCGGCCGAGGCCGACCAGATGGTCACCGAGTACGCCACCAGCGACGACGGGCTGGACTGGATCTGGCACGGCACCGCCCTGAGCGGCCGGTCCGGGCTGTGGGACGCCAGGGGGACGCGCGTCAGCGCGATCTGTTACGCGGGCGCCACGATCGCCGCCTTCTACGACGGCCGGGCCAGCGCCGTGGAGAACTTCGAGGAGCGGACCGGGATCGCCACCGGCACCGAGCCCGCCGCGCTGGCCGCGACCGGCACCACCGCCGCGGCCGAGTCACCGTACGCCGGCCGCGGGCTGCGGTACCTGGACATCCTCCCGCTCGGCGATGGCCGGCACCGGCTCTACTACGAGATGACACGGCCCGACGGCGCCCACGAGCTGCGGACGGAGCTCCGCTAGCGGGCTTGAGCCTAGCCCTGGTGGCCCGGCGCGGCCCCGCCGCCCAGCGCGGGCGCGGGCTGGCCGTTGCGCGCCTGGCGCTGGCCGGCCGGCCGGCCGCCGACCTGGCCGCCCGACTGATCCTTCGGCCGCAGCCAGTCGCTGAAGTCCGTGTCGGTGATCTGCTCAAGCAGCGGGAAGTCGTCCTCGAGGTGGGCCAGCACCTGCTGCCGCTGCTGCCAATTCAGGGGCTGGCGGGGGCGCGCGCTGCGCTGAAGGAACCGTTCGAGCGGCTGGGTGAGGGCGGTGCCGGTGGTGCCCGGCAGGCGGCGCCCGGCGGCCGCGGCCGAGCGCTGCACCAGCGACACGGCCCGGTGGCTGGGGGAGCGCTCCGGGTGGGCCGTGACGTTCTCGCGCGGCACCTGCGCGACGATCCCGGGCTGGACGCCCAGGAACGAGCAGATCGCGTCCAGCACCTGGCCCGGCGTGTTCACCAGGTCGCGGTAACGGAGCACGAAGACCTGCTCGCGGGGGAACACGGTGAGCAGGTGGTCGAGCTGCTCGCCGTAGCGGCCGAGCCTGGTGTAGTGCCAGAACGGCGCCCAGCCGGCCGCGACCCGGCGGTCCTCGGCGGCGCAGGCGGCGGGGAAGTCCCCGATCGGGTCCAGCCCGGCCGACCACAGGTGCGTCCAGTTCGAGTGCGCCCGCTCGACCGGGTCACGCAGGATCGCGATCAGCCTGGCGCCGGGGATCAGCGCGCGGATCCGCTGCTGCGCCCGGCGGTCGTACAGGTAGAAGGGGGTGGACTCGCCGCGCAGCGTGCCGGGCGGCGCGGCGCCGAACAGCGCCTCGTAGTCCTCCCGCCGCCAGATGTGCTCCCGGTACGTCTGCACGTCGCCCGGGCCGCCGCCCCGCCGCGGCGGGGGACCGTCGGTGAGGAAGAACTTCGGTTCCTTGACGGGCGACATGAACAGCTCGGCATGGCCCGCCAGGGCCGTATGCAGCGCGGTGGTGCCGGCCTTGGGGGCACCGATCACGAGGAAATCTGGCAAGGTCACGGGGGTGACCTCCTCAGCACGCGCGAGATATTCCTATAATCTCGATCAACTTAATAGTTTTTGTTGCTGGGGTCAACGGTGCCCCGTGTGCGGCGCGCTGGCGGCTCTGGCAACGGCGCGCCGCAATGTTGTGTGCATGCTCCTCTTCCCATTCAGCGTGGCGCGTACCGCCCGGGATCTGTTTTGTGGCGTACATAACATCGGCCGGGGGACACGGGGGGCGTGGTCGCCGTGTCCCCCGGCCGCGGAACCTCCTGGCCGGGCCGCGCGGTTACCGGGCCTCGGCCGGCTCGGCCGGCCGGTCGATGGCTCCGGCCGCCATAGTCTCCTGCGCACCGGCGAGGTCAGCCCGCGTGACCCGGATCGTGACCAGCGTGACCAGGAACCCGATCAGCGCGATCCCGGCCGAGACCAGGAACCCGCGGGAGAAGCCGAGCGCAAGCGCGTTGTCGTAGATCGCGCGGGGGATATGCCCACCCGCCGCCTGCACGGGCTTTCCCGCCTTGGCGGCGGCGGCCGCGGCGGCACTGACCTGGCTGTGAACGCTGTTCGCTACCACGGTCCAGGCCACGGTGCCGAGCAGTGCCAGCCCGATCGCGCCGCCGACCTGCTGCCCGGTGTTGAGCAGGCTGGAGGCCAGGCCGGCGTCCCGGTCGTCCACCCTGGACAGGGCGACCAGGGTCAGCGGCATGAACAGCATGCCCAGGCCGGCGGCGGTGACCATCATCGGGCCGAGCAGCCCGCCGGCGTAGGTGCTGTGCTCGCTGATCTGCGACAGCCAGAACATGCCGCCGGCGCCGATCAGCGAGCCGGCCAGCAGCAGCGGCCGGGCACCGATCCGGGGCACGAGCTGGGCGCTGACCCCGGCCATGAGCATGATCATGCCGACCATCGGCAGGTAGGCCACGCCGGTCTTCAGCGCGCTGTAGCCCCAGACGTTCTGCACGAACAGGGTCAGGAAGAAGAACATCCCGAACATCGCGGTGCCCACGCACAGCATGATCAGGTACGCCCCCGACCGGTTGCGGTCGTGGAAGATCCGCAGTGGCATCAGGGCGTGCTTGCTCCGTGCCTCGATGAAGATGAACGAGGCGAGCAGCACCACGGACGCGGCCAGCGAGGCTACCACCTTCGTGTCGCCCCAGTGCGAGACGCCGTTCGGGCTGGTGGCCGCGTTGGACAGGCCGTAGACCAGGGCAGCGAGCCCCAGCGTGCCGGTGATCGCACCGGGCAGGTCGAACCGTCCGGGGTGCGGCGCGGAGTCGCTGAGCGCGCGCGGTGCCGCCAGGGCGACGGCGATCCCGATCGGCACGTTGACGAAGAACACCCAGCGCCACGACAGGTACGTGGTCAGCAGCCCGCCGGCGATCAGGCCGACGGCGGCGCCGGCGATGCTCATCGCGGCGTACACGCCCATCGCCCGGTTGCGCGGCCGGCCCTCCGGGAACGTGGTGGCGACCAGTGACAGCGCGGCCGGGGCGACGATGGCCCCGCCCACGCCCTGCAGGGCACGGGCGCCGAGCAACCAAGCCTGGCTGTTGGCGAACCCGCCGAGCAGCGATGCCGCCGAGAACAGGATGACCCCGGCGATAAAGACGCGTCGCCTGCCGAGGATGTCACCTGCCCGCCCGCCGAGCAGCAGCAGGCCGCCGAAGGTGAGCGCGTAGGCGTTGACCACCCACTCCAGGCCGGACCCGGTGAAGCCGAGGGCCCGCTGGATGTCGGGGAGCGCGACGTTGACGATCGTCGCGTCGAGAATCACCATCAGCTGGGCGGTGGCGATGACCAGCAACGCCAGGCCGAGGTGGCGGGAACCGGGCCCAGCGCCGGCGGTGCCGGTGCCGGTCCGCCCGGCGAGGGGCTGTGCGGATGACATGGCATCCTCCTTGGTTTAAGGCCGTACTGAACCCGCGCCGCGGCGTTGCCGCGCACGGAAGCTTGGTGTGAGAGGAGGGACAGCCACGTGCGGGTTCGGTAACCGCCGGGGTGTGGTGGCTGTCGCCGGAAGGCTCTGGCCCCGTTAGCCGTCCGCGCCGGTGGCCGGCGCGCTGACCAGGACCTCGGTCACCCCCTCTCCGTACGTGGCGGCTTCATGCCTGGCGGGCGGGCGCGACGCGCTCCCCGCCTGTGCGGCCGCGGCCGGGACGATCTTGCGGAGCAAGCCCAGCAGGCAGCCGCGCTCATCGGCGTCGAGTGCCTGGCGCCAGGGCAGGTTCGCCATGATCTCGTTCTCCAGCCGCTGCCTCAGCTCCATCCCGGCCGGGGTGAGCACGATCCGCTTGACCCGCCGGTCTGCCGGATCGCTCTCCCGGGAGGCCAGGCCCCGCTTTTCCAGCATGTCGGCGATGTTGGTGACGAAGGATGGGTCACAGTGCATGCGCTGGCCGAGCTCCTTCATCGCCATCGGGCAGTCCAGCCGCTGCAGCGCCTTGAGGAAGAAGATCGGCACACCGAACTGCTGCGCCACCTCTTCCGCCCGCGTCAGCATCGAGGAGAACAGCTCGGCCATGGATTCGAGGATCTCGGTATCCATCTGGTCGGTGGCGCTGTCCCCGGTTCCCATCAGCACCCTCCGTATCCAGACACTTACTCGTAGGCGTCACATGCCTAAGATCCTCAATAGTTGAGCAACTCAACCTTAAGCCTGCCTGCTTGAGGGAGTCAACTCTTTATCGGCTCAATTCTTGAGCAGCTAAAGTTATCTGGGTCACACCGTGGCCGGCGGGCCGCTTGCGGGCGGAGGGGAGAAGCCTGCCAACAGGTAAGACGCCTGCGAGCGGGGGGAGAATTCCCGGCGGGTGCGCACGGCTGGGCCGCAAGCCGTCAGGACGGCAGCCGGCGCCTAGCCGCGGACCAGCGCGCTCAGGAAGAGCAGCGTGAGCACGATCAGGGCCAGTGACCACAGGCCGGCACGGTTGCGCGCCGCGCGTGAGGCGGGGAGCCTGCCCTTGAGCATCTTGACATCGCTGTTGGCGCCACGGGCGGTGCGGGCGTTCCAGCCGACGATGACCCCGACGACGCCGACGACGATCGCCACACCGGCCGCGGTAGACCCCACTAACTCCTGCCCTTCCCGGGAGTTGGCTGCCATTGGCCTCCACCCCGAGCATCTCGCATGGCGTGGCGGTGTTCCAGCACCTCGTTACGTTCGGCGCTGTTATGCCGACGGAACCTCGCTGGAGGCGGCCCAGATGTTGAGGTGGCCCTCGGTCGCGTACCGGTCGATAGCGGCGAGCTCGGACTCGCTGAACCCGGGCTGGCGGGTCGCCGCCAGATTCTCCTCCAGCTGGGCCACGCTGCTCGCGCCGATCAGCGCCGAGGTGACCCGCGGGTCGCGCAGCACCCAGCTCAGCGCCATCTGCGCGAGCGACTGGCCGCGGGCGAGCGCGATGTCGTTCAGCCCGGAGACCCTCGCCATGTTCTCCTCGCTCAGCTGATCCTGCGTCAGGGAGTCATTCTGGCTCGCGCGCGAGCCAGAAGGCACGCCTGCCAGGTACTTCCCGGTGAGCACGCCCTGTGCGAGCGGCGAGAACACGATGCACCCCACGCCCTCGGCGTCCAGCGTGTCCAGCAGGCCATCCTCGATCCACCGGTTGAGCATCGAATACGACGGCTGGTGGATCAGCAGCGGCGTGCCGAGCTGGCGCAAGATGGCGGCGGCCTTCGCGGTCCGCTCTGCGGAGTAGGACGAGATCCCCGCGTACAGCGCCCTGCCCGAGGTGACCGCGGTGGCCAGCGCGCCCATGGTCTCCTCCAGCGGCGTCTCCGGGTCGGCGCGGTGGCTGTAGAAAATGTCCACGTACTCCAGGCCCATCCGGGCCAGCGACTGGTCCAGGCTCGCCAGCAGGTACTTGCGGGATCCCCAGTCCCCGTAGGGGCCCGGCCACATGTCGTAGCCCGCCTTGGTGGAGATGATCAGCTCGTCGCGGTAGGGCCGCAGGTCCTCGCGCAGAATCCGGCCGAAGTTGTGTTCCGCCGAGCCGTACGGCGGCCCGTAGTTGTTCGCCAGGTCGAAATGGGTGACACCCAGGTCGAACGCCCGCCGGATGATCGCCCGCTGGTTGTCCAGCGGCCGTTCGTCCCCGAAGTTCTGCCAGAGGCCGAGCGAGATCTCTGGCAGCTTGACACCGCTGCGCCCGCAGCGGCGGTATCCGAGATGCTGGTAACGGTCGGCGGCGGCAAGGTATCCCATGCGGCAAGTCTTGCACCTCAGGCCGGCGCTCCATGTGCCCCTTGGCTGCTTGCGCGCCGTGGCTGGCACTATTAGCACCGGACAAGCAACTATTCCGGCCAGGGGGCCGGAC
>Ga0081540_1003366_pt1 | contig 12669 bp, 13 predicted proteins | sample TabmetS2T1R1_FD_71024 | JGI IMG/M metagenome (GOLD analysis project Ga0081540, IMG submission 71024) | Tabebuia heterophylla rhizosphere microbial communities from the University of Puerto Rico - S2T1R1 | ecosystem: Host-associated > Plants > Roots > Rhizosphere ...
CGGCCCGCTCGTCGCGGAACTCCCCCCGGAGTGAGCCGACCATAGCGGCCGCTGTCAGCGTTCGTTCGGAACTTTGCCCAACTCCCGCGGAACTACTTTCCCGGAGTCAGTCAGCCGAGCAGATGTCAGTCGTTGTAGCGGTTCTGGGCGGAGTCGAGGCCGTCGCGGACGAGGGCCTCGACGGCGTCGGCGGCGCGGTCGACGTGGAAGTCGAGGTCCTTGCGCTCGGCGGCGGAGAAGTCGCGCAGCACGAAGTCGGCCGGGTCCATCCGGCCCGGCGGCCGGCCGATGCCGAACCTGACCCGCAGGTAGTCCGGGCTGCCCAGGGACCGGGTGATCGAGCGCAGCCCGTTGTGGCCGTTGTCGCCGCCGCCGCGCTTGAGCCGCAACGACCCGTACGGGAGGTCGAGCTCGTCGTGCACCACGACGAGCTGATCAACCGGGATCTTGTAGAAGTGGCACAGCCCGGCGACCGGGCCGCCGGACTCGTTCATGTACGAGCGGGGCTTGGCCAGCACGACGCGGGGCGCCGGCAGCCGGCCGAGCCGGCCCTCGACGACGTCCGCGTGCGCTCTGTGTTTCGAGAACCGGCCGCCGATCCGCTCGGCAAGCAGGTCGAGGACCATGACGCCGACGTTGTGCCGGTTCCCCCGGTACGCCGGGCCCGGGTTCCCGAGCCCGACGACCAGCTGAGGATCCATCTACTCTGCGGCGGCGGGCGCCGGCTCCCCCTCGGTCTCGGCCGGGGCCTCCTCGGCCTGCTCGGTCGGCTCCTCGCGCTCGATGCCGGCCTCGGCCTCGGCCTCGGCCAGCTCGGCGTCGAGCTGCTCTGCGGTCGGCGCGGCCAGGATCGCGACGACGACCTGGTCGGGGTCGGCGACCAGCGTGGTGCCCTCGGGCAGCGCGACCTGGCCGGCGTGGACGTTGTCGCCGACTCCGAAGCCCTCGATCGAGACCTCGACGTGGTCGGGGATGTTGGTCGCCTCGGCCTCGACGGTGAGCGTGACCAGCTGCTGGTCGACCAGCCCGTCCCGGGTGGCCTCGCCGGTCAGCGTGACCGGGATCTCGACGGTGACCTTCTCGCCCCGGCGCACGAGCAGCAGGTCGACGTGCTCGTAGTGGCCGCGGATCGGGTGCCGCTGGATCGCCTTCGGCAGGGCCAGCTCGCTGGTGCCGTCGAGCTGGATGGTGAGCAGGGTGTTGGCGCCACCCTTGATCGCATGACCGAACTCGCGGGCCGGCAGCGCGATGTGCCGCGGGTCGGTGCCGTGCCCGTAGAGCACGGCCGGGATCTTGCCGGCCCGGCGGGTGCGGCGGGCGCCGCCCTTGCCGAACTCCGTGCGGGGCTCGGCCTGGATGCGGACCTCGTCGGCCACTGTGGTCTCTCCTCGTGCGCGCGGGAGGCGAGGACGCGCACGGAACGCGCCGCGTCGATGACGGCGTCACGAGACGCCCTCGCCGGGGCAACCCTGAAAGTCTACAGGAGCCGTCAGCTGGCTCCGTCGAAGAGGCTGGTGACCGAGCCGTCCTCGAAGACCTCGCGGATGGCGCGGGCGATGAGCGGGGCGATCGAGAGCACCGTCATGTTGTCGATCTGCCGCTCCGGCGGGATCGGCAGCGTGTTGGTGAGCACGACCTCGTTGATCGGGGCGTTCTTCAGCCGGTCGATCGCCGGCCCGGACAGGATCCCGTGGGTCGCCACGATGATCACGTCCGCTGCGCCGGCGTCCTTGAGCTGCCGAGCCGCGCTGACGACCGTCATCCCGGTGTCGATCATGTCGTCGACGAGGATGCAGCTGCGCCCGGCCACGTCGCCGACCACCCGGTGCGCGACGACCTCGTTCGGCTTGAGCGGATCGCGGGTCTTGTGGATGAACGCCAGCGGGCACCCACCGAGCCGATCGGTCCACCGTTCCGCCACCCGCAGCCGGCCGGAGTCGGGCGAGACCACGGTGAACTTGGCCCCGGCGTACTTGGCCTCGACGTAGTCGGCCAGCAGCGGCAGCGCGAACAGGTGGTCCACCGGCCCGTCGAAGAAGCCCTGGATCTGCGCGGTGTGCAGGTCGACCGACATGATCCGGTCGGCCCCGGCCCGCTCGAACAGGTCGGAGATCAGCCGGGCCGAGATCGGCTCCCGGCCGCGGTGCTTCTTGTCCTGCCGCGCGTAGGGGTAGAACGGCAGCACCACGGTGATCCGCTTGGCGGAGCCGCGCTTCAGCGCGTCCACCATGATCAGCGACTCGACCAGCGACTGGTTGATCGGCGCGGACATCGACTGCACCACGAAGGCGTCGCAGCCGCGCACCGACTCCCGGTACCGGACGAAGATCTCGCCGTTGGCGAATTCGTACGCATCGGTCGGCGTCGGCGGCACCCCGAGAACCTCGCCGATCTCCTCGGCCAGCTCCGGGAAGGCGCGACCGGAGAACAGCATCAGGGTCTTTCGATTCTCCGCCACGATGGTGCCCATCCGCTCGCCACTCCCTACGGGTCGGTGGTCTTGTGCAGGCCGATCACGCTGCCGGACCGCGGTCCCCGCCCCGGGATCGGTGCGCCTCATGTGCGGAGCGCACCTGCAATCCAGCCCCGCGCAACAGCCTATTCAGTCGCCGTATCACCGTCAGCGGCCGGGGTCGCCCGGTCGCGGGCCATTTTCGCCGCCTCGGCCGCCGGCGTGTTCGGCCGGCGACGCTCCGTCCAACCTGCGATGTTGTGCTGCTGACCGCGTGCGACCCCGAGCGCACCCGGCGGCACGTCCTTCACGATCACGCTGCCCGCCGCCGTATACGCACCGTCACCAACCTCTACCGGCGCAACGAACATGTTGTCCGCCCCGGTGCGGGCGTGGTCGCCGATTGTCGTGTGGTGCTTGGCGATGCCGTCGTAGTTGACCGTCACGGTGGCGGCACCGATGTTGGTGTGCTGGCCGATCGTCGCGTCGCCGATGTACGACAGGTGCGGCACCTTGCTGCCGTCGCCGATCTCGGCGTTCTTCGTCTCGACGAACGCGCCGATCTTGCCCTTCACGCCCAGGACCGTGCCGGGGCGCAGGTAGGCGAACGGGCCGACCGAGGCGCCGGGCCCGATCCGGGCGCCGGAGCCGTGGGTACGCACGACGGAGGCGCCCTCGCCGATCGTCACGTCGGTCAGCGTGGTGTCCGGGCCGACCGTCGCTCCCTCGGCCACGGTCGTCGCGCCCCGCAGCTGCGTACCGGGCTCCACCGTCACGTCCCGGGCCAGCGTGACGGTCACGTCCAGCCAGGTCGTCGCCGGGTCGATGATCGACACCCCGGCCCGCATCCACTCCTCGTTGATCCGGTCGCGGAGGATGGCGCGCAGCTGCGCGAGCTGGATCCGGTCGTTGACACCCAGCGCCTCGTCGGGGTCGCCGGCCAGCTCCGTGCCGACCGGGTGCCCGGCAGCGACCAGCATGGCGAGCACGTCCGTCAGGTACTCCTCGCCCTGGTCGTTGTCGGTGGACAGCCGGCTCAGCCCGTCGCGCAGCAGGCCCGCGTCGAAGGCGTAGGCGCCCGCGTTGATCTCGCGGATGGCCCGCTCCTCCGGGCTGGCGTCGCGCTCCTCGACGATCCGCTCCAGACCCTTCTCGCCGGTGATGATCCGCCCCAGGCCGGTCGGGTCGGCCACCTCGGCGGTCAGCAGGGTCGCCGCGTTGCCGTCCCGCTCGTGCCGCTCCACCAGCGCGGACAGGGTCTGCGGCCGGACCAGCGGCAGGTCGCCGTTGAGCACGACGACGGTACCGGTGGCCTCCGCCGGTAGGGCGATGCGCACCGCGTGCCCGGTGCCGCGCTGCTCGGCCTGCAGCACCGACCGCGCCCCCGGGGCGATCTCGGCCAGGTGCTCGCCGACCCGGTCGGCGCCCACCCCGACGACCACGACGGTGGTCCGCGCGCCCAGCGGAGCCGCGGCGGCGAGGACGTGCCCGACCAGGCTGCGGCCCAGCAGCGAGTGGAGCACCTTGGGGGTGGAGGACTTCATCCGCTTGCCTTCGCCCGCGGCGAGGACGATCACGGTCCGTTGGTCGGTCATGACGACTCCTCCGCTGGGGGAAGGCTCCTGCCGGCCCCGTCCGGGACAGGCGGCTCGGTCACTCGGCGGCACCCCGGGCACCGGTCGTCATGCTATCGCCGTCACCGTGACCGCGCGGGACGGCAAGGCGGCCGGAGGGCGGCTACGGTGTGCGGTCATGGTCCGGATCACCCGGCGTGCCGCCATCACCGCCGTGGGCGGCGCGGCCGGCCTGATCGTGCTCGGGGGCGCCGGGCTGGCGCTGGTCGACGCCGAGGTGCTGCCCGGCCGGTCGGTGCTCAACAACGCGCTCGGCCGCTGTGACGCGCCGCAGCCACCGGACTCGCTGCGGGCCGCGCCCGGCCCGACCGTCACGGGCACGTTCCGCTCCGCGCTGCGCGGCCGGGAGGTCGGCTTCGCCATCGGGTACCCGCCGGGCTCCGGCCCCGGTGACCGGCTGCCGGTGTGCCTGGCGCTGCACGGGTACGGCGGCAACGGCGCGGCCGCGCTCACCTCCGGCGGGTACCCGGACTTCATGGCCGGTGCGGTGCGCGACGGCGTGCCACCGTTCGCGCTCGCCGGGGTGGACGGCGGCCCCGGGTACTGGCACCCGCACGCGACCGACGACCCACTGAACATGATCTTCGACGAGTTCCTGCCGCTGCTCGCCGCGCGGGGCCTGGACGTGTCCCGACCGGCCGTGGCCGGCTGGTCGATGGGCGGCTACGGTGCCCTCGTCTGCGCGCTGACCAGGCCGCACCTGTTCGCCGCCGTGGTCGCCACGTCACCGGCGATCTTCCACTCGTACCAGGACGCCCGCGCGGTCAACCCCGGCGCCTACGACAGCCCCGGGGAGTGGACGGAGTACGACGTGACCGTGCGGGCACGGGAGCTGGGCGGCGCCCCGCTGCACATCGCGATCGGCGCGGCCGACCCGTTCGCCGCGGCGGTCCGGAAGCTGCGCGACCGGCTACCGGATCCCTCGGTGGTGACGATCGGGACCGGCTGCCACGACGGCGGCTACTGGACCTCGGTCGCGCCGGACCAGGTGCGGCTGATCGCCGCCGCGCTGAGGAATCCGGGATGAGAACCTGCTCGGCCGCTAGGACTCGAACCTAGAAAACCGCCTCCAAAGGGCGGGGTGTTGCCAATTACACCACGGCCGATCGATCTCCCCCAGCGTACCGGCCGGGGCAAGCGGCTTGCCGCCCGCACCGCCGGCCGGCTGCGCAGCCATTGCCACGGGCCCGCGCGGCGAGGGTCGCGCGTGACGAACATTCGGGTTGCTACCCCTGTCCGAGCCCTCCTCCGTAAGTTACGGTGACGTAGGCGTAACCAACGATCCTGTCATGAGGTGCCAGATGACGACTCCAGCCCTGGTGGAACCCGCCACCCCGAGCGCTCCCGGCGCGAAGCCGTTGACCGAGGGCAAGCAGCCGCTGGGCATCCTGATCGGCCTCTGGGTGTTCGTCGTGGTGCCGTTCGTCGCGCTGATCGTCGCGGTACCCCTCGCCTGGGGCGGCTGGCTGCACTGGTCCGACGTGGTCATCGCCGTGGTCCTCTACTTCACCTCGGGGTTCGGTGTCACCGCCGGCTTCCACCGGTACCTGACCCACGGGTCCTACAAGGCGAAGCGGTGGCTGCGCGTCACCCTGGCCGTCGCCGGCTGCATGTCGTTGCAGGGCACGCCCACCCAGTGGGTCGCCGACCACCGGCGCCACCACGCCTACTCCGACCTCGAAGGCGACCCGCACTCCCCCTGGGCCTACGGCACCGGCCTCTGGGGGCTGACCAAGGGCCTGTTCCACGCGCACATGGGCTGGCTGTTCCACCGTGAGCTGTCCAACCGGGAGCGGTTCGCCCCGGACCTGATGGCCGACAAGGACATCCAGCGGGTGGACAAGCTGTTCCCGCTGATCGTGGCCCTCTCGCTGCTCGCGCCGGCCGCCGCGGGCGGGCTCATCACCTGGTCCTGGCAGGGCGCGGTGACCGCGTTCTTCTGGGCCGGGCTGGTGCGGGTGTCCCTGCTGCACCACGTCACCTGGTCGATCAACTCGATCTGCCACGTGTTCGGGGAGCACCCGTTCGAGACCCGCGAGGGCGACAAGGCCGCCAACTTCTGGCCGCTGGCCGTGCTGTCCTTCGGCGAGAGCTGGCACAACCTGCACCACGCCGACCCGACCTGCGCGCGGCACGGCGTGCTGCGCGGGCAGCTCGACTCGACCGCCCGGCTCATCTGGGTCTTCGAGAAGTTCGGCTGGATCAACGACGTGCGCTGGCCCAGGCCCGAGCGGATCGCCGCCAAGCTGGCACGGTAAGCCGGTGACTGACGCCCCCCGCACCGCACCACGGGTACGGATGTCGGCCGCGCAGCGGCGGGAACAACTCATCGTGATCGGGCGTCAGCTCTTCGCCGAGCGCGGCTTCGACGCCACCTCGATCGAGGAGGTCGCGGCCCGGGCCAAGGTCTCCAAGCCGGTGGTATACGAGCACTTCGGTGGCAAGGAGGGCCTCTACGCCGTCGTCGTGGACCGCGAGGTACGGGCGCTGCTGGAGAGGATCACCACGGCGCTGACCGCCGGCCACCCGCGCGAACTGCTGGAGCAGGCCGCACTCGCGCTGCTGGACTACATCGAGAGCGAGACCGACGGGTTCCGGGTGCTGGTACGCGAGTCTCCGGTGTTGTCCGCGACCGGCAACTTCTCCAGTGTGCTGAATGACGTCGCGCACCAGGTGGAGCACATCCTGGGCGCCGAGTTCAAGCGCCGCGACTACGACCCACGGCTCGCCGAGCTCTACTCGCAGGCGCTGGTGGGCATGGTCGCGCTGACCGGCCGCTGGTGGCTGGAGGTGCGCAAGCCCCGCAAGGAACTGGTCGCGGCCCACCTGGTCAACCTGGCCTGGAACGGGCTGTCCCACCTGGAGCCGAAGCCCGCGCTGCTCACCCGCCGGGTGAAGTAGGCCGCCGTCCCGGCTCAGCGCTGGTGGTGCCGGAAGGCCTCCTCGGCCGCGACATCCGACTCGGAACCGGTCTTGCCGTAGAGCCCCGCGGCGAACACCACCATGCCGAGGACGAACGACACGATGACGTTGACCATCGAGAAGCCGAGGAAGTTGGCGTTCGTCTGCAGCAGCGCGAGCTCCACCAGGCCGGCCAGCATGAACACGAACCCGGCGACGATCTCCATGTAGTGGTCGATGTTGTGCCCGACCACCACCGCGGCGAGCATCACGATGCCACCGGCGATGGACAGGATCGCGAAGGCAAGGTTGGTGCGCAGCCCGAGCACCCACTGCAGGTGGTCCTGGTCGAACAGCGACTGGCCGTGGGTCTTGGTCAGCCCGACGATTCCGAAGATCAGGATGTACAGCCCGGCGAGCGCGGTCAACGTCTTGTAGAGGCGTCGCAGCGGGTGGTTGACCGGGATGTGCGCCATGGTGCCCCTTCACATGATCGATGACTCTCCGCGATTCTCGCGCATGCCGCGAACCGTCGCGCGGCGGGGCCGACAATCCGCGGTACCGGTCAGCCCTCGCCGAGCCGTTCGGCCAGGGCCAGCCACTCCTCCTCGGCCTGCGCCCGCTCGGCGCGCACGGCCCGCAGCTCGGCGTCGAGGCTGGCGACCTTCTCGTAGTCGGTGGCGTGTTCGGCGAGCCGTTCGTGGAGCGCGGCCTCCCGATCGGTGAGGCGGTCGACCTGCCGCTCCAGCCGGGTCAGCTCCTTGCGCCCGGCGCGCACCTCGCCCGCGGACAGGACGGGTCCGGCCGCGTCGGGTCCAGCCGTGGCGGTTCCGGCGGCCCGAAGTGGGCCGGCCGATGCCGGCGTTCCCGTCGTCGCCAGCGTCGCCGCCGACGGCGCCTCGACCCGGGCCAGGTACTCGTCGACCCCGCCGGGCAGGTGGGTCAGCCGTCCGTCGCCGAACAGCGCGTAGACCGAGTCCGTCACCCGCTCCACCAGGTACCGGTCGTGGCTGGCCACGATCACCGTGCCCGGCCAGGAGTCCAGCAGGTCCTCGAGCGCGGCCAGAGTGTCCGTGTCCAGGTCGTTGGTCGGCTCGTCGAACAGCAGCACATTGGGCTCGGCCGCCAGCAGCCGCAGCATCTGCAGCCGACGGCGCTCCCCGCCCGACAGGTCGGCGACCGGGGTCCAGATCCGCCGGTCGGTGAAGCCGAAGACCTCGGCGAGCTGGGCCGCGGACAGCTCGCGGTCGCCGAGCACCACCCGGCGCGCGACCTCCTCGACCGCCTCCAGCAGGCGCAGGTGTCCGGGCAGCTCGACCAGTTCCTGGGACAGGAACGCCGGCCGCACCGTCGAACCGGTCACGAACCTGCCGGCGCTCGGGTCGAGCCGGCCGGCCAGCAGCCGCAGCAGCGTCGTCTTGCCGGCACCGTTGGCGCCCAGCAGCGCGATCCGGTCGCCCGGGCCGACCTGCCAGTCGACGCCGGACAGGATCGGCTTCGGGCCGGCGTTGAGCGACACGCCGGTCAGCTCGTACACCTGCTTGCCGAGCCGGGAGGTCGCCAGCTTCTGCAGGGACACCGTGTCCCGGGCCGGGGGTACGTCGGCGATCAGCGCGTTGGCGGCGTCGATGCGGAACTTCGGCTTGCTGGTACGCGCGGGCGGGCCCCGGCGCAGCCAGGCGATCTCCTTGCGCAGCAGGTTCTGCCGGCGGGCCTCCACCTCGGCCGCGACCCGTACCCGCTCGGCGCGCGCCAGCGTCCAGGCCGCGAAGCCGCCGTCATAGGCCCGTACCGTCTGATCCGCCACCTCCCACGTCCGGTCGGTGACCTCGTCGAGGAACCAGCGGTCGTGAGTCACCACGACCAGCGCGCCGCGCCGGCCCCTCAGGTACCGCGCGAGCCACGCCACCCCGGCGATGTCCAGGTGGTTGGTCGGCTCGTCCAGTACCAGCAGGTCGGACTCGCGTACCAGCAGCGTGGCCAGCGCGACCCGGCGGCGCTCGCCACCGGACATCGGCCCGACGGGCGCGTCGAGTCCCAACCCGGGCATGCCGAGCCCGGACAGCACGGCGCGGATCCCGGCGTCGCCCGCCCACTCGTGCTCCGCCCCGAACTCGGACGGCAGCCAGACCTCGCCGATCACCACGTCGCGTACCGTCGCGGCCGGCGGCAGGTCCAGCGCCTGAGGCAGCGCCAGTACCCGCAGGTCCCGCCGGTGCGTCACGCGGCCGCTGTCCGGCTGCTCCGCGCGGGTGAGCAGGCGCAGCAGGGTCGACTTGCCGGCGCCGTTGAGGCCCACGACGCCGATCCGGTCGGCGTCCTCCAGCCCGAGCGACACGTCGGTGAGCAGCTGACCGGCGGCACCGTAGCCCTTGCCGACCCGGTCCAGGTTGACGATGTTCGCCATCAGGCCGGCCTGGCCCCCGCGACGGGCCCGAACAGCGGCAGCGCCACGCGGCAGGTACCCGACCGGTTCAGCTCGTCGGCGATCTCGCTGGCGCGGGGCGCGTTCTGCGCGAGGAACAGGCAGCTCGGCCCCGATCCGCAGACCAGCCCTGCCAGCGCCCCGGCCTTGCGGCCGGCCTCCAGGGCGGCGGCCAGTTCCGGTCGCAGTGACAGGGCGGCGGCCTCCAGATCGTTGCCCAGCACGGCGCCCAGCGCGGCCGGGCTGCGCTGGCGCAGCGCGGCGAGCAGGTCGTCGGCGGGGCCGAGCGGAGTCGGCGCGCCACCGTCCGCGCGCAGTCGGTCCAGCTCGCCGTAGACGTCCGGAGTGGACAGTCCGCCGTCGGCCGCGGCCACCACCCAATGCCAGGACGATGGTCTGGCGAGCACCGGGCTGACGGTCTCACCCCGGCCGGTGCCGAGCGCGGTTCCGCCGAGCACCAGGAAGGGCACGTCCGAGCCGACCGTCGCCGCGACCTGGGCCAGCTCGTCCCGGCCGAGCCCGGTCTCCCAGAGAGCGTCACAGGCGACCAGCGCGGCAGCGGCGTCGGCACTGCCGCCTGCCAGCCCTGCCGCGATCGGGATCTGCTTGCGCAGGTGCAGGCGGGCATGCGCCGGTACCCCGGCATGCTCGGCGAGTGCCCTGGCCGCCCGGAGCACGAGATTGGTGCTGTCCAGCGGGAGGGACCCGGCGCCCTCCCCTTCCATGGTCAGCGTCAACTGGTCGCCCCGCCGGGCGGTCACCTCGTCGTAGAGCGACACGGCCTGGTACACCGTGGTCAGCTCGTGGTACCCGTCCGGGCGCAGCGGTCCGACGCCGAGATGCAGGTTGATCTTCGCCGGTACCCGGACGCGCACCGAACCCGACGCGCCGGTCCTCGGCCGTGCCTCCTCGAAAAGGGGTTCGGTCATGCGGCGCCGCCCGTTGCCAACCTCATGCGGCCCCCTCTGCGCCTGCCGGCACGCGCGCGGCCGCGGCGATCGCGGCGAACTGCTCTATGGTGAGCGACTCCCCGCGGGCGCCGGGATCGACCCCCGCCGCGTTCAGGATCCCGGCCGCCCGGTCGGCGCCCCCGGCCCAGGCGGCGAGCGCTGCGCGCAGCGTCTTGCGCCGCTGGGCGAAGGCCGCGTCGACCACCGCGAAGGTCTCGCGCCGGTCGGCCCCGGCGGGCGGCCGCCGGCACACGAACGCGACCAGACCCGAGTCCACATTGGGTACCGGCCAGAAGACGCTGGGCGGCACCCGGCCCGCCGTGACCGCGCTCGCATACCAGGCGAGCTTCGCACTCGGTATCCCGTAGGTGCGCGACCCCGGGCCCGCCGTCAACCGATCGGCGACCTCCTTCTGCACCATGACCAGCCCGTGCCGCAGCGACGGCAGGACGGCCAGCAGGTGGAGGACGACCGGTACGGCGACGTTGTAGGGCAGGTTGGCGACCAGTGCGGTCGGCTCGTCGACGTCCGTGGCCACCAGCTTGAGCGCGTCCTTCTCGAGTACCGTCAGCCGATCCGCCAGGTCGGGAGCCCGGTCGCGTACGGTCGCGGACAGCTGCCCCGCCAGTACCGGATCGATCTCCACGGCGTGGACGTGCGCGACGGCCGGCAGCAGGCCGAGGGTGAGCGAGCCGAGGCCGGGCCCGACCTCGACGACAACGTCGGTCGGTTCGAGGCCGGCCGCGCGGACGATCCGGCGGACCGTGTTCGGGTCGTGCACGAAGTTCTGCCCGAGGGTCTTGGTCGGCGTGACGTCAAGTCGCGCCGCCAACTCCCGGATCTCCGCCGGGCCGAGCAGACCGGTCACGATGCACCAGCCTACGGGGCCGCCATCGGGGACTCAGTGGAGGCCGAGCGCCTCGCCCAGAGCGTGGTCGACGCTGCGCATCGTCGCGGCGGTCAGCACACCGGCCGGCTCCACGAACCAGTCGCGCCGCACCTGTGTGACCGTCGCCGCGAGCACGCAGCCTCCGATGGGTTCGTCGGGGCCGAGCCGCACGACGGTCGGCAGGTGCCGCTCGCGAACGGTGGTAGAGATGCGGGCGGCGATCACGTGCGGGACCGCGGCGGTGAGGTTGATCCCGTTGGCCGAGACCACCAGCCATGGCCTGCGACCGATGCCGGGGATCTCCAACCAGTAGACCTGTCCCCGGCGCGGGCCGAGGGCGCGCCGGGCCGCCAGGGTGCTGACCTTGGCGGTCAACGCCCCACCCCCGCGCCGCCCGCGCCACCCTCGATGCCGGCCCCGCTCTGCCCGGCCCGGTCCCGCTCCGCGGCCAGCGACTCGCTGCGCAGCGCCGCGATCTCGTGGGGCAGCCCCTCGTCCACGTAGACGTCGGCCAGCTCCGTGTAGGCCACCTCGAACGAGCGGGTGCGGACGTGCTCGATGCCCGCGTCGATCAGCAGCCGCACCAGGGTGGCCTCGGAGAACGACTCACCCAGCTCGATGTCGCGGCTGTGCGCCCAGGCGACAAGCTCGTCCCGGTAGGGACCCGGTCGGGCGAACTCGGTGATCGCCCGCTCCTGGGCCTCGGTCAGGGTGACGCTGGTCCTCCGCATGGGCTTTACATTGCACCGGAAATGTGGTGCAGTCAAGTGGTGCGGAAATCTGCATCACTCCGGAGACCACCCGCCGAAGACCCGCTCGCCCGTGCTGGAGATGTCCGCGCACAGCTCGTCCAGGTCGCGTGCCGTGCTCTGCGCCAACGACCGGACGGTGAGCGGAATGAGGTAGGGCGCGTTCGGCCGCCCGCGATGCGGCATCGGTGTCAGGTAGGGCGCGTCCGTCTCGACCATCAGCTGGCCGGGCGGGGTCACCCGGGCGGCCTCCCGCAGGTCCTCCGCGTTCTTGAAGGTCACTGTCCCGGCATAGGACAGCACGAAGCCGCGGCGCACGCACTCGACCGCGAATTCACGGTCGCCGGAGAAGCAGTGCATCACCACCGCGTCCGGCGCACCCTCCTCGTCGAGCACCCTCAGCACGTCGGCGTGCGCGTCCCGGTCATGGATCATCAGGGCCTTGCCGGTCCGCCGGGCGATCGCGATGTGCGCGCGGAAGCTGTGTTCCTGGGCGGCCCGCCCGTCCTCGCCGGTCCGGAAGTAGTCGAGCCCGGTCTCCCCGATCGCGCGCACCCGCGGGTCGCCTGCCAGTCCCTCGACCCCGCGCAGCGCCTCGTCGAGGTCGGCGAGGCGGGGCGCCTCGTTGGGGGGCAGCGCGACGGCGGCGAGCACGGCCGGGCGCTCCCC
>Ga0081540_1003367_pt1 | contig 12669 bp, 10 predicted proteins | sample TabmetS2T1R1_FD_71024 | JGI IMG/M metagenome (GOLD analysis project Ga0081540, IMG submission 71024) | Tabebuia heterophylla rhizosphere microbial communities from the University of Puerto Rico - S2T1R1 | ecosystem: Host-associated > Plants > Roots > Rhizosphere ...
CACGAGACGACACGGGGTGGCGTCAAATGGCACGGCACGACACAGGAACTCGGTCTCCGTGTACGCGCCCAACTGCCCGTGTTGCTCACTTGTTGCTCGTCGCAGCGCGGAGAGTAGCGCTGCTGCTGTTCAATCGCCGTGTCCGCTGCATGTCTCACCGTTCCCAGTAGCGCTTAGAGCGTTCAATCGCCGCCACGTCCTGACATATAGCCGTCGACGCTCAGGCACGAGGTGAGGCGACCTCGCGCATGAGCCCGCACGACCGACGGTCCGAGCTGGCGCCTACCGGGGCGCCGGCCCGCCACGAGCTCGGTCGCCAGTCCCGGGTCGAGGGCCAGCAGGGCATCCAGATCGGCCGAGCCGAGCGCCTCCGCTGTACCGGCGTCGAACGCCTCCGCGCGCCCATCGACCATCCCGACCGCCTGCACCGCCCCGACGGCCGAACCGTCGCCCATCGCGAGCAGCGCGACCCGGGGACGCCGGCCGGCGCACTCCAGCCCGAAAGTGGCGCAGCCGGCGGGCTTCTCGTCGGCCGCGACGCTGGCCGCGTCGAGGACCGGCGCGACCCGGCCGGTCGCCCGGGACAGCAGCCAGGCGCCGACGGTCAGGCTGAGCGGGAGCCCGGGCCGCCCGCGACCGTCCAGCGAGACGTCCACTGGTACCCCCCAAGGGCGCAGGCTGCCGTACTCGTCGCTCAGGCGCCAGGCCGTCCGGTCGCCGGTACCGATCAGGACCAGAGCGTCCGGACCCGCGGCCCGCAGCCGGGCGACGGCCTCGTCGCACGCGGAGCGGAGATCATCGAGTTCGTGCGCGGCGCCCGCGGCGACCTCGGGGACGATCACGGGCGGGCACGGGCAGACGGCGGCGGCGACGAGTGGCACGGATCAACCGTAACCGGACGCCGGAGCGGCGTTCGTGAACGCGCCAGGACACCGTATGGTCACGGTCGGCCCCAGTGCCTCGACGCGGACCGGGTTGTACCTGTGACAATGCCGGGGAGAAACCTACTGCGCCTGTGGCGGCGCCGCCGGGGACGCCCGGTGGCTCCGGGAGAACGAGGTTGGGCATGAACGACTGGACTGCGTTCGGTCGGGTCGACGAGGACGGCACCGTCTACGTGAAGACGGCCGCGGGCGAGCGGATCGTGGGCTCGTGGCAGGCCGGGACCCCGGAGGAGGGACTCGCGCACTACGCCCGCCGGTTCGACGGGGTGGTCACCGAGGTCAATCTGATCGAGACCCGCCTCGGCACCGGCGCCGGCGACGCCCAACACGCGCTGGTGAGGATCAAGGAGCTGCGCTCGGAGCTGGACGAGCCGCACGTCGTCGGCGACATCGACGGCCTCATCGAACGGCTGGACAAGCTCACCGCGCTCGCCGACGCCAAGGTCAGCGAGGTCCACGCGGCCCGCAGCGCCGCCCGCGCCGAGGCCGTGGCCCACAAGACCGCCCTGGTCGAGGAGGCCGAGCGGATGGCCGCGGACTCGACGAGCTGGAAGGTGGCCGGCGACCGGTTCAAGGAGATCCTCGACGAGTGGAAGACCATCCGGGGGGTCGACCGCAAGACCGATGGCGAGCTCTGGAAGCGGTATGCGACGGCGCGGGACGGCTTCACCCGCCGGCGCGGCGCGCACTTCGCCACCCTGGACGCGGCCCGCAAGCAGGCGCAGTCGCGCAAGGAGGAGCTGGTCGGCGAGGCCGAGACCCTCTGCACCTCCAGCGACTGGGCGCCCACGGCGGCCCGGCTCAAGGAGCTGATGAACGAGTGGAAGGCGGCGCCCCGGGCGGCCAAGGAGGTCGAGCAACGGCTCTGGGAGCGGTTCCGGGCGGCGCAGGACGCCTTCTTCGCCAAGCGCAGCGAGGTCTTCTCCGCGCGTGACGCCGAGCAGAAGGCCAGCCTCGACCGGCGGCACGAGCTGCTCAGCCAGGCCGAGGCGCTGGACGTGGACGCCGACCCGAAGGCCGCCCAGGCCAGGCTGCGGGAGATCCAGGCCCAGTGGCACGACTCCGGCCGGGTGTCCCGGGACGCGGCGGCCGGCCTGGACCGCCGGCTGCGCGCGGTCGAGGAGAAGGTCCGCGGCGCGATGGACGTGGCCTGGCGGCGCACCACTCCGTCGGACAACCCGCTGTTGAGCCAGATGCGCGACCAGGTGGCCGAGGCGGAAGCGCGGCTGGGCCGGGCGCAGGCGGCCGGCGACGCGAAGCGCATCCGAGAGGCCGAGCAGGCGCTGGCCGCCAAGCGCCAGTTCCTGGACCTGGCGGAGCACACGAGCTAGACGGACGCTGACCGGAGCCGGCTCCGCAGGCGTCGCCGACTAACAGGCACACCAACTGAAACACCACATAGAGGTCGGGGCGTTCACCGCACGGTGGACGCCTCGATCATTTGGTGCCGACGGTGGGCATCCCCAGCAGCGTCGCCGTGGGCTTGCCCGGCCCGGCCGCGGCAGCCGCGGCGGCCACCAGGCCTGCGCGGTGCCGGTCGCCGGCGCGGGTGCGGCGGTGGGACACGAGCGCGCCGTCCGCGTTGAGGTGGTGCGGGGCGGCATACGTGATCGTCGCCTCGACCACGTCGCCCGGCGCGACGTCCGGCGCGGGTCCGAAGTGGACCAGCCGGCCGTCGCGGGCGCGCCCGGACTGGCGGCCGGTAGCGCCGTCCTTGCGACCCTCGCCGACCGCCACCAGTACCTCGACGGTCTGCCCGACGAGCCTGCGGTTCTCCGCCCAGCTGATCTCCTCGAGGGCGACGATCAGCCGGTCGTACCGCTCCTGGACGACCGCCTTCGGCACCTGACCGTCCATTGTGGAGGCCGGGGTACCGGGTCGCCTCGAGTACTGGAAGGTGAACGCCGACGAGAACCGGGCCTCGCGTACCACGCCGAGGGTCTGCTCGAAGTCCTCGTCCGTCTCGCCCGGGAACCCGACGATGATGTCGGTGGTGATCGCGGCGTCCGGCATGGCCGCCCGTACCTTGTCGATGATCCCGAGGTACCGGTCGCGCCGGTACGAGCGGCGCATCGCCCGCAGTACCGAGTCCGAGCCGGACTGCAGCGGCATGTGCAGTTGGTGGCAGACGTTGGGGGTCTCGGCCATCGCGGCGATCACGTCGTCGGTGAAGTCCTTGGGGTGGGGGCTGGTGAACCGCACCCGCTCAAGTCCGTCGATCCCGCCGCAGGCCCGCAGCAGCTTCCCGAACGCATACCGGTCGCCGAACTCCACACCGTAGGAGTTGACGTTCTGCCCGAGCAGGGTCACCTCCAGCACGCCGTCCGCGGCCAGCGCCCCAACCTCGGCGAGGACGTCGCCGGGGCGGCGGTCCTTCTCCGTGCCGCGCAGGGACGGGACGATGCAGAAGGTGCAGGTGTTGTTGCAGCCGACCGAGATCGACACCCAGCCGGCGTAGTTCGACTCGCGCCGGGTCGGCAGGGTGGACGGGAAGACCTCCAGCGACTCCAGGATCTCCACCTCGGCCCGCTGGTTGTGCCGGGCGCGTTCCAGCAGGACCGGCAGCGAGCCGATGTTGTGGGTACCGAAGACCACGTCCACCCACGGCGCCTTGGCCACGATGTCGCCGCGGTCCTTCTGCGCCAGGCAGCCGCCCACCGCGATCTGCATGCCCGGGTTGGCCAGCTTCGTCGGGCGCAGGTGGCCGAGGTTGCCGTAGAGCCGGTTGTCCGCGTTCTCCCGCACGGCGCAGGTGTTGAACACGACGACGTCCGGCGTGGCCGCCTCGTCCGCCCGGACATATCCGGCACTCTCCAGCAGGCCGGAGATCCGTTCCGAGTCGTGCGTGTTCATCTGGCAGCCGTAGGTAACGACCTTGAAGCTCTTCGGCACCGACGCCTCTCCTCCCATCGACCCTTCAGGGTAGCCGGCCCGTGGTGCGGGAGGATGGGTGCGTGGGCGCGCCCGCCTAGCGAGCGATCTCGGTGACCCGGGACTCGCGGACCACGGTGACCCGGATCTGGCCCGGGTAGGTCAGCTCCTCCTCGATCTGCTTCGCCACGTCCCGGGCGAGTACCGCCGCCCCGATGTCGTCCACGTCGTCCGGCTTGACCATCACCCGGATCTCCCGGCCGGCCTGCATGGCGAAGACCTTCTCCACGCCCTGCTTGCCGCCCGCGATCTCCTCGATCCGCTCCAGCCGCTTGACGTAGGCCTCCAGGCTCTCCCGGCGGGCTCCCGGCCGGCCGCCCGAGCACGCGTCCGACGCCTGGGTGAGCACCGCCTCGATGGTCTGCGGGGGTACCTCGTTGTGGTGCGCTTCGATCGCGTGCACCACCTCTTCGGACTCCCCGTACTTGCGGGCCAGGTCGGCGCCGATGAGCGCGTGGCTGCCCTCCACCTCGTGGGTCAGCGCCTTGCCGATGTCGTGCAGGAACGCGCACCGCTTGATCAACGGGACGTCCAGGCGCAGCTCGGCGGCCATGATCCCGGCGATGTGGGCGGTCTCCACCAGGTGTTTGAGGACGTTCTGGCCGTAGCTCGTCCGGTACCGCAGCCGACCCAGCAACGTGACCAGCTCCGGGTGCATGTCGGTGATGCCCACCTCGACCAGGGCGTCCTCCGCGGCCCGCAGGCACAGCCGCTCCACCTCGTGGCGCGCCTGGTCGAACACCTCCTCGATGCGGTGCGGGTGGATCCGCCCGTCGAGCACCAGCTTCTCCAGCGTCAGCCGGCCGATCTCCCGGCGTACCGGATCGAAGCAGGACAGCAGTACCGCCTCGGGCGTGTCGTCGATGATCAGGTTCACCCCGGTGACGGACTCGAACGCCCGGATGTTGCGGCCCTCGCGGCCGATGATCCGGCCCTTCATCTCGTCGGTCGGCAGGTGCAGCACGCTGACCACGCTCTCCGCGGTCTGCTCGCTGGCCACCCGCTGGATGGCGTCCACCACGATGTGCCGGGCGCGCTGGTCGGCCGTGCCGCGCGCCTCGTTCTCGATGTCCCGCACCAGCAGGGCCGCCTCGCGCTTGGCCTGCGTCTCGATCATCTCGATCAGCTCGGTCTTGGCGGTCTCGACCGTGAGGCCGGCGACCCGCTCCAGCTCGCGGCGGCGCTGCTCCTCCATCTCGGTCAGCGTCGCCTCCCGGGTCGCCATCGCGACCTCGCGATCGGCCAGCTCCGCCTCGCCGCCGCTGATCCGGCGGTCCCGCTCGGCCAGCCGTTCGGCCTCCTCTGCCAGCAGCCGCTCCCGTTCGTCGAGGCGCTGCTGCCGGCGTTCGGCGTCGGCGGACTGCTCGCGGGTCGTCGCGGTGAGCATCGCGATCTCCCGCTCACCGGTCCTGCGGGCGGTGATCCGGGCCTGCTCGGCGTCCTGCTCGGCCTGCCGGTGCGCCCGCTCCAGGATCGTGTCGGCCTCGGTGTGCGCGGCCGTCAGCACCCGCTTGGCCTCGGCGCGGGCCGCGTTCGCCTCGGCCTTCGCGGCGGCCAGCTCGGTGCGCGCGGTGGTGGCCTTGGCGCGGGCCTCCTCGACCGCCGAGCTCGCCTCGTCGGCGGCGTCGCGCAGCGCGGCCAGCGACTGCTCCTGGCGGTCCCGTTCGGCCACGTAAACGTTGTCCTCGGGCGCGACCGTCGACCCTGCCGCCGGCCGAAGCGGGCGGACGGTCCGGACGATGAGCGCGAGGGCGACCGCGACCAGCGCGGCGAGCACCACCACCACACCGATCAGGACCATGACCAGCGCCGTCACGGTCGCCTCCCTTCCCCGTTCGCGCCCGGCTGCGAGAGCCCGGTGCGGTACCCGGTGAGGAGAGGGTCCGGCTCAAGATGCGGTCGATCGTGCCGGGCGGTACCCGGGAGCGCCCGGTCACCGTCCAGCGGGTACGTCGGGTCGCCGCGCACCAACGGTGCGTCGACGTTGACGTTCCAGCCGCCCGAAGGCGGTTCAAATGATGCCGTACTGTTATGCGATCTATGTTGTGCGGTAAGCCGCGATGGTCGGACGTTCTCCTCTGGTAACCCGAGGCTAGGTGGCCGATACCGGTTCGGTCAAGGAAGTCCGTTCCGCCGCCGCCGGACACACACCGCCACCCTCCGCCTACCTGGGGAAACGTCGACCTCATGAGTTCGGCCGAAGGGGTATCAGCGGATCGGCTCGTCGGCCTCACCGAGAAGATCGGGCATCGCGTCCGGATCCACGAACTCCGCGAAGGCTCCCGCCTCGTCATCACGGGCGGCGAGGACGTCCTTGACCGCGCCGATGGCGACACCCGGCGGGTAGCCCTTGCGGGCCAGCATGCCGACCAGGCGCCGGAAGACGGCGTCGGGCGGGCCGGGCGGCATCGCGCGCAGCCTGCGTTCGACCAGCGTCCGGGCGGTCGCCGCCTCGGTCTGCCCGTCGACCTCCTCCAGCGCGGCGCCGACAAGTTCACCGTCGACTCCCCGGCGGCGCAGTTCGCCGGCCAGGGCACGGCGGGCCAGCCCCTTGCCGTGATGCCGGCTGGTGACCCAGGCCCGGGCGAACGCGGCGTCGTCGATCAGCCCCACCTCGTCGTAACGGTCGAGCACCTCCGCCGCGACGCTGTCGGCAACGCCCCGTTTGCGCAGGGTGACGGCCAGCTCGGCCCGGGTCCGCGGACGGACGGCGAGTTGCTGGAGGCAGATGTCGCGGGCGGCCTGGGCGGCGTCCTTGGCCGGGGCGGCCTTCTCGTCAGCGGGTTCGGGACCGGCGGTGCGCGCAGGGGCGCGGGCGTAGGCATCCTCGTCGGGGGTCCACAGTGGAGGAATGTCCTCCCCACTTCCGGCCGGCTGTTCGCGCGGCTTACGGGAACGGGGCGGGGCGGCATCCCAGCCCCGCCCCGTCCGCGCGCCACGTCGGCGTCCGGGCACGGTCAGAAGTCCACGGTGACGACCTCGGGCCCACCTGCCGCGTCGGTCGAAGCCCCGGCCCCCACGCCGAGCTTCTCCAGGATCTTCTTCTCGATCTCGACGGCGACGTCGGGGTTCTCCTTGAGAAACTTACGGGCGTTCTCCTTGCCCTGCCCGAGCTGGTCGCCATCGTAGGTGTACCAGGCACCGGACTTGCGGATGATGCTCTGCTCGACGCCCACGTCGATCAGCGAGCCCTCGCGGGAGATGCCCTGGCCGTAGATGATGTCGAACTCGGCCTGCTTGAACGGGGAGGCGACCTTGTTCTTCACGACCTTCACCCGGGTCCGGTTGCCGACCGCGTCGCCACCGTCCTTGAGGCTCTCGATGCGCCGCACGTCCAGCCGGACCGACGCGTAGAACTTCAGCGCCTTGCCACCGGTGGTCGTCTCGGGCGAACCGAACATCACGCCGATCTTCTCGCGGAGCTGGTTGATGAAGATCGCGGTGGTGCCGGAGTTGTTGAGCGCGCCGGTGATCTTCCGCAGCGCCTGGCTCATCAGCCGGGCCTGGAGGCCGACGTGGCTGTCGCCCATCTCGCCCTCGATCTCGGCGCGCGGCACCAGCGCGGCGACCGAGTCGATCACGATGACGTCCAGCGCGCCGGAGCGGACCAGCATGTCGGCGATCTCCAACGCCTGCTCGCCGGTGTCCGGCTGGGACACCAGCAGGGCGTCGGTGTCGACCCCGAGCGCCTTCGCGTAGTCCGCGTCCAGCGCGTGCTCCGCGTCGATGAACGCGGCGATCCCGCCGGCCGCCTGCGCGCTGGCCACGGCGTGCAACGCCACGGTCGTCTTTCCGCTCGACTCGGGTCCGTATATCTCGATGATCCGCCCGCGGGGGAGCCCACCCACGCCGAGCGCCACGTCCAGCGCGATCGACCCGGTCGGGATCACCGCCATCGGCACCACCGGGCGCTCGCCCAGGCGCATCACCGAGCCCTTGCCGAACTGCTTGTCTATCTGCGCGAGGGCCAGGTCCAGTGCCTTCTCGCGGTCCGGCGCTGCTGCCATGGTCGCCACCCCTACGTTTGCCGTCTTCGCCGATGACTTGGCCGAGGAACTCTTGGTCACGCGGTCACGCTAGGCGGTGGGTCCGACAGAAAACAGCCGACTGGCCGGAGCTGTGGACAACCGCCGTCCTGTGGACGATACCCGTACAGATGTTCGACGCAAGCAACGACACACCGGCGCGTCAGCGGATGGCCTTGGGTACCCGATCGGAATAGGCCGCCACGACGGCGCGCCAGACGACGACGGTCTCCTCGCCCGCGTCCAGCGCCTGGTGGACGGTGCGACCGCCCAGTTGGGGCAGCACCTGGTCGGTGGCGACGCTGGCCGCGTAGGTCGTGCCGAACACCTGCTCCATCCGCCACCAGAAGTCGGTCAACCGCACGACGCCACGCTACCCGGGATCCGAAACACCGCGGGCCTGCCGGGCCGGGTCACGGCGCGTTGCTAGGGTCCATACGTGCAGCAGGAGAAGCTCGGAGACTGGTTGGACCGGTTGGGCTCGGCGGCACCGACGCCGGGCGGGGGCGCGGCGACCGCGCTGGCCGCGTCGAGCGCGGCGGCCCTCGTCGAGATGGTGGTCAACCTGACCGTGGGCAAGACGGCCTACGCGGAGCACGAGCCCTACGTGCGGCCGATCGGCCTGGAGGCCAAGGCGCTGCGCGAGCGGGCGCTGGAGCTGGCGGCCGACGACCAGGCCGCGTTCGACCGGGTGATGGCGGCCTACGGGATGCCGCGCGACACCGCCGAGGCCAAGGCCGCCCGGGACGCCTCGATCCAGGAGGCCACCGCCGCCGCGGCCCGGCCGCCGCTGCAGGTGGCGGAGGTGGCCGGGCGGGTCATCGAGCTGGCCGCGGCGCTGCCCGGCCGATCCAACCGCAACGTGCTGTCCGACGTGGGGGTGGCCGCGTCACTCGCCGTGGCCGCGCTGGAGTCGGCCGCGATCAACGTCGAGGTCAACCTCGGCGGGTTGAAGGATCCGGGGGTACGGGCGGAGCTGCGCAGGGAGCTCGACGGGTACCTGGGCGTGGGCCAACTGGGCCGGGAGATCGTCACCAACGTGCGGCAGGGGATCGCGGGCTGACCATGCTCATCGACGGTAAGAAGATCGCTGCCGAGCTGGGCACCGGGCTGGCCACGCGGGTCGCGGCGCTGCGCGGCGACGGTGTGGTACCAGGGCTGACGATCGTGGTGGCCACCGCGGACGAGAGCACCGCGTGGTATGTCCGGTCGCTGGTACGGGCGGCGGCGAAGCTGGACATCGCGGCGGGCGTGGTCGAGCTGCCGACCGACGCCGACGCGTCGACGATCCGGGCGGCGCTGGCCGCGGCCGGGGCGGACCCGTCGGTGCACGGCGTGATCTGCCAGACCCCGCTGCCGGACGGGCTGCGGCTGGCCGACGTCGCCGGGGCGATCCCGCCCGAGGTGGACGTGGACGGCGCCAACCCGGTGTCGCTGGGGCTGCTCGCGGTCGGTTCGCCCGCCGCCTTCGCGCCGGCCACCGCGGCCGCGGTGCTGCGCATCCTGGACGCGGAGGGCGTGGAGCTGGCCGGCCGGCGGGCGGTGGTGATCGGCCGGTCGACCGTGGTCGGCAAGCCGACCGCGCTGCTGCTGATGGACCGGCACGCCACGGTCACCGTGTGCCACTCCCGCACGGTCGACCTGCCTGCCGTGGCCCGGGAGGCGGACGTACTGGTGGCGGCCGTGGGCCGGGCCGGGATGGTGACCGCCGACTACGTGCGACCGGGCGCGGTGGTGATCGACGTGGGTACCAATGCGACACCGGACGGCGGGCTGGTCGGCGACGTGGACACCGCCGCGGTGGAGCAGGTCGCGGGCACGGTCACGCCGGTACCGGGCGGGGTGGGGCCGGTGACCACGGTGCTGCTCATGGAGCACGTCGTGACCGTCGCGGAGCGGCGCGGCCGGGCCTGAGCGGGCCAGCGCTGTCTCAGGCACGGATCATGTCGGTCGCCACCATTACTGTGGCAGGCGTGCTGGACTCCGCGGTCACCCCGGTCCCGGCTCCCCCGGCTGACGAACCTCGGCTGGCGCCGCCGGCTCCGCAGGCGTCGCCGCCGGCATGGAACGCCGACCAGGTGCTGTCGCTGGCGCCCGACGCGTCCGCGCAGCGGGCCGCCCGGTCGCTGGCCGGGGACCGGGCGTGGAGCGAGGCCGGGCTGAGCCTCGACGCGGTGCCGCCGACGGTGTGGGGCCTGTGCCAGGGCAGCGGCCCGCAGCCCTACGAGACGTGTGTGGACCTCACCGAGCCGGCCTACAAGTGCTCCTGCCCGAGCCGGAAGTTTCCCTGCAAGCACACGCTGGCGCTGTTGCTGCGCTGGTCGGCCGGCGCGGTGCCCGAGGCGCCGGCCCCGCGCTGGGTCCGCGAGTGGCAGGACTCCCGCGCCGAGCGGGCGACCCGGTCGCTGGGCCCCCTGCAGCAGGCGCGCAGCGGCGGTGAGGGCACCGGGCGGGCGGCCGGCGAGAAGGCGGCGGTGCGCCGGGCCGAGCGGGTGGCCGCCGGGCTGGCGGAGCTGGACCGCTGGCTGGCCGACCAGATCCGGGGCGGCCTGGCGGGCGCGTCGAGCCTCGGCTTTGCGCACTGGGACACGATGGGCGCGCGACTGGTCGACGCGCAGGCCCCCGGCGCGGCCCGGTTGGTGCGCAACCTGGCCGACTACGCCGGCGATCCGGAGCGCCTACTCACCGAGATGGGTCTGCTGCGGCTGCTGGCGGCCGGGTTCGCACGGCTCGACAGCCTGCCGCCGGACCTGGCCGCGATCGTCCGGCTGCGGGTCGGCGTACCCGCCTCGGCCGAGGAGGTGCTCGCCGGGCCGGCCGTCCGCGACCGCTGGCAGATCCTGGGGGTACGCGACGAGCCGGAGAACGACCTGCTGGTACGGCGAGTCTGGCTGCGCGGTGCGGAGTCCGGTCGGGCGGCGCTGGTGCTTTCCTTCGCGGCACCGGGCCAGGTCTTCGTGACCGATCTGGTGCCGGGCACGGAGCTCGACGCCGACCTGCACTTCTACCCGGAGCGCCTGCGGGTGCTCATCTCCCGGCGGCACGCCCCGGCCGCGCCGATCAGCCGGATGGCCGGTGCCCGACCGGTCGCCGATGCGCTGCGGGAGTATGCGGAGGCGCTGGCGGGCGACCCGTGGCTGGAGCGGTGGCCGATGGTGCTGTCGGGCGTGCTGCCGGCCCCGACCGCCGACGGCGGCACCCGCGAGCGCTGGTGCCTGGCCGAGGACGGTCTGGGCGTACCACTGGATCGGGCGGTGGGCGCGCCCTGGCGGCTGGTCGCGGCCGCGGCGGGGCGGCCGGTGACCGTGGCCGGCGAGTGGACGGCCACCGGGTTCCGTCCGCTGAGCGTGTGGACCGGCGACCGGCTGGTGCGGCTGTGAGCGGAGCGGGGCGCGGTGGCGCCTGGACTGAGGAGCGGGTTTCGAGCGCAGCGAGCGCGACGAGGGAAGGCGGCACCCCAAGCGCCCCGGCGGAGCGAACCGGTGCGGCTGTGACGCAGGGGTGGACCGAGTTGTTGGCGTCGGCTCTGGTCGGGACGGCGCGCAACGGGGAGCGGGCCGAGGCGGTGCTCGAAGCGGCCGCCGTCCAGGCGTTGCGGAGGCGGGCCGGGCAGCCACCGGTACCGGCGCGGATGCCGCAGGGGCCGTCCCCGGTCGAGGACAGCCCGATGGTCGGTCCCGCCGCGTCGGCCAGGATCGACGACCTGCTGGCACTGGACAGCGCGACCCGCAACGCCGGTCCGGTACGGGACGTGGCCGGTCGGCTGCAACTGCTCGCCGAGTGGCTGGAGGCGGCCGCGGCGGCGGGGCGACGGCTGCCGCCCGAGCTGGCTCCGGCGCTGCTGGACGCCGGGCGCCGGCACCCGGAGCTGCGCCCGCTGATCGGACCGGTCACCGGCCGGCTGGCCGGATGGCTGGCCACCCAGCGGACCGACTGGGGCTACGCGGCCGACGGGAGCCCGAACGGGTCCATTGTGGACGGTCACGGCGACGGGGACGGGGACGTCTGGGAGTATGGCGCCACGCCGCAGCGGGTCGGGTACCTTCGCCGGCTGCGGTCCCGCGATCCCGGAGCGGGACGGGCGCTGCTGGAGGCCGGGTGGGCCTCCGAGCCGCCCGAGGACCGCGCCGCCCTGCTGTCCGCCCTCGGTACGGGACTGTCCACCGCGGACGAGTCCATTGTGGAGGGCGCGCTGGACGACCGGCACAAGCAGGTGCGCGACGCCGCCCTGGAGCTGCTGGCGAGGCTGCCCGACAGCGGGTACGCGCGGCGGATGGTCGGGCGGGCACGCGAGTGCGTGGACCTGTCGGGTACCGGGCGGATCGGCGTCACCCCTCCGCAGGAGTGCGACCGGTCGATGCGCCGGGACGGGATCGCGCCCCGGCCGCCCGCCGGGACGGGTGAGCGCGCCTGGTGGCTGGAGGAGGTCCTGGCCCGCACGCCACTGTCCACCTGGCCTGCGCCGGTGGAGTTCTTCGGCCGTGGGGTGAGCGAGGAGTGGCTCGGGCCGGTGCGCCGCGGCCTGGCCCGGGCGGCGGCCGCGCAGCAGGACGGCGCCTGGGCTGCCGCGCTGGTCGACGCCGCGACCGCGGTGCTCGCGGCGAACGGGCACCCGGCCGATCGGCAACTGCTCGCCGCGCTGCTGCGGGCGCTGCCCGCCGACGACCTGGCGGCCCGGGCCGCGGCGGGGTTGCGCCAGGGGCTGGGCAGCCCGGCGGCGGTCGGCGTCGAGCAGGTCCTCGCGCTGTGCCCACGCCCGTGGCCGGACG
>Ga0081540_1003368_pt1 | contig 12667 bp, 10 predicted proteins | sample TabmetS2T1R1_FD_71024 | JGI IMG/M metagenome (GOLD analysis project Ga0081540, IMG submission 71024) | Tabebuia heterophylla rhizosphere microbial communities from the University of Puerto Rico - S2T1R1 | ecosystem: Host-associated > Plants > Roots > Rhizosphere ...
GGCCGGGCTCGATGGACGCGGGGCGAGCTCGGGGGTGCGAGGCGCGCCGGGGACGGACGGTGCGCTCGTGGTTCGCGGAGCGAGGTCGGGGGAGCGGGGCGCGGCGGGGACGGACGGTGCGCTCGTGGTTCGCGGAGCGAGGTCGGGGGAGCGGGGCGCGGCGGGTGCGGCCGGGCTCGACGGTCCGCTCATGGTGCGCGGCGCGAGATCGGGCGTCCGAGGCGCGCCAGGGACAGACGGTTCGCTCGTCGTTCGCGGAGCGAGCTCGGGAGAGCGGGAGGCTGTGGGCGCCGGCGGGCTCGACGGTCCGCTCGTGGTTCGCGGCGCGAGATCGGGCGTGCGTGGCGCGCCGGGGACGGACGGTCCGCTGGTGGTGCGCGGAGCGAGGTCCGGCGTGCGCGGCGCGGTAGACGCCGGGGCGGAGGTCGCGCTCGACGTGCGAGGCGCTGTGTCCGGGAACCGAGGGGTCCCCGCGGCGGGCGGGATGGGCGTTGCAGGGATCGACGGTCCGCTCATGGTGCGCGGGCCGAGGTCGGGACTGCGCGGCGCGCCGGCTCCGCTGGTGGTGCGCGGGGCGAGGTCGGGCGTCCTCGGCACGGCAGACGTGGGCGGTGATCCGGCCGGACTCGACGGGGCGCCCGCAGGCCGAGGAGCGAGGTCAGGTGTGCGCGGCGTGGCGGACGCCGGGATCGCGGTCGCGCTCGAGGTGCGGGGTGCTGCTTCCGGGGAGCGAGGAGTCCCCGGGGCCGCCGCGGACGACGCGGGGATCGAGGGACCGCTCGTGGGGCGCGGAGCGAGGTCGGGGGTGCGTGGCGTGGTGCCGGGGGTGGCGGGAGCGCTGGACGCGCGAGTCATCGGCGCATCGACTGGCGTGCCTCCGGCCGAGGTGCGGGGCGGGGGAAGCCCGGGACTCCCGGGCGAGGCTGGGGCGGCAGGTCCTCGAGGTGTTGCCGGCGCTGTGCCGCCTGGAGCGGAGCTCGAGGTTGGGCGGTGCCACGCGGGCATCGAGCTCGTCGGGATCCTCTCGGGAGGCCGGCCTGCCCCGCTGCCGGGACTGTTCGTCGGGGCGCTCGCGGGCGTCGTCGGGCGGAGAATGGGCGCGGAGGATGTCGGGCCCGACAGCGGAGGCCGTGCCGGGCCTGCTGCGGCGCCGGGTCCCGCGCTCGCGCCAGGACGCGGTCCTGGGACGGGGGTGAGGACGGGCGGCTTCGGCTTCGACTCGAACGCCGGCCCCGGACGCGGGATGGGCGTCAGCATCGGGATCTGCGCAATGGGCCCGGTCGCTGCGGGAGGCTCGAGCTTGAAGGGCAGCGGCGTGGCCCGTGGCGGAATGGCCGCGGGTGGCGGGATCTGGCGGCGGTCGAGCGGGAGCTCCCGGCTCAGGATCTCCGGTGGAGGACGTGTGGGGAGCGCGCCCGGTTCGCAGGCCGTGCAGTCGCCCTGTGGCGGCAACTCGGCGCCACATCTCAGGCACTTGGACACGGCGGCATGAAAGGCCGGATGGAAGGGGGACGCAAGAAACGGGCAGCCCGCCTGTCCGCTCTGCGCTGATCGAGATGCCTGATCGAGGTGCCAGACACCTCGTTACCCCCTCGTCACGAGGGTCGGAGCCGAAGCGCGAGTCGAGGTGCCGCGAGTCGAGGTGCCAGACACCTCGTTACGACACCTCGTTACGTCCGAGGTTCGAGATAGGAGTCCCGCCTGAGAGATGCCTCCAGGAGGAGCCTCGAGCCGCGATCAGAGGCCTCGTGACGGTTCTCGAGGCAGTGACGCATGGAGGTGAACCGGTGGCAGAGACCGAGGTGGACGACCTCGCGACCACGGTGGCGATCGGCGTGATGGCCTCGGTCGGGCAGTTCGTCGTTCACGAGCTGGTCGGGCACGGGACTGCCTGCGTGCTCGTCGGCGGACGGATTCTCGCAGTCGCGCCGCTGTGGATGCGATGCAGCGTCGACCATCGGCTGATGGTGCTTGCCGGGCCGATGGCCAATCTCGTTGCCGGCGGAGTGTGCTGGGCGCTTCTCCGAGGCGCTCCGCCGAGAAGTCCCGCCAGTCGTCTGTTCCTCTGGCTGAGCATCGCCTTTCAGTGGCTGGTCGCCGCCGGATACCTCGCGGTCGGAGCGGCCTCGGGATTCGGTGACTGGCCGGTCATCCTTCCGGCCCTGAGCGCCTGGTCCGTACGCCTGGCCGCGATCGTGGTGGCTGTGGGCGGGTACGTGCTCGCTCTACGCGCTCTGGCGCGCCTCGGGGTCCAGCGCTTCGGCCCGTCGCTCGTCGAGGAATCCCGCCTCGAAAGGGTGGCACTCCTGCCGGCGCTCGCCGCCGGTGCCGTCGCCGTGCTGGCGGAACTCGTCGGCCACCGGTTCCAGCCACTCGGGCTGGTCCTGGCGATCGCCTGTACGGCCGTCGTGGGCTGGTCGCTGCTGGCAGTACCGCGCTTCGCCGGCCCGACTCCCACGGATCGGATCGGCGATGTCGCCATTCCGCGGAGCCTCGGGTGGATCCTCGGCGGAGCGGCTGCGGCCCTCGGATTCCTCGGCCTCGTTGCGCCCGCCTACGGTTCTTGAGCCTCTCGCCCCTTCGCGGTGCCAGACACCTCGTTACCCGGTGCCAGACACCTCGTGTCCCGCTCGCATCACGCAACCGACCGGAATGCTGGGCGTTTCGGCGCGACCCGCCCGCCTCCGACTCAGCCCAGCAGCCCGTCGAGATGGCGGAGCACCGCCAGCGCCGCCAGGCCCGCGGTCTCGGTCCGGAGCACCAGCGGGCCAAGCGAGACCGACACCCCGCCCGCGGCCCGGAGCTTCTCGACCTCCTCACGCGCGAGCCCGCCTTCCGGACCCACCACCAGCGCCACCGCCCCGTCCCCCGCCGCGCGGCCGAGCCGTTCGGCCCGCTCCTCCTCGTCCAGGATCAGCAGCCGCATCCCGGGGCCGAGCGCCGCCACCGCCTCGTCCAGCGACCGCAGCGCCGCGACCTCCGGAACCTCGCTCCGCCCCGACTGGCGCGCTGCCTCCTCCACGATGCGCTGCCACCGCGCACGCCGCGCACCCTGGGCCTCGGGTCGAGGCCGGGACACCGAACGCTCCGTGAGCACCGGCCACACCGCCGAGACGCCCAGCTCCGTCGCCTTCTGCAGAACCAGATCCAGCTTGTCGCCCTTCGGCAGACCCTGGATCAGCACCACCGTGCGGCCGACAGCCCCGCGTCGCTCCTCCCCGAGCCGCAGCACCGCCCCGGCCTCGTCCACCGTCTCCAGCGCCGCCGCCCACGCCCGGCCACGCCCGTCGAACACCTCGACCTTCTCGCCCGGAACCACCCGGGCAACGCGCAGATGGTGCAGCGCAGCGCCGTCGAGCCGGATGCGCTCGGGAGCCGGCGAGGGAACGTCGAGGCGAACGCGGAACATCGTCAGGCCACGCGGAAGTCGAGCCGGATCCAGTCACCGATCCGCGCGCCGCCATCGGACACCGCACCGGCGCGCTCGAACGCCTCGCGCACCTCGTCCTCCTGGTGGATGAGCACCCCCGCGAGCACCAGGCGTCCCCGGGCATGCCCCACCAGCGCGGGCGCGAGCTCGACGAGCGTGTTCGCGAGGATGTTCGCCAGCACCAGGTCGAACCGCCCCTCCACCGCCTCCAGCGACGCCCCCGACAGCTCCACGCCCGAGATCCCGTTCAGCGCGGCGTTCTCCTCCGCGAGCGTCACCGACATCGGGTCGTTGTCCACGCCAACGACTCGTCCCGCGCCGAGCTTCCGCGCCATCAGCGCGAGCACCCCGCTCCCGGTCCCCACGTCGAGCACCGAGGCCCCGGGGTGCGCGGTGCAGAACGCCTCCACCGCCGCCAGGCACAGCGCGGTCGTCGGATGATCCCCGGTGCCGAACGCCATCTTCGGCTCGATGGTGAGCGCCACCACTCCTTCCGGCGCGCTCTCCCACGGGGGCCCGACCCACAGCCGCCCGACCCGGGTGGAACGGATCCGCGCGCGCCACGCCGTCGACCAGTCGGTGTCCGGCGCGTCCTCGAACGCCCCGCGGACCGCCGGCACCCACTCCCGGACATCGATCAGCGCGGCCTCGGCGGAGGCTCGTTCGTCGAACCAGGCGACGACGATCGCCTCACCCGGCGCAGGCCCACGCACCCCCGGCATCGGTGGGGCCTCGCGATCCCGGATCTCCAGCCCGGTGGCGCCTGCGTCCCACAAGAGATCTTCGACGCGCTCGGCCGCGGGCTCGGGAACGTCCAGCGTCAGCGAGACCGCGCTCACCCGCGCCGGCCCGGGAGCTGGAGGGGAATCCAGGTGTCCGGTGTGCGGCTCTCGATGATCCGAAACAGCCCGCGCTGAACGTGGCGCTCGAAGTGCGGACTCGCCCGGTGCGCCTCGAGCGCCTTCTCGTCGTCGTACTGCTCGTAGAGGAAGAAGCGGCGCGGCTCCTGCCGGCTGCGGTGCACCTGGTACATCCGGCAGCCCGCTTCTTGAAGGCTCGCCTCGGTCATCTTCGTGAACAGGTCGATCGCCTCCTCCTCGCGGTTGGGGAGGACGACGTAGGTCACCGCCACGCAGATCATCGTTCCGCTCCTCTCCGGAACAGCACCCGCGAGGCGAGCTCGCGATTCCGGGCCACGAGCCAGTAGCCCAGCTCGAACGCCCACACCAGCGGCGGAAGCGCGAGCACCCGTGCGAGGAGCGGATACCCGATTCGCTCGAGCACCCAGAGGCACGCCCGGCCAGCCCGCAGCAGCCGTCCCTCGGGCGTCAGGAGATGCACCGCCCGGCCACAGGCCGCACGGAGCTCGGGCGTCATCGGTGGCGAGGGCGCCTGCTGGTAGGGGACGGCCTGGAACGCGTGCGTCGTGTCGCGCCGCTCGGCCCAGAGAACGCTGCGGCGGCAGAAGCCGCAGTCGCCGTCCCAGAGCAGGAGCGCGGGCGCGGTCATGGACCGACCACCGCCACCACCGCCCGGTCGAGCTGGATGATTCTCCTCGCGACCCGCTGGACGTCGTCGGCGCTCACCGACTGGATGTGCTCGTCGTAGTTCTCGAAGTTGTCGAGCCCGAGACCGTACGCCCCGTCGAGCGCGAGCAACGCGGCGCGCGCGGCATTGCGCTGCAGGCCGATCTCGTGGGTCCCGACCAGGTGGGCCTTCGCCCGGTCCAGCTCCGCGGGAGTGACCTGCTCGTCGAGCACCCTTCGCAGCTCCGCCTCCATGCCGGCCTCGGCGGCCTCGCGCTTGTCGGCGCTCGTGCCGATGTAGACCGCGAAGTAACCGGGGTCGATTCCCTCGACCGCCATGCTGGTCACGCTGTAAGCCATGCTTCTCTTGTCGCGGAGCTCGGTGAAGAGCCGTCCGCCCATGCCCGAGAGCACCGTGGAGAGAACTTCCAGCGCGTGCCGGTCCGGGTCGTAGAGCCGGAGGCCCTGGAAGCCCAGGACGACGTGCGCCTGCGCCCGGGCGAGCGTCCGGTGCACCCGGCGGCGCTCCGTCGGCGGCGAATCCTGCGGGACCTCGGGCAGGGGAGGAACACCCTCGCCCGCCGCGCCGAACAGCGTGCGCGCCTGTTCCCGCACCTCGGCGGCGTTCACGTCACCGATGACCGCGAGCACCATCCGCGACGGATCGTGGAAGCGGCGATGGTGGGCGCGCAGCTGGTCGCCCGTGATGCGCTCGACCGTCGCGCGCTCGCCGATCTGCGGCATCCGGTACGGGTGGCGCTCGAACAGCGCGCGAGAGAAGGCGTCGAACGCCAGGGACGACGGCCGGTCCTCGCGAGCAGCGATTTCCTGAATTTGAAGGCTGCGCTCCCGCTCCAGCTCCTCCTCGCCGAACTCCGGCTCGAGCAGACAGTCGGCGAAGAGGGTGAAGGCTCGATCGAAGTGCCGCGAGAGCGCCTCGGCCCGGAGCGACACCGAGTTCCGCCCGCCCGCGCCCGAGATCGACCCCGCGCAGGCGTCCATCACGTGCTGGATCTCCTCCGCCCCCAGCGTCGTGGTCCCACGTGTCAGCATCCGCGAGAGCAGCGTGGTGATCCCGTTGTTCTCCTCGGTCTCGAACCGGAGCCCGCCCACGAACGCGGCCCGGATCGCGACCAGCGGCGTGGCCCGCTCCTCGCGGAGGATGAGCGTGGCGCCGTTGGCGAGCTTCTCGACGGAGATTCTCCCTGCCTCGGGACCGGTGCCCTTCAGCCGGGGCATCGCCGCCGCGGGGACGGTCTGCGCACGGCGCGCGGGAGTCGTCACCCCGGGCTCGCGCCGGGCCTCGTCGAGCGCCCCGTGCACCTCGGCCTCGCTCAGCTGCGCTCCGGCCGGGAGCAGCCCGGTCACCACCGCGGTGTCGAAGTCCAGGTAGCGCCGCGCCACCTCCAGCACCGCATACGGCGTCAGGGCGGCGATCCGCGCGTGGTACTTCTCCTCGGCCTCGTAGCCGCCGAGCGCCGTCTCGTAGTGGCCGAGCTTCCGCGCCAGGCCCTGCACCGTCTCGCGGGCGTAGACGGCCTCGCTCTCCACCAGCGCCTTGATGGTCGCCAGCTCCTCCTCGGTCGGGGGCGCGGCGGCGAGCTGGGCCAGCGTGCGCAGCGACTCGGTGAGCGCCGGCCGGACCTTCTCCCCCTGCAACGTCATCCCTACTCCGAAGAGACCGGGGTCCACCGGCGTGTAGGCGTAGGCGCTGATCTCGTTCACCAGGCGGCCGTCGCGCTTCACCTGCCGGAAGAGGCGGCTGGTCTCTCCTTGCCCGGCGAGCATCGCCAGCACGTCGAGGGCAGGAACGTCCTCGTGGTTCGCGGCGGGGATGGCGAACGACACGTTCAGCCACGCCTCCTTCGCCTCGTCGGGCACGACATGGATGTGCCGTCCTGTGCGGGCCGGCTCCTGGAGGCGATGACGGCCCGGTGCACGCGGCCGCTCCCAGTCACCGCCGAGCAGCTCCTCGGCCCACTTGCGGACCGAGTCGAGGGACACGTCGCCGACTGCGATCAGCGTCATCGCCTCGGGTGTGTAGTGCCGCCGGTAGAAGCCGAAGATGCGGTCGCGCGTCGTGGCACGCACGCTCTCCGGCGTTCCGAGGACGGGGAGCCGGTAGGGGTGCACCTGGTAGCTCACCGAGAACAGGTCGCGTGATGCGCGCCGGGCCGGCGCGTCGTCGGAGCGCTTGATCTCCTCCACCACCACCTCGCACTCGCGCGCGAGCTCCGTGGGGTCGAAGCGCGGAAAGCGCACCGCGTCCGCGAGCACGTCCAGGCCTTCTCGCGCGAACTGAGAGGCCATCACCGTGTGGTAGACGGTGTTGTCGAACGAGGTCCACGCGTTGACCTCGCCGCCGTGGGCCTCGATGTCCCGGGCAATCTCCCCGGGGCCCCGGCGCTCGGTTCCCTTGAACAGCATGTGCTCGTGGAGGTGGGCCAGACCTGCCTCGTCCGGGCCCTCGTCGGCGCCACCCACGTTGACCCAGATCTGCCAGGCCACGACGTGGGCGGCTCCCTGGGGCTCGTGGAGGACGGTGAGGCCATTGTCGAGTCGGTGGCGGGTGGGCATGTGGGATGGTGGCCTTGTCGGGACGGCGGCTTTTGGGGAAACCCCCGGAGGACAGGTAGTCTGCCCGTATCGGCGATGCCCGGCGCACCGGAAGACGTCAATCCTCTTCAAGATCTGGACTTCGGCGACGAACCCCTCGCCCCGAAGGCTCCGGCAGCGCCGCCCCCCCGCCGTGCCTCCCCGCCCCCACAGCAGACGGCCCCTCCCGGACCGCCCGGCGCCCCCCCACCTCTGCCCCGGCGCTCCTCCGGCAGCAAGCCGGCGGCCTCTCCTCCCGCCGCCCAGGGTGGTCCGCAGGCGACCCGGAGCGGTGGCCTCGCGCCGGTCGCCCAGGTTCCTCCGGCCCTTCCCCGCCCCTCCGGGGACCCGTTCCAGGAGCCGCCCGAGCCGCGGCCGCCCCGGGGCATCGCCCTGGACGAGAAGCTCGAGTACTTCCGGTCGGTCCTCAAGCTGAAGGAGGAGACGCTCGGCCGGGCCCGGGGAGTCTACGAGCAGCGTGACCAGGAGGCGGCGCGGCTGCGCGAGGTGGCCACGGCGCTCAAGTCCCAGCTGGACGAGGTGTTGCCGCAGCTGGGTCAGCTCCGGTACTTGCCCGCGCGTCTGGAGCAGCTGCAGGCAGCACTGGAGCAGGAGCGGCTCCGGGCGGATGGCGCCGAGGGCCAGTCCTCGCAGCTCGAGCAGCAGCTCTCCTCGAGCGAGGCCGATCGCCGCGACCTGGCGCGTGCCCTGGCAGAGGTGGAAGCCGAGCTCCCCGGGGTGAAGTCGACGCTCGAGGACGAGAGGCTCGGTCGGGCCGCCCTCGCCGAGGAGCTGGTCACGGTCAAGGAGTCGCTGCAGGCCACCGAGGAGAAGGCCCGGCAGCTCGAGGTGGAGAAGCTCGAGGCGATGGGCAGCCTCGACGCGGTCAACGGCCAGTACCAGGAGATGGCCGGGATCGCGGACCGGATGGAGCAGGACCTCCAGCGGCTGGCCCAGGAGGTGAGGACCCTCACCGAGGAGCGGGACTCCGCGGTGAGCGAGAAGACGCAGCTCCGCAGCGAGCTGGGAACGGTCAACACCGAGGCGACCCAGCTCCGGACCGACCTCGGCGGCGCGCGGCGCACGCTGACCGACCTCGAGGTGGAGCACGGGAAGAGCCGCTCCAGCGTGGGCGAGCTCGAGGGTCGCATCCGGTACCTCGAGGGTGAGCTGGACGAGGCGCGGCAGCGGTCCCAGGCGCTGGAGGAGAGCGCGGCGCAGATGGCCGAGGCCTCGAGCGAGGAGCTGGCCGAGGCGAGCGCGGCGCTGGCCGCCCTGAACGTGGTGAAGGAAGATCTCGAGAAGGAGGCCGCGGATCTGCCCCGGCTCCGTCAGGCGCTCGAGACCCAGCTGGGGAAGGTGCGCGAGCTCCAGGCCCACCTGGAGGAGAGCACCCGGCACGGCTCGCAGCTCCAGGATCAGCTCCACGCGCACTCCGAGGAGTCGGCGGCGCTGCGGGGCGAGCTCGAGGCCTTCCAGTCGCAGATGCAGGCCGAGGAGCAGCGGGCGCGCTCCGAGCTGGACGAGGCGCTCGGCCGCGAGGGCCAGGCGCGCAAGGCGCTCGAGGCGAAGCTGGCCGACCGCAGTCAGCAGCTGCAGGCCGCGCAGAAGTCGGAGTCGGCGGCGAGGCAGGACGTCGAGTCGCGCGCCGAACGGGTGAAGGCGCTGGAGCGGCAGCTCCAGGCCGAGGTGGAGAAGCGCACGCAGAGCGAGGCGAAGGGCGCCGAGCTGCGTCGTCAGCTCGAGCAGTACCAGGGCGCCCACCAGGAGACGAGCTCGGCGCTGGAGACGCAGCGGCATCAGGCGGCGCAGCTGGAGGCGGCGCTGGGAGGCGAGGAGGGCAAGCGCAAGGGCGCGGAGCAGAAGCTCCAGGCGCTGACCCGCGAGCTCGAGGCGGCCCGTGCCTCCGAGGAGAAGGCGAAGGCCCAGGCGACGCAGGTGGGCTCGCAGGTCCAGAAGCTCCAGGACTCGCTCAAGGCCGAGGCGCAGAAGTCGAACTCGCTGCGGGAGCAGCTGAACGCGCAGCTGGCCGGCGGCTCCGAGGCGACCATCCGCAAGCTCACCGAGGAGATGGAGCGGCTCCGGGCCGATTCCATCGCGCTGAAGAAGGTCCGCGAGGAGCTGGTCGACGCCAACCGCAAGGCGATGGAGTCGCAGGCCTCGTACATGAAGGAGAAGCGCGAGCGGGAGGCGCTGGGTTCGCGCGTGCACGATCTGGAGAGCCGTCCGCCGCCGCCGGCGAAGGCTGGCGGGGCGAGCAGCGAAGAGGTGGAGAAGCTCAAGGCCGACGTGGCGAAGCTGAAGCAGAAGCTCGTTGCGGCGGAGAACGCCGCCGAGGGCGCCGCCCTGCTCAAGTCGAAGGTGGCGCGGCTCGAGGCCCAGCTGAAGAAGAAGGGCTGACTGTACCGGTCGTCCCTTGCGAGGCTCCGGGGCGATGACCGCCGCACCTGGCCACATCGGGATCGTCGCCTGCTCCGCGGAGGGGGCGGCACTCTGCTACCGCACGCTCTGCACCGAGGCGCCGCGGCTCCTCGGGCCTTACGCGCATCCGGAGATCACGCTGCACGGGCACTCCTTCGCCGCCTATGACGCGTGCATCACCCGGGACGACTGGGCCGGGGTGGCCGAGCTGATGCTCGACTCGGCGCGGAAGCTGGCCGCGAGCGGCGCCCGGTTCCTCATCTGCCCGGACAACACCATCCACCAGGCGTTCCGGTACCACGAGGGCCGGTCTCCGCTGCCGTGGCTGCACATCGCCGAGGTGGTCGCGGCGGAGGCGGTGAAGCGCGGCTTCCGGAAGCTCGGGCTCACCGGGACGCGGTGGCTGGTGGCGAGCGAGGTGTATCCGGAGAAGCTCGCCGCGCGCGGGCTCGCCTGGGTGCGGCCGGACGAGGCGGACCGGCTGGAGTGCAGCCGGATCATCATGGAGGAGCTGGTCAACGGCCGTTTCACGCCCGAAGGGGTGCGCACCTTCCAGGCGGTCATCGGCAAGCTCAAGGACGCCGGCTGCGACGCGGTGGTGCTCGGGTGCACCGAGATCCCGCTCATCATCTCGGACGAGAACTCGGTGCTGCCGACGCTCGACTCGACGCGGTTGCTCGCGCGGGCGGCGATCCGGCGGGCGATCGACGGTGGGTAGCGTCGGGGTTTTCCGCTCGCACCCTGGTGGCGCGGGGGCCGAGGACGCATCTTTCGACGGGCCATTCGAGGAGGTCAGCCGATGACTGGGCCATTCGTCCCTGACGCGAAGGCGGCGCTGGTGCGCTACCAGGTCAAGGATCTCGATCGGGCGATCGGGTTCTACACGCAGCACCTCGGGTTCCAGCTCGCGCACCGGGCCGGGCCGGTCGCCACGGTGAGACGCGGCGAGCTGCACCTGCTCCTGAGCGGGCCGGAGAGCTCTGGATCTCGGCCGATGCCTGACGGACGCCGGCAGGAGCCCGGCGGCTGGAACCGGATCGTGCTCTACGTCGAGAGCCTGGACTCCACCGTCGCCGCGCTCCGGACTGGCCGGGCGCGGTTCCGGAACGAGGTGGAGGCGGGTCCCGGCGGCAAGCAGATCCAGGTCGAGGATCCCGACGGGAATCCCATCGAGCTCCACGAGGCGCCCCGGGGCTGAAGAGGGCGTCGCGACGGCTCGACGCGGGCGAGCGGGGCGTCGGGGTCGTATAGAGGGGCTGGTCATGGAGGTCGATCCGCTCACCGGGTTCGAGGTCGCGCGCCGCGGGCTGTACGTGCACTTTCCGTACTGCCTCCGGCGCTGTCCATACTGCGACTTCACGATCGCCATCGCGCATTCGATCCCTGGAGCGCGGTATGCGGACGCGGTGCTGGCCGAGCTCCGGCTCCGGCTCGCGGAACGGCCGGCATGGGCCGAGCGGCCGCTCGACTCGGTGTACCTCGGCGGCGGCACGCCCTCGCTCTGGGAGGCGCGAGAGGTCGGGCGGGTGCTGGAGGGCATCGCCGGGGCGCTGCCGGTGGCGGCCGATGCGGAGATCTCTCTCGAGGCCAACCCGGAGGTGGCCGACACGGCGCGGCTCGCGGGGTACCGGGCGGCCGGGGTGAACCGGGTGTCGCTGGGGATCCAGTCGTTCGAGCCGGCGGTGCTGGCGACGCTCGGCCGGGCGCACTCGCCCGCCGATGCGGAGGCGGCGTTCCGGGCGGCCCGGGCGGCAGGGTTCGAGAACGTGTCCATCGACCTGATTCACGGTGTCCCGGAGCAGTCGCTGGCCGGCGCCGTCGAGGATGCGCGGACGACGGTTGCGCTCGGGCCGGAGCACGTCTCGTCGTACGTGCTCACGGTGGAGCGCGAGCAGCTGGGCGCGGAGACGGTGTTCAGCCGCCGCCTCCGGCAGGGGCGTCTCGCGATGCCCGACGACGCGGTGGTGGTGGAGATGGTCGACGCGGTGGGGGAGGTGCTCGCCGGGGCGGGGCTCTCGCGCTACGAGATCTCGAGCCATGCCGTTCCCGGACGGCATGCGCGGCACAACGCGCTGTACTGGACGGGCGGGGAGTCGCTCGCGCTGGGGGCCGGGGCGGTCGGGTTCCGACTCGAGGAGCGCCGGGGTGTGCGGACGACCAATCTGCGCAGCACGCCGCGGTGGCTGGAGGCGGTGGAAGCGGGGCGGCTTCCCGTGGAGGACCGAGAGGAGCTCGACGCGGAGAGCCTCTACGAGGAGCGCCTGCTCCTCGGGCTCCGCCTTCGCTCGGGGCTCGACCTGACGCGCCTGTGGGCGGAGCACGGGGTGGCGGCGCGGACGGGAGAGCTGCAGGCGCTGGTGCGCGACGGATTCGTCGAGCCGGTGGGGCAGCGGTTCCGTCTCACGTCCCGGGGTGCGCACCTGCACCAGGAGATCAGCGCGCGCCTGGTGTGAGGGCGGATGGGGCGCGACTCGAGGTGCCAGACACCTCGTTATGGGCGGATGAGCGCGACTCGAGGTGCCAGACACCTCGTTACGGAGGTGCCGGGCCCGAGGTGCCGGGCCCGAGGTGCGGCGAGGTGCCAGACACCTCGTTACGGAGGAGGCCGGGCGCGAGGTGCCGGGCGCGAGGTGCCGGGCCCGAGGTGCCGGGCCCGAGGTGCCAGACACTTCGTTACGGCGCGAGGCGGCTGGGC
>Ga0081540_1003369_pt1 | contig 12666 bp, 12 predicted proteins | sample TabmetS2T1R1_FD_71024 | JGI IMG/M metagenome (GOLD analysis project Ga0081540, IMG submission 71024) | Tabebuia heterophylla rhizosphere microbial communities from the University of Puerto Rico - S2T1R1 | ecosystem: Host-associated > Plants > Roots > Rhizosphere ...
TATTTTCATACCGGGTTTTCTATTTTGAGGATCTATAAATCCGCACGTAGTCGACGATCATCGAGCGCGGGAAAACGGAATCATCCACGCCTTTCTGGCCGCCCCAGCCGCCACCGACGGCAATATTCAGCAGCAGGTGAAAACGCTGGTCGAAGGGCCATTCGGCGAAGCCCTTGCCGGTATTCCGGAAGGTGCTGTAGACATTTCCATCAATGAGGAAGCTCACCTGCTGCGCGTCCCATTCGACGGCATAGGTGTGAAAGGCCGAGTAGGGGTCCTTGATGAAGAGTCCCTTTGTCTTTTGAGTATGGATGACATGGTTGAAACTCTTTGTATGGATGCTGCCGAAGACGCTATCGGGCATGAACCCTACATTTTCCATGATATCGATCTCGCCGGAGGCGGGCCAGCCGCCGTATTTCCAATCGGTAGGGAGCATCCAGATCGCGGGCCAGAGGCCGCGGCCGGCGGGCAGTTTGGCGCGCACCTCGATGCGGCCATAGAGCCAGTCGCCTTTGCCTTTTGTAACGAGGCGGGCCGAAGTATAGGCATTTTTACCGGTTTGTTGTTTACGGGCGGTAATGTAGAGGTAACCGCCACGGACCACGGCATTGTTGGTGTCGGCCTTTGAATAGAATTCGAGCTCCTTGTTTCCCCAGCCATTACCGCCGGCGTCGTACCCCCATTTGGTGGAGTCGGGCAGGCCGGTGTAGTTGAATTCGTCGGACCAGACGAGTTTGTATTTGGACTGAGCCTGGACGCCGGTGGCGAGCAGGCTTATCAGAATGGCGGCAATAGCGAGCGTTCTCATTGTTTTTCGGTGTGGGCCAGCTTGGTGGCGGGTTGGAAATTAAAGTACTGACGGGCGTTGTGATAGCAGATGTCGCGGACGATCTTACCGATCCATTCCAGGTCGTTGGGCAGTTCGCCGCCGGTGATCTCTTCGCCGAAGAGGTTACAGAGGATGCGACGGAAGTATTCGTGCCGGGGAAAGCTGAGGAAGCTGCGGGAATCGGTGAGCATCCCGATAAAGCGGCTGAGGAGACCCATATTGGAAAGCGCGTTCAACTGGCGGGTCATGCCGTCCTTTTGATCGAGGAACCACCAGCCCGAACCGAATTGCACTTTGCCGGCGACGGAGCCGTCGTTGAAATTGCCGGTCATCGAGGCGAAGAGCTCGTTGTCGGCCGGGTTAAGGTTATAGAGGATCGTCCGGGCCAGTTTGTCATCCTTATCCAGGCGGTTGAGGAAACCGGCGAGCGCGCGGCCCTGGGAGAAGTCGCCGATGGAGTCCCATCCGGTGTCGGGCCCGAGCCTTTGCATCATGCGGCTGTTGTTATTGCGCATGGCGCCAAGATGGAACTGCTGCACCCAGCCTTTTTCCCAGTCCCATTCGGCGAATTGGACGAGCATGGCGGATTTGAATTTCCGGCGTTCGGTGTGGTTGGCGTCTTTTCCGGCGCGAACCTTGTTGAAAACGGCCTCCACTTCCCAGTCCGTGAATTCTTCGGCATAGATCTCTTCGAGGCCGTGGTCGCTGACCGTGCAGCCCATGGACGCGAAGAAGTCGTGGCGGTTCTGGAGGGCGAAGAGGTAGTCATTGAAGTTGGAGATGGCCACGTTGGTGACCGATTCCAGTTTTTTGATATAGGCATTGAATTTTACCGGGTCGTCGACGTTCATGGCGTTATCGGGGCGGAAAGCGGGAAGGATGGGGATCTCGAAGCCTTCCTGTTTTAGCTGAGCATGGTATTCGAGGGTGTCGACCGGATCATCGGTGGTACAGACCGTGCGGACGTTCATCCGGCGCAGCAGGTTACGGACGGAGAATTCCTTTGTCTGGAGCATGGCCGTGCAGCCGTCGTAGATCTTTTTTGCCGTATGGCCGGAAAGGATATCGTGGATATCGAAATAGCGTTGGAGTTCGAGGTGCGTCCAATGATAAAGCGGATTGCGAAGCGTATAGGGAACCGTCTCCGCCCATTTTTCGAACTTTTCCCAGTCGGACCGGACGCCCGTGCAATAGCTTTCATCGATGCCGTTGGTGCGCATAGCACGCCATTTGTAGTGATCGCCGGTAAGCCAGGCCTGGGTGAGGGTTGGGAAGCGGTGGTCGGAGGCTATCTGTTGCGGGGACAGGTGGCAGTGATAGTCGATCACCGGCATTTCTTTGGCGTAGTCATGATATAGCCGGCGGGCGGCTTCGCTGTTCAAAAGGAAATTCTCGTCGAGGAAGTTTTTCATGTTCTTCTCATTTTGTGTGTGCCTGAGCGAGCAGCCATTGGGCCAGGTCGCGGGCAGCATTGTAATTCTCAAAGTCTTTTGACAGCCTTCTGTCATCGATGTATTCGTTATAGAACCAGGGGTCGCCGACGGCGAATACCGTACCCTTCCCCACCCTCGCTACCGCCATGATATCGTGGCCGGCGTCGGTGAACACCGGTTTTGCGGGGGCCGTAAGTGAGAGGGTGCTGAGTTCTTTTATGTAGATCTTTTTTGTGGTTTTGAAGATCGCGTGTCCTTGTGGGATAGTGAAGGCGCCAAATTCGAACTGGTCGCCCGGCACTTTGTGATAGTCATCGAAATTGAACCGGATGCCGAATCGCGCGGCCAGTTTGTTGAAATGCGGGAATTCGCAGTTGGCTGAGTCGTTGCTCATGAGGACGAGGACGCCGCCGGCTTTTACCCAGGATGCGATGGCGTCGATGCCGGCGTCGCTGGGATAATTGGGTGAGGGGGATTCTTTTTCGTTGTCGGGGTCTACGATGATATAGACCGAGGCTGATGCGAGGTTGGCGGTGGTGGGTGCTGTTGCGAGGGTATCGGTGCGGGCGCCGAGCTGGTTGAAGATATGGCCCCAGATGGAGTAGCCGCTGTTGGCTTTGTCGGTCCAGGTGTAGTGGTAGCGGATAAGCGCGCCGGTGGAGTCTTTTTTGTGTTCGTTATTGTAATACTCGTCGAGGACGACGGTTTTGATGGCGCCGGGGGTTTGGCCCCTGGCCGTGACGGCGGCTGCAATGAGAAGGAATATGGTCAGTCTTTTCATCTCGTAATATCGGGACTATCTTTTAAAGATGCGGGGTTATTTACGCAAACGTTACCGTGCAGCGGGTTTTTACGCTTTCATAGGCTTTTTCGATGACGCGGATGATGCGGACGCCCTCTTCGGCGGTGACGGGAAGGGGGGCGTTGTTGCGGATCGCCTCGTAAATCCCATTGAAATAGTCCATGTAATTGCCGCGCTCGGTAGGTACCCGCTGTTTCACTTCTTTTCCATCGATCTCGGTGTGGAGAAGGCCTTGTTCGGATTCTTTTTCTACTCCCCAGTCGTCGCCGGTGGGCATATCGCCGGCCAGGAGGCGGCGTTCCTGGACGTCGGTGCGATTCTTCAGGAAAGTGCCTTTGTGACCGAACACGCTATAGGACGGGATGGGTTCGCGGACGAGGTAGCTGGATTTGATGCGGCAGCGGAAACCGGGATAAAAGAGGAGCACCTCCATATAGTCGTCCACCAGCGAGTGGTCGCGGATGACGAAGATGTCCGCGAAAACGGCTTCGGGATCGCCGAAGAGCTGCAGGGCCTGATCGATCATGTGCGCGCCGAGGTCGTACAGGAGACCGCGGCCGGGTCCGGGGGTTTCCTTGTGTACTTTGGGGCTGAGCGTGGGGGTAAAGCGGTCGTAGTGAAATTCTGCTTCCACGAGCTTGCCGAGGACGCCGGAGTCGATGATCTTTTTCACCGTTCGGTAGTCACTGTCGAAACGGCGGCTTTGATAGGAGGAGATCTTTTTGCCTGCTTTCTTTGCGAGGGCGATGAGTTCGAGGCCTTCGGCTTCGGTTACGGTGAAGGGTTTTTCCACGATGACATGCTTGCCGGCCAGGAGCGCCTGTTTGGCGTAGTCGAAGTGCGTATAGTTGGGTGTATTGACAATGACGAGTTCGACGGCGGGGTCGGCCAGCAGATCTTCATAGGTGCGGACCACTTTTACGTCGGGGTAGATCGTTTTTGCGAGGTTCTTTTCTCGTTCCCATACCGAATAGAATTCAAAGCCGGGATTTACGTGCAGGAAGGGCGCGTGGAATACACGCCCGGACATACCGAAGGAACAAATGGCCGTTTTGATGGGTGTCATGCCTTTTATTTTGGTTCTAAAGCAAATATATGCAGAAAGCGAGTGGCAAGGGTCAGCTGTAGATAGAGCCCTCGCGGTTACGGAGCGAGGTACCCTGGCGGTTGGAGAAATGGCTGCGAACTTCGGCGAGGATCGAAAGTGCGATCTCTTCGGGGTTGGCGGCACCGATGTCGAGGCCGGCGGGGGCATAGATCCGGCCAAGCTGGGCCTCCGGTATGGACAATTCGGCGAATAGTTTACCGGCGCGTTTGTGGGGGCCGAGGATGCCGATGTAGGAGGCGCGAGATGTTAGCACCCGTTCGAGGTTGCGCTTGTCCGTATTATAATCGTGCGACATCAGCAGGATGGCCGTGTAGTCATCGATCAGCGGCTGTTGTTCGCTTTTGCTGTCGATGACGGTGGTGGCTGCGCGGACAAGCGATTTGTCGGTGCGGGCGGTGTTGAGGATGACTGTGGAGTCCCAGCCGAGCTCGGCCGTTTGTTGCAGGAGGGTGCGGATATCGTAGTTACCGCCGAAGGCTACGATGTGGATGGCCGGAAGGATGATCTCGACAAAATAGCGGGTGTCACCCGAGAGGATACTGCGGCTTTGGCGATCGGCGATGGCCTGATCGATGCCGGAGAGGAGTTGGGGGGGCTTGTCTGGATCGGCGGATGAGTTCGCATTGTGGAGCCAGGTTTTTCCGAGCAGAGACGGGTCGGGACTGCCGGTGATAGTGATGACTGCTGCGGGTTGGCGGATCTGAGTGAGGCCGGCGAGGGTGCGCAGGGGGCAATCGGGATCGTTGGGACGCAGCGGGGTGAAGAGAATGTCGACGATGCCCTGGCAGCCCAGACCAACGCCGATCTGGTAGTCATCATCCTGGGTTGTGTCATAGGTGATGACGGAAGGTCTTTGCAGGGCGATGCCTTTTTGAGCGCGGCGGAGGGCATCGCCTTCGAGGCAGCCGCCGCTGATGCCGCCGAGATAGGTCCCGTCGTCGAGTACCAGCATACGGGCGCCGGCCCGACGGTAGGAGGAGCCTTCTACGCGAACGACGGTGGCAAGGGCGGCCTTTGTTTTGGTAAGGTCGAGGGATTGCCAGGCGGCGACGATGGAGCGGATCTCTTTCACAAGGCTAAGATAGGTTTTTCCCGCAGATGGCATTTGTGTTGCATGCTCAATGGTACCATGCAAGACAAGAATCAAAAACAATATCTGTGGTGGCAGGATGGGATCATCTATCAGATCTATCCGCGGTCGTTTCAGGACAGCGATGGTGACGGTATCGGCGATCTGAAGGGCGTGATCCGGCGGCTCGATCATTTGAAGGGACTGGGCGTCAAAGCGATCTGGTTATCGCCCCTGTATCCTTCACCGATGGCGGATTTTGGTTATGACATCTCCGACTACACGGGGGTCTGGCCGGCATTCGGGTCGATGGCGGATTTTGACGAATTGCTGGCGAGGGTCCACGCAGCGGGCATGAAGATGATCCTCGACCTTGTGCCCAATCACAGCAGCGATGAGCATCCCTGGTTTTTGGAATCCAGGTCTTCGCGGGATAATCCGAAGCGCAATTGGTATATCTGGAAGGACGCAAGGCCGGATGGCGGATTGCCGAACAACTGGCTGAGTGTCTTCGGGGGGCCGGCATGGGAGTGGGATGGGAAGACAGGACAATACTATTATCATGCGTTCTTGGTCAAGCAACCCGATCTCAACTGGCGTAATCCCGGGGTGGAGAAGGCGATGCTGGATGTCATGCGTTTTTGGCTCGACAAGGGTGTGGACGGGTTTCGCATAGATGCCATGTGGCATATGATCAAAGATGACCAGTGGCGGGACAATCCCAAAAACCCCGACTACAAGGAATGGATGGGTACCTATGAGGAATTGTTACCCGTGTATTCCACCGATCAGCCTGAGATGCACGGCATCGTCGCGAAGATGCGGAAGCTGCTTGACGAATATAATGAGCGGCTAATGATCGCCGAGATCTATCTGCCCGTGCACCGGCTTGTCACCTACTATGGCGTCCACGACAAGGAGGCGCATTTGCCATTCAATTTTATGCTGATCAGTTTGCCCTGGGATTCGCGAAAGATCGCTGCGGCGATCGACGAATATGAGGCCGCACTGTCGGGTGATGACTGGCCCAATTGGGTAATGGGCAATCATGACCAGCCGCGGCTCACCAGCCGGATCGGAATGGGTCAGGCCAAGGTGGCCGCGATGCTGTTGCTGACCCTTCGGGGTACGCCAACCCTCTATTATGGCGATGAGATCGGGATGCGGGATGTACCCATACCCGCCGGCGAGGTCCAGGACCCGCAGGGATTGAACATGCCGGGAAAGAATCTCAGCCGGGACCCGCAGCGGACCCCGATGCAATGGGATGCCACGAAGAATGCAGGATTCACCGCGGGGGAACCCTGGTTGCGGCTGGACCGGACCTTTCGCCGGAGAAATGTGGCGGTGGAGGAGAAGAACGAGTATTCGCATCTTTGTCTTTACCGGAAGTTGATCCGGTTGCGACAAGAAGAACCTTCGTTGAAGACGGGCGCCTACCGGCCCGTTTATTCCGACAATCAGTTGTTAGCATATATCCGGCAGGCCGACGGGCAGCCGGCCTTTCTGATCGTCCTTAATTTGTCGCACCGGCCCGGATATTTTAGCCCGAAGGCTTTCCGGTTCACCGGGGTTATTATTATCGATACCTTACCCGAGCAGGAGCAGGTATCCGTCAAGGATACGATCGAGCTTTTTGGGGATGAAGGGATGGTGGTAAAATTGGATGATTATGAATTATCCGGAATGCCATAAGCAAGGATGCCGGTTCCGGGTGTGGGCGCCGGAGAAAGAGACGATGGGGCTGAGGCTATTGCCGGGCCTGAAAGGCTCGGCGCATTCGGCGCCGGGCAGGGATCTTGCCATGAACAAGGATGACTGGGGTTATTTTTCCGTGGATGTTCCCGGAGTGACGGCGGGGGCGAGGTACGGCTATGTTGTCGATGGGAACTTTTATCCCGATCCATGTAGCAGCTTTCAGCCCGAGGGCGTCTATGGTGCGTCGGAAGTGGTGGATCATGGCGCCTTTGAATGGACCGACACCGATTGGCGGGGGCGACCGTTCGCGGAACAGGTATTTTACGAAGTGCATGTAGGAACCTTTACACCGGAAGGCAGCTTCGAGGCGATGATCCCGAGGTTGGAAGAGCTTGCGGCGATAGGGATCACGACGATCGAACTGATGCCCGTGGCTCAGTGTCCGGGCCGGCGGAATTGGGGTTATGACGGCGCCTTCCTGTATGCCGTGCAGAACGGCTATGGGGGACCGTTGGGACTGAAGCGGCTGGTCGACGCCTGTCACAGGCAGGGCATTGCCGTTTTTCTCGATGTGGTATATAATCATATCGGTGGGGAGGGGAATTATCTTGCGCAGTTTGGGCCCTATTTTTCGGATAAATACGGCACTCCCTGGGGAAGGGCGATGAATTTTGACGGGGAGTGGTCGGACGGTGTCAGGGACCTGGTCATCGGCAATGTGCTGTTCTGGGCGGAGCAGTATCATCTCGATGGGCTGCGCCTGGACGCCATTCATGAGATGTACGACCGCAATGCCGTTCGCATCTGGGACGAGCTTTACGCGGCGGTGAAGCACTGCGAGGAGCGGCTTGGCCGGCGCTTCTACCTTGTGGCGGAAAGTGATACCAACGATCCGCGTACGGTGCGATCGCCGGAACTGGGCGGAAAGGGTTTTGATGCGCAATGGCTGGATGATTTCCATCATGCGTTGTATGTGTTGCTGCACCCGGAGGGATGGAAGAATTACCAGGATTTCGGGGCGATCGGGCAATTGGCCAAGAGCTATTCGGAGGGATTTGTACATAGCGGCGAGTATGTGTGGTTCCGGCGGCGCAGGCATGGGGCGTCCGCCGCGGGGATCCCGGGGGAGCGGTTTCTGGTCTTTAATCAGAACCATGACCTGCCCGGCAACAGACCGGACGGGAAGCGGCTTTCGGCACTGGTAGCTTTGCCGGCCCTAAAACTGGCGGCCGCGGCACTTTTGCTGGCGCCGTATATTCCGATGTTGTTCATGGGTGAGGAGTATGGAGAGGATGCGCCGTTCCATTTTTTCTCCGATTACCAGGAGGATCAAACGATAAGGGGATTAGAGGAAGGGAGAAGCGCGCAATTTGGGCGATTTGGTTTTGAGGGAGACGCCCGGGATCCGCAGGACGAGCAAGTATTTTTGGATTCGAAGCTGTGCTGGGAAAAGCGCCGGGAAGGCAAGCATGCGGAATTACTGGCTTTGCATAAGGAATTATTGAAGCTGCGCCGTGAGCATCCCCTGCTGGCCGGTCTTGCCAGGGACCGGATGCGGGTGGATATCGTGGGGGAGAACGGGCTGGCTATCGAGCGATGGTCGGTGAGAAGGGATCTGCAGTTGTATTGCCTCTTCAATTTTTCGATGTATTCGCCAATGCCTATGCCGGGGAAACAACGGCGGTGGGATCTGCTGCTGGCTTCTGTTCCCGTGAAGGATTGCGTGCCGCCGCAGTGTTTTGCGGTGTTCGAGCAGCGGGAAGCGGCGCTACCGTAGAAAAAAGCGGACATAGCGCAACTTTTTCCACGGGGTGTTTGGTTATAGTGTGAATAGCAATTGTTCGTTGTGACCGGCTTGTGGGATCTGCCGGATAAAGTTATTGTAACCGTATTCGCTGTCGTGGCTGCTGTAGGCTCCATAAGCGTCGAGGCTATAACCGACGAGCTCGTCGTTCGTCTTTATGATATATAAAATTTCCATATCCGCCGGGTCGCTCTGACCTTCAAAGCGAAGTGTACGGATTATTTCGAGGTCTTCGGGGCGGTAGGTCTTGCCGTTGTTGTTGGTGGTAAAGCCTTTGGGGGTCCAACGGAATTCGTTATCCATGCCTTTTGCCTTCAGCTTTCCGAGTATCTCGGACGAGGTTGCCATGGTTTCGGGGGTATTTATATTTTCCATGATCGGCTTTTTTGTATCGGGGCAAAACGCGTACCCGGTCTATTCATAGTGTCGCAGGATCTGTGCGCCGATGGCGTCCACCAGCTTTTGGTCCTTTACGAGGTCCATTTTCCAGCCGGATCTTCCATAGTGGATGATGCCCAGAGGTTCGTTGTTCAGGCTGATGTCGAGCTCATAGCAAAATCCCTTGAGGCATGTCTCGGCGATGGGGACCCCTTCGCCCTTATAGGATCTTCCGTCGTAATCGAATTCGATCGGGATGGGTTCTTTTTCCAATTGACCGATGAATTGTTTGAGCAGCGTCACGTACGCCCGTGTAGAGTTGTCCATTGAAGGACTTGAACTTGTTGAAAGAGGAAGTGCCGGAGGAGCGCTTCGTTTTCCGGGATGCGCGTGTCGTGGCGGGTTTGATACGTTTAACGGTTGTTGACATAATGAAAAAGTTATTTGTATGAATCGTTGTAATTGTTATGCCATGGGTGGCTTAATTTTTTCGGCGGCTCCGTCGAAGCGCTTCAGTGCTATTTTTTTCACCCAAAAAATTTACGGTATGAGTACAAGAAATTCAGGCAGACGCGGATTTGCGTCGATGGATCCGGACGAGCGGCGCCGGATGGCCCGTCGCGGAGGTGAGGCCTCTCACGGCGGCTATGGAAGTGAGTATGGGAATGATTTCGATTACGACCGGGGTTACAACAGAGAGGAGGAAGAGTACGATGAAGAATACGACGAAGGGCGTCCGTCGTCGCGTTACGACCAGGATTATGATGAGTATGATGAGGGTTATGACGAGGGCGATGAGTTCGAAGAGGACGACGACTATAACCAGCCGTACTCGCGGTATGAGGAAGAAGATGAAGACTGGAACGATCGGGGGCAGGGACGTTATGGATATGAAGGCCGGGATTATAATCGTGGGCGCGGGGGTTACGGTTCCCAGGGCCGCGGCTATGACCGTGGGTATGACCGGGATCGGGACTATGACCGCAACCGGGATTATAACCAGGGTCGCGGGCGGCAGTCATCCGGCGGTGGGAGGGGTTTTGCCTCGATGGACCGCGACAGGGTGCGGAAGATCGCCAGCGAGGGGGGAAGAGCGTATCACGAGCAACGCGGTCGGAGTGGGCATGATTCGGGTGGCAGCCGGGGGCGTTCCTCTTCTTCGGGAAGGGGGCGTGCGTCGGGCAATTATTCTTCGGGCCGCGGTTCTTCCGGAAGCCGGGGCTTGCATTCGGGTCAGCAACGCAATGCGCAGGGGCAATTCACCAGCCGGAGCGGCCGGTCGGGTTATGGCAGCCGCAGCCAATCCGGCAGCAGCCGGTCGAATGCAGGCCGGAGCAGCCGCGGACGTTAAGCTTTCTAACGATTCCTATTCCAACGACGAACAAATAGGGTTAACAACGGCTCTATTTGTTCGTCCTTAAAACCAAGTAAAAATTACCGATCATGAAACAATCAACCACAGCCCGTGGCCGGAACAAGAAGTCGGGCAGGAGTTCATCGCCGGCACAACATCGTAATGGTGGAAGAAGCGCGTCCAACGGGAGGAGCGCTCAAAGCAGGGGTGCGTCAGAACAAGCCGCCATGAGAGGCAACAACGGCTCGGGTGGCAGCCGGCGCCAGGGAGAGACAAGGAGTGCAGGCAGGTCGCATGCGGCCAGTTTCGAAGGGACATCCCATCTGGAGAAGTTCTTCCTCGATCAATTGAAGGACATCTATTATGCTGAAAATAAGATCGTGCAGTCCCTTCCGAAGATGGCGGAAGCAACGACGACGGGCGAGTTGAGGGAGGCTTTTGAGGATCATTTACATCAGACCCAGCGGCATGTCAAGAGACTGGAACAGGTGTTCAAGGCTATCGGTCAAAAAGCAGAAGGCAAGAAATGCGAAGCGATCGAGGGGATTGCACGGGAAGTCGGGGAGATCATTGACGAAACGGAAGAAGGCACGATGACGCGCGATGCAGCGCTGATCATTGCCGCCCAGAAAGTGGAGCATTACGAGATCGCGACCTACGGGGGTCTGGTTCAGCTGGCGATAACCATGCAACTGCATGATGCGGCCGATCTGCTGGACAAGACGCTTGTTGAAGAGGAGGATACGGATGCCCGGCTCACGGAAATCGCGGAGAACGAGATCAACCTCGGCGCCGAGCACGAAGGTTCGCGGGGTTCGGGCGAAGAAGAGGAGAATGATAATGAAGAGGAGGAAGAATCATGACAAAGAAAAAATGGTCGGATGAAGTGATCCGAGTCATGAGAAAAAGGAGAAGTAGACCAGGGCCACCGCGGCGGCCGTCATCAGTATCAGGGTCAGGAATCCGAGAATATTGGACAGCCGGGAATTGGTGAGATCGCCCATGATCTTTTTGTTATTGCCGATGTGCAGGATCACTGCGATAAGGATGGGCGAGGTCAGGCCGTAGAGGATCGCGGTATAGAGCAGGGCTTTCACCGGCGAGAGCCCGAAACCTTGCATGCCCAGACCGGCGACGAGGCTAACGATGATCACTGCGTAGAATCGTTTAGCCTCGTTGAATTTTTTGTCCAGGCCCATGGAGAACTGAAGCGTTTCCGCGAGCATATAGGAGAGGCTTCCGGCGAGCACGGGGATGGCCAGGAGACCGGTGCCGATGACGCCGATGGAAAAGAGAATATAGCTTGCGTTACCTGCCAGGGGCTTCAACGCCTGTGCCGCCTGATCGATGGAATCGATGTTGTTCTTTCCGGCCGCGAACAGGACGACGCCGGCCGTCAGGATCACGAAGAACATGACGAGATTGGAGAAGAACATGCCGATGTTGACATCGCTGCGCATGTTGTCGAGGGTCCGTTTGTCAATGATGATGCGCCCTTTACGGGTTTTGTTATTGTGCTGCTGGTCTTCCATCTCCATGGTTGCCTGCCAGAAGAAGAGATAGGGGGAGATGGTAGTGCCAAGGATGGCGACGAGGATGCTGAGGAAGTCTTTGTCGAAACGGACCGTTGGGATAAAGGTGCTTCGGGCTACGTCCGGCCAGTGTGGGTGAACGAGGAAGGGAACGACCAGGTACAACAGCAAACCGACGCAAAGCCATTTGAGGATGTCCGCCACTTTCTGGTATGGATACCGGATGATGACGAACAGGAGCAGTGCGGTGAAGAGGATACTTGCCGAGAAGGCAGGGATGGCGGGAAAGAGGAGATGGGTCACTGCGCCCATACCCTGGATATCGGCGCCGATGTTGAGGATGACGGCCGGAAAACAAAAGCTCAGGACAAAGATGACGAGCCATTTTGGGTAATGCTTGCGCAATGTTCCGCAAAGCCCCTGACTGGTGACAAGGCCAATGCGCGCCGCCATTCCCTGCATTGCCGCCATCAGGGGGAAAGTGATCAGGGCCGTCCACAACGTTGCCAGGCCAAACTGCGAGCCTGCCTGGGTATAGGTGATGATACCGGAGGGGTCGTCATCGCTCGCACCTGTGACGAGGCCGGGTCCGAGATTCTTCAAGAGGGTTTTTAATCGGGGGCGGGGCTCAGATCTCATCAAAGTTGATATTTTTA
>Ga0081540_1003370_pt1 | contig 12666 bp, 14 predicted proteins | sample TabmetS2T1R1_FD_71024 | JGI IMG/M metagenome (GOLD analysis project Ga0081540, IMG submission 71024) | Tabebuia heterophylla rhizosphere microbial communities from the University of Puerto Rico - S2T1R1 | ecosystem: Host-associated > Plants > Roots > Rhizosphere ...
TTGCCGGTGACAAGGCAGAAGAGGGTCGTGGCGATGCGGACGGCGTTCAGCAGCTGCGCGAAGATGACATCGAAAGCCTGCGCGATCTCGCCAGCGGCGCGCCGGTCGTGCGCGCGGTGAGCGATCTCCTGGAGAAGGCCGTCGAGCTGCGCGCCAGCGACATCCACATCGAGCCGTTTCAGACCGGTCTTGTCGTGCGCATGCGCATCGACGGATTGCTCCGGCAGGTCAACGCCCCTGTGGGCGTGCTCCCACAGGCCGTTATCTCCCGCATCAAGATCATCTCGGGCCTCAACATCGCGGAGCGGAGGTTACCGCAGGACGGCGCCGCGCGGTTGCGCGCCGGCCGCGCCGATATCGATATTCGCGTGGCCATCATGACGATGCAGCACGGCGAATCCGCGGTGATCCGCATATTGCCAAAGGATCGCGGGCTACTCGTGTTCGACAAGCTCGGCTTGGCGCCAAACGATGAAACCAGGCTGAGGCGGCTGTTGAAATTGCCGCACGGCATGGTCGTCATCACCGGGCCGACCGGCAGCGGCAAGACCACGACGCTCGCGACCGTCCTGTCGGTCCTGAACGAGCCGATGCGGAAGATTCTCACGATTGAGGACCCCGTCGAATACGAAATTCCCGGCGTCAACCAGGCGCAGGTCAAGCCCGCAATCGGGCTGACTTTTGCGACGGCCTTGCGTTCCTTTGTGCGCCAGGACCCTGACGTGATCATGGTCGGCGAGATCAGAGATTCCGAGACCGCCCACGTCGCGGTTCACGCGGCGCTGACCGGCCATCTGGTGCTGACCACGCTTCACACCGAGACTGCGGCGGCGGCACTGCCGCGCCTGCTCGACCTCGGCATCGAAGCCTATCTGTTGCGCTCAACCTTGCGCGCGGTGATCGCGCAGCGCCTGGTGCGCCAGCTCTGCGAGCGCTGCAAGTCACGGCAGGTTCTCTGCGAGGCGGACTTTGCGGGCGATCCGCGCCTTGCGGCGCTCGGCTTCACGCCCGGCGAGATCTTTCATGCGCCCGTGGGCTGCGAGCGCTGCGGCGGCAGCGGCTATCGCGGCAGGCTCGGCGTGTTCGAGGTGCTCGAACTCGACGACGAACTGCGCGGCTTGATCGGAGAGAAGACCGATGGCCTGAAGATCGACCAGACGGCGATCCGCGCCGGCATGACCACGATGCTCGACGACGGCCTCTCCAAATGCCGGGCCGGTCTGACCAGCCCGGCGGAAATTCTCCGCGTCACCACGACGAGGTGAGCCGTGCCGGAGTTCCGCTATCGCGCGCTGACGCAGACCGGTGAGATCGTCCACGGCAGGCTGACGGCGCCGAACGCGACCGAAGTCGCGGCCCGCATCGAGTATCTTCGGCTGTTGCCGATCGAGATGGTGGAGGAAAAGCGCGCCGCCTCGGCCTCCACCGGCCTTGGCGGCTTCGGCCAGCCGGGACGAACGGAAGTCACGACCTTCACCCGGGATCTTGCCTTGCTGTTGAAGGCCGGCGCACGGCTCGACGACGCGCTTGAACTGCTCGCCGGCGATGCCGATGTCGGCCGCTTGCGCCCCGTCGTCGGCAAGTTGCGCGCGGCGCTTCTGAGCGGTGAGAGCCTTGCCGAGGCGGTCGGTGCGCATCCGACGCTTTTCCCGCCGATGTATGTGGCTCTGGTGAGGGTCGGCGAAATTTCCGGGACGCTGGACCAGGTCCTGGAGCTGTTGGGCCAGGAGCGGATGCGTTCCGAGGCGGTGCGCCGCAAGCTGACGGACGCCATGCAGTACCCGTTGTTCGTGCTGATCGCAGCGATCGGCGTGATGCTGTTCTTCATTGTGTTCGTGCTGCCGCAATTCTCCTCCGTGCTGCAGGATTTCGGCAACAAGTCCGACTCGGCACTCGGTTTCTTTATCCGTCTGTCGGATTTCATGCGCGCCAACGGCACGGTCCTCTCGATTGCGGCGGCGTCGCTGGCGGCTGCATCGTGGTTCGTGCTGCGCCGACCGGACGCGCGCGCCGCGATCGTCAGCCATCTGGCAAGCATTCCCGGCATCAGCGGCATTTTTCAGTTTTACCGGACCAGCCTGTTCTGCCGCAATCTCGGGGTCCTGCTCGACAGCGGCGTCAGCCTGACCGCCACCTTGCGCATCCTGGTCGACATCATGGCGGTGACCGGTCATGTCGAAGCCTGGACATCGGCCGCCGACCGTGTCCGCCATGGCGGCAAATTGTCCGAAGCGTTGTCCGCGTCGAGCAGCATGCCGCCGATGGCGGTGCGCATGCTGCGGCTCGGTGAGGAAACCGGGCAACTGCCGGCGCTCGCGGGCCGAATCGCCGAATTCTACGAAGCGAAACTGCAGCGCAGCCTCGATCGTATCGTTGGCATAGTCGGGCCGCTCGCCATCATCTCCATCAGCGCCGTGGTGGGTGGGTTGATCGTATCCGTCATGACCGCGCTGCTGTCGGTCACCCAACTGGTTGGATGAAGGACCATCGCAATGTCGAAAGAAATCTCGGCCGGCATCTTGAGGCTGCGTGAGCGGGGGCAAGCCCGGCAAAGGAACCGGCACGGCGAGCGGGGGTTCACGCTGGTCGAAATGCTTGTCGTCATTGCCATCATCGGCCTGATCATGGGCCTGATCGGCCCTCGCGTGCTCAACTACCTGGGCGAGTCGAAGGTCAAGGCGGCGAAGATCCAGCTTCAGGGCTTCTCCAGCGCGCTGGATCTGTTCAATCTCGATGCCGGCCGTTATCCGTCGACGGCGGAGGGGCTTGCAGCGCTGGTCCGCCGCACGCCAGGGGTCGACGCCTGGAACGGTCCCTACTTGAGGGGCGGCACTGTCCCCAACGATCCGTGGAACCATCCCTATGTCTATCGCGCTCCCGGCGAGCGCGGTGCCTACGACATCGTGTCGCTTGGCTCGGATGGCCGGGAGGGTGGCAGCGGCACTGCCGCCGATATCTCGCTGGACACCATGACGAGCGCCAGGAATGAATGAGGCAGGCCAAGCTGGTTTCTCGCTGCTGGAGATGGTGTGCGCGATGGCGCTCATCGCGATCCTCGCGGCCGTATTGTTGCCGATCGCGCCGCGTCAAACATCTCGGGCACGGCTGCAGGCCTATGCGCTGGAGACTGCGACGTTACTGAAATCCGACCGCAACGCCGCGATTCGGGCGGGCGCCGACGTCTCCACGCTGGTCGATGCGCCGTCGCGCGCGATCCGCTCCGGTGCGACCTCGAAGACCATCCGCATTCCCGACGACGTGCGCTTCGACGCCCTGTTGCCACGGAGCTGCCAGCAACGCGCGGTGCCGTCGACCATCAGCTTTTTCGCCGACGGCATGTCGTGCGGGGGCGCCATCACCCTCGCCCGGCTCGACATCGCCTATGAAATCCGCGTCAACTGGCTGACTGGAAGGATCGAAATTGTACCCCGTTCGACGCGCTTCAACTGACCGGTCTGATGCCGGCTTCACGATAGTGGAGGTGCTGGTGGCGCTCGCCGTCGTCGCGGTCTCGATCGTCGCGATCGGATCGGTGATGTCGACCAATATCCGCGGCGTGAAGGCGTTGGAGGACCATGTCGCGCTGATGCAAAGCGCGCAGGCGGTATTGGCGACCGCAATTCCGCCGCGCACGGAACTCGTGCCTGGCGCGCTGTCCGGCAAGTCCGGTGACTTTCGCTGGCGGGTCGACATTGGACCGGTCGGCGGCGACTGGCTCGCAAAGGACGCCGCCGTCCCCTGGATACCGGAGCTGGTCAGAATTCAAGTCCGTTCGCCTTCCGGCGCAACCGTTGATCTCGAAACCGTCCGATTGATGCGCGGGTCTCGCCAATGATGACCACCTGCGCGGAGAAACGGATCGGTGAGCAAGGCTTCACGCTGATCGAGGCGCTGGCGGCGCTGGCGCTGACCGGCCTCGTATTGTCGGCGCTCGCCACCATCACCGCACAATGGCTGCCGAACTGGAATCGCGGATTCGACCGCATCCAGCAGAGCGAGCTGGTTGGAATCTCGATGCGGCGGATCGCAGCCGATCTCGCGGCCGCCGAATATGTGCCGCCCAACCGGGATCAGGAGAAGCCGCTGTTCGACGGCTCGGCATTGTCGGTCACCTTCGTGCGCGCGGCGCTCGGCCCCAACGCCGGAGTGGGGCTCGATGTCGTGCGGATCGGCGAGACGACAGATCGGGGTCGTCTCGTCACGGTGCGCTCGCGCTCGGCATTCGCACCACTGTCGCCCGGACTTTCGCCGTCGGCACAGATCAACTTTTCCGACCCGGTGGTATTGCTGCGGCCGCCGTTCCGTCTGTCGTTCGCTTATGCCGGTCCTGACCGCGTCTTCCGCGATTCCTGGCAAGACGCCGACAAGCTGCCGGCGATTATCATGCTCACCGTGCGGGATGCCGTCAGCGGGCGCATCTTGTCGGTTTCGACGGTGACGCCGGTTCATGTCGATGCGCCGGCCGGCTCCTATCCCAGGGATGATGGCAAGATCGCCGGCGCGGCACCGAAACAGGGTGGCTCATGACCAGGCAAACAGTCGGGCGCAGCGCGGCGTCGTCATCCGAACAGGGCATCGTCATCGTCGCGGTGTTGTGGCTTCTCGCCGCGCTCGCGGCGCTTGCGGTGATCTTCTCGGCATATCTGTCGAATTCGGCGCGGGCGCTCGCCGTCAACGACACCGCTTTGCGGGCGCAGGCGCTGATCTCGGCCAGTGTCGAGCTTTCCGCCTATCGATTGTATCGCACAGGCGAGCAGGAACGCCCGGCGCAGGGTTCGTTTCGCACCCGGTTGAATGGCGCGGATCTCGCCGTCTCCTTTGTCTCGGAAGCGGCGCGGGTCGATCTCAACAACGCGTCAAAGGAACTGCTCGCTGGCCTGTTGTCCGTGCTTGGCGCGACCGAAGTTGACGCGAGCGAGTATGCCGATCGCATCGTCGCCTGGCGAACCCGCCCGACGCAGGGATCAGCCGGCAATGAAGATGCGCGATATCGTGCCGCGGGGCGGCTCTATTCACCGCGCCAGGCCCCCTTCCCCCACGTCAACGAACTGGGTTTGGTGCTTGGCCTGCCGCCGGCGCTGGTCGAGCGCGCGCTGCGGTTCGTTACCGTTTTCAGCGGCCTGTCCGGGGTGGACGTGCTGACCGCGCCGCCCGAGGTGATCGCGGCATTGCCCGGCATGACGCCGCTTACGCTCAAGCAATTTCTCAATGACCGTTCAGCGCTGCCGAATGATGCCGCGACAATTGCGTCTGCACTGGGCGCGGCGAAGTCGAATGCGACGGCACAAAAAAGCCAGGCCTATCGGCTGCTGATCCGTGGTCGTTTGGCGAACGGACGGGAGAGCTCGTCGGAGGTCGTGATCAGTCTTCGCGGCGAGGAACAGCCTTACCGCGTGTTGTCATGGCAGGACGACGCGACCATGCGTCGGCGAACCCCAACAGGGCTTTGAACGCGATGATTTCGGAGCTAAAAGATCTCTTTGGAGAATGGATCGCAGCCGTTGCTGCTGTCGTCCATGCCGTCACGGCGCGCATAGTGTCGCAGCGACGCATCCTTTTCGTGGAGGGCGACAGCGACAGTTTTACCGCGCGCATGACCTCGGCGGGGAAGGACGCCTTGCTGCCGCAGACTTCGTTTCGTCTCGTGCATGGCCGGCCTGAACCGGCCCTGACACCGGAGTGGCTGGCGGCATTGCGCGGCAGCAGCATCGACGTCCTCATGCGATCGGACCAGGTGCTGTTCCGCGCCATCGATTTCCCAAGGCAGGCGACCGATTTTCTGCACGGCATGATCCGCGCCCAGATCGATCGCCTGACACCGTGGCCCGCGAGCGAAGCGGTGTTCGGCATCACGCAACCGGTGCCGGCCGATAACGAGCGCATCGCTCTGACGCTGGCGGCCACCTCAAAACAGAGAATCGATCCGCTGATCAGGCTCGCTGCGGATTTCGGTGCGGCGTCTCTTGCAGGACTGGTCGAGGTGCCCGAGGCGGGAAGCGGGTTGGAGCCGGTCAAGATGTTCGACAGGCCAATAACGAACGCGGTCGGCACGATCGCCGACGTGCCGCGAGTTTTGCGCTTGGCGCTGCTTGGCGTCGGGCTTGCAACGGCGACCTCGCTCGCGGTCGCCGCCTACGCCGGCCCGGCGCTCGATGCCGAGCAGCAGGAACTGCAGCACCGGATCGCGCAGCGTCGCGCAGCGCTGCGCTTCAATCCGGGAAGCGGATCGGCGGAGGCGCTGCTCGCAAAGCGCAAGCAAACGTCGCCGTCGAGCGTCATGGTGCTCGATGCCCTCTCTCATGCGCTGCCCGACACAACCCATGTGACCGAGTTGCGGGTCGAAGCTGACAAAATGCAGGTGGTCGGCTTGACGCGGGATGCCCCTTCGCTGATCAGGCTTTTGGAGCAGTCGCCGCAGTTCGCCCGCGCCACCTTCTTTGCGCCGACCACGCGCGGCCAGGGCGACACCGGCGAGCGGTTTCATATCGAGGCGCAGATCACGCCCTATTTTGGATCGGGCTCATGAGCCAGACCTCGACGTTACGAAGACTCCTGACCAGGCCGCTGCCGGCGGCGGCACTATACCTTAGCGCAATGATCCTGCTGCTGTTCGTAATCGGCAGCTCGTTGACTGAAGTATTGAGCCAGCGGGCCGATGTCGCGGCGTCCGCCGCCATGTTGGAACAACTCGAGGGCCGCGGTCCCGTCGCCGCCGGCCGTCAGGCTCCCGGCGTCGCCGGTCCGTCCGGCTCGCCATTCCTGGAGGGTGCGACCGTGACGGTCGCCGGCGCAGCGCTGTTGCAGCACGTCACCGCGGCGGTGACCAGGTTTGGCGGGAACGTGCTATCGTCGCAGGTCGATCTGCAGGGCACGCGATCCAAGTCCGGTTTCCTCGCCGTCATCGTAAGCTGTGACATCGACCAGCCGAGCCTGCAGCAGCTGCTCTATGACGTCGAAAGCGGCATGCCGTTCCTGTTCGTCGATCAGCTCGCGGTGCAGACGCCGGCGAGCCTCGCCGAGTCGCGTGACGGCAAGCTGCGCATTCTGCTTGCGGTCTCCGGACAATGGCAGGGCGCAAAACGGGCTCAAGATGACAAGGACGCAAGATGACAAAGCCTGAGGTGAAGCGGAGACGGGCCATGAGGCTTGCACTTCTGCTGGCGGCCGCGCTCGGCGGCCCCGCCTCAACGGTGGCGTTACCGACCGAAATGTCCGACGTCGATGCGGATACGCAACGCCGTGCCGATACCCCGTCTGCGTCGTCGCTGTGGAGTGCGCCCGCGGCTCCGGCGCCGCTAGTCGTCAAGCCCGCGGATCAACCTTCCCCAGCGCCGGAGCGCGCGCGGAGCGCAAATCCGCTTTGGGCGATCCCGCTGGCGACGCTGTCGAGCACCCGCGAACGGCCGATCTTCTCTCCGTCGCGCCGGCCGCCGCCACCCCCCGTCGCGGCCGCGACGGTGGCGCAACCACCACCGCCACCGCCGCCGAAGTCGCCACGGGCCGAGCGTCCGCAGCTTTCACTGGTCGGCACCATTGTCGCCGATGACGATCAGAGCTTTGGGATTTTTCTCGATGAGGCAACCAGGACGTCGCTGCGCCTGAAGATCGGAGAGGATCATCTGGGCTGGAAATTGCGCTCGGTCCACGGCCGCGACGTGACGTTCGAGCGCGACCAGCAGACAACGATATTGAGCTTGCCGCAGCCTTTCGACGACCCCGCCGGGCAGACGCGCATACCGACCGAGAACGCGATGAACCTGTGGCCCGGCTACGCGCCGCCGACGCGTGACGGGCAGCGTTAGCTGATCAAGCCGGTTTGCTGAAGCGCAAGGGTGACCAACAGCCCGAGCGCAAGAAACGGGCCGAACGGAAGCAACGTCTGCCGCGTCATCGTTCGTCCTGCGAGCTGCATGACGCCAGCCGCGGCGAGCGCAGTTAACGAGGCTACCAAAAGCTGCACCGGAACGCCGACGAGGCCGATCCAGGTGCCGGACGCGGCCAACAGCTTGACGTCGCCAAGGCCGAGGCCCTGAAATTCCCGGAACATAAAATAGAGCCGTCGCAGCAGCCAGACGATCGCGCCGATGATGATGCCCTCGCAGCCGGCGCTGACCGCCGCAGCCCAGCCGTCAAGGATGACAGCCCTGGCAAGGCCAACGACGGCGATCACGAGATTGAGCCAGTCCGGAATGATGCCGCGACGCAGATCGATCCACGCCAGCACGGCGCTCGCAAGACAGAGCAAGGCGAGAAAGATGGCTGCGATCATCGGGATCCAACGCCGGCGCGGAATAAGATGCAATTTGGACATAGCAAAATCCCCCGGAGTTGAAACCCCGGGAGCGCAATCAGCATGGGCCGCAAGCGGGCTGGTTCTACGTCATCGCAACTTCGCAACGACGGTCGCCTCGCCGAACTGCGCAGTTGCTCCGAGTACCTGACGCACAAATCTCGCGGTCGGCGTGTCCTCAATTGAGAAGTCAGGCTCGCTCGCAGCTGCCGGCATAACGCCAAGCCGCTGCAGGTGGTCGTGCCCGGCACGCTGGACAGCGAGATCGCCGACCGATCTGGGCTCTCGACGAGGGTCGTCGAACACCGCTACCAGCAACAGCAGCCAAATCATTGTGATTTCATTGCGACAATCGCCGGGAGGTTATGGTAAGTGGCTGAAACAATGGTCGGAGTGGCAGGATTCGAACCTGCGACCCCTGCTTCCCGAACGGCGTGCTGATCACGAGAAGCCCTGAATTATTAGAACTTTTCGCCGTCATTTTTTGACGATCTTCTCGCTTCGTTCACAGTCATTCTGGGGCCAATTTGGGGGCCGGGGAGCCTCGTATCAGAGATACTTAGCAGAAAAGCTGGGGAGTGCATCTGCAATCCCGGCCGACGTCAATGTGGTAGCAGCTCCTGATGGGTCCGAGGTTACGTAAGCGATCGCCTTACCTTTCAGCTTCGGGACGCCTACGAACTTATTGTTTGATAGGTTCTGTGCGCCCCAAGCGCCGTGTTCGGCCGCACGAACGACTCCGGACAAGAGACGAAAGACCTGTTGTTCAGTCAAGGCGGCAGCAAGGGCATCGTCGAGGGTAGAAACAGCCCCCGCGAACGCATTCGCCGTATTGAAATCCGAGGATGACGCCTTCTCAACATACTTCGCGTACAACGCATTCAAGGCTGTGGGATACGCCGCGATGCCCGAAACAAAGGGCGGTACGTATGGCGCCGCCTTAATGACTTCGTCGATGAAATCCTTCAATTTGGCGTAAGCAGTAGTCTCTCCCAACTCCGAGAGTATTTGCACCAAAACATGCGCCGGATTTCGAAGCTGGATGTAAGGAGCAGCCGCGTGCTCCTTGGCGTTGATTATTAGAAGATTTTGCAAACGAAGAAGCGTGCCCGGTCCCGCCGCAGTGATGATTTTCGGATCACCACAAATAAGCGTCGAGAAAAATTCGGCATTTGAATCCAGCGATGATTTGGGATCGATTAACTTCTTCATCAAAGCATCGCGAATAGTTGAGTCTTTCCGAGCGGCCAGCACAAGAAGGAAACTCTTTGAGTTTCCGACCGCTTGCGTGTCTGCTCCAGACAAAGCATCTGAAAGCTTCGCTATCAAAAACGGAAAGGCTGCGGGATCAAGATTCTCGATCTCTTGGTCCACCACCGCCTGCAGATCCGGAACTTGATTGCTCGGAAAAAAATTCGGATCCGAGATCTTCGTAATGATTTGGTCGACTATGTAAGAAGTCTGGCGAATTGGCTGGCTTAAGAACTTCACAATAGATTCAGAGAAGACGTACCGCGCCTCTTCTGCCGTTACGACATGACCAGAAGGATGTGCAGCCTTGTTTCGTTGCTTGTTTAGCTGCTCAAGGCTTTGAGCCTCCAGCGTCGTTATTATTGAGGCCGCCTTCAATTTGTGAATCAGCGGCAGCTCGAAGACCTGTTGAGCTTCCGCTAAGGGCTCGATCTCGTCCGAGACGCTCTTGGCCGTGGCATTTACTGGAGCGAGCGCTTTAATTTTCCTACGCAGCCCATCAAACAATGCGATCTGAGAGAGCACGATGCAGCCTCGATAAGCCCCGGCACCGTAGCATTGAAGGGCCTCTTTGAGGTAACTAGCGACGTCCTTATCTGGAACAGTCGCGATTAGCTCTTCCATATCAGTGAGCCCAGCCATAAATCTCTTCCGTTATGAGTGACCGCCTGCAAGCGAGGTTGTAGGCAAGACATCAGCCTCCGGACTCCTTGAGGCCCTACCGTTTCGATAGTTTTGAATACTTTGCCTCCGAGAATTGAGAAAAGCTTCACAAACCGCCGATCATCCGGCAACACTTTCGAAGGCTGAGCTATCATGCGAGTCATAAATTCCCGCGCCGGCCTCGTCTTGTTAAACTTCAGTCCCGCTACTTCAAATGCATCTTCATAGCGCTTGACTATTCGAGGCACTTTTGGATTGAGCACAAGCTTCTTGCCTTTCAATTCCGAGCTATAAGTGTCATTGACCAGCGCTTCGTAAACCGACGGGTCAAGCAAGTCTTCGATGTCTGCCTCTTTCGGAGGCGCGTCAAACGCCTCAGTCACAAAAGTGATCTCGGTCGCCTTAAGAAGCCTATTCTTCACCAGGTCTTCGAACGTCTCTCTTCCCGCACGGTCATCGTCGAGAAGAACGAGAACGTTCAATTCTTGGGACGACAATAGCGCAGCCATGTATGAGACCTTGCCGGCCCCACCGACTGGCATCAGAACTAAATCCTCGGGGACAGCGGGCTTGCCGGTCGCGCTTAGATGCGCACTCACTGACGACAATATCCAGAAATCCGTAATGCCCTCGATAATGAGGTTGTTGTTGCCAATAAATAAGGTCTGGGAAAGATGGTAACCGAGAGCTGCCTGGAGCGGAAACAAGGTGCGAGAATCGCCAGTTGGCGTATTTGTCACCGTCGTTCCAACTTCGGGCTCGATATTTACGGTCCGCACGATTTCGATTGCGTCGGGCGGCACCATGAAAGGCGAATGGGTCGTATAGATGATCTGGTTTTTGTAGTCTTCCCGAAAATGCTTCAACAAGTTTTCTTGCGATTTGGCGTGCAGGTACAGTCCGGGCTCGTCAAGAAGCAAGATGGCACCTTCTGCATTTCCTCCTTGGGTATCGGCCGAGAAGGTAATGTAGAAGGCAAAGAACCAACGAAATCCTCGGCTGCGCTCATCTAAATTGACTTCTACCGGGTAATCGGAATTCGGATCAGAGACAAGGACCGAGAGATATGGTCCATCGATATTGAATCTTACGCTAAGTTGCCTGTCTTTCCACAAGCGGCGGATTTCGCCAGTCACAAGTGAACCAGCGCGATTGAGGATCTGTCCGCGCGTTTCGTAATCGTTCAGATTTTTATGGAGGAATGCAGGATCAAAATCTGCAACCTTGGCAAGTTTGGCAAAATTTTCCTCGCTTATCTTCGTCGCCGCATCTTCGCCGCGATGATTGATATATCGGTCAAGATTCTGGTTGCCATGCAGCTCAGGGAAATCGGAAACATAGATGAACTTGGGAAGCCAGGTTTCTACTAACACGCGTGCCTTCTTCACCGCATCATCAAAGCCGACAACTGCGTCAGTCACGTCTTCGATGTCGACGAGCAACCCATCTTGCGCGTCATCGAGCATGATGGTCGCGGCACCGAGCTGCTGACGTACATTGGTAATCGCCTCCTTTAGCGTTTGTGCCCAAGCTCGATGCAGTTGACCATCTCCCACCGGAGTTGTAGCCGCATCAAATGCATTCCAAGCGGCAGTGCAATTTGCCTTTAACGGATCGTCTAGTCCTTCAATTTTCGGTTCCAATACTGGCTTCAGGCGCCTAAACGCTCCCGCGATTTTTTTTGCATCCAGTCTCGGCTCATTTGCTTTGACGCAAATCCACAAATCCGGTTCGTAACCGCGACCGACGCGACTTCCTCAATCGCTGGCGTATCAGGAAGCAGCCTTTTCAACTCGTCAGTCTCGGATCGTTCGAGCCTCCACCAAGTCCAAACGACCGGCGTGTCAGGTTTACAATCTTCGATGCGCCTACTGCGGGGAAAGTCCTTGATCTTTGCTAGCGCCAAGCGTTCGCCAGGCGGATTGAGGGTTGATAGCGCCAGCAGCAAATTCGACTTGCCGCTTTCGTTGCGGCCGACAAGCGACGTCAACTTTGCAACATCGATGTCACCACTGTCCTCCACTGAGCGAAAATTTTGAACCCGAAATCTAGCTAACAACATTACCTGCTTCCTGCCCCAGATAACCCCAAGAAGTAGATCATACGTTGCAATGCAACTGATACGAAGGTCGAACGCGCCGTTTTCAACGCTTTCGAGCCGTTCTCGTGCCGAGCGTAATGCTGCTTGAGGAAGAACAGCATCAATGAAGCCGTCTGGGGAACTGGCGAGGGCTTCGTTGAACCCACGAACCCTACGCTGCCAACTGCTGGGGCGCAGGTTGTTTATTTCTGGGTATTTCTGGGGCTGTAGAAAATGCTAAACGACAAGCCCTTGAAATCAATGGTCGGAGTGGCAGGATTCGAACCTGCGACCCCTGCTTCCCGAAAGCAGTGCTCTACCGGGCTGAGCCACACTCCGACTGAGAACGCGGCTTATAGCCTTGCGCTTTCGCCACCGCAAG
>Ga0081540_1003371_pt1 | contig 12666 bp, 14 predicted proteins | sample TabmetS2T1R1_FD_71024 | JGI IMG/M metagenome (GOLD analysis project Ga0081540, IMG submission 71024) | Tabebuia heterophylla rhizosphere microbial communities from the University of Puerto Rico - S2T1R1 | ecosystem: Host-associated > Plants > Roots > Rhizosphere ...
GGGCGGGGGAATGAGGGACCGAAGGCGTGCTTTCCCCATGGGTAGCAGGCAGTGCCGCCGCGTGTTCGGCCGGGTGCTAGCCGCGGACGTCCGCGGTGGTCTGCAGTCCGAGGGGCCGGTCGGCGAATGCCTGCTCGCCGGCGACTTCCCAGCACGCGTTGACGCTTGCGTCCCCGAGCGTTTCGTCAACGTAGGTCTGCACGTCGGCGACGGACTGCGACTCCCATAGACAGACGGCTTCGGACCCGTCGCGGTTTGGGTAGAACTGGAGCCCGCGCGTCCCCGATGGGACGCCGTCGTTCTTGATCAGCTTCGTGCCGCGGGCAAAGGCGGTGGGTGGGTCGATGAAGCGGTGGTGGACGATCACGTACATCTTGGTTCCTTCCACGAGTTCGTGTTCGTGACCGTACATTCGCGACGCCGAGCGCGGCTTCGCCAAGATCAACCATCTTGTGACGCCGGACGTGGTTATTAGTGATCACGTCCGGCCAGGCCGTGCCGGTGCGCGAAGGCGCTCGCAGCGGTGCGAGACGGCGCGCCGATCTTGGCCAGGATGTTCTGGACGTGCCTGGCGACGGTGTGCTCGCTGATGACCAAGGTGGCCGCGATCTGCCGGTTGCTCTCGCCGACGGCGACGAGGCGCAGCACCTGCTCCTCGCGCCGGGTGAGGCCATGGTCGGGCCGGGCGGATCGCAGGGCGTCGACGCGGGAGATATCGGGCCTGGCGCCGAGTTCGACGAACGCTGAGCGGGCGGTGTCCAATTCGCGCGACGCGGTGTCCTCGTCGCCGAGGCCGCGGCAGGTGAGCGCGAGGAGCACGCGCATCCGGGCCACCTGGTACGGCGCTTGCAGTTCCAGCCACAACCGCAGCGCCTCCCGGAGCGGAACGAGGGCATTGGCCAGGTCATCGGCAGCGAGGTTTACCATTCCGGTTGCGCACGCAGCGGTGGCCCAGAGCACCGTGCTGCCTTGGATTTGCGCGATATCGTCGAGCTCGCGGGCCGCCGTCGACGCATCGTCAATGTCACCGATGGCGAGCATGATCTCCACGAAAGCCGGTATCAGCGCCGCCCGGGACAGCCGCTGCGCTGTTTCGCGCAACGCCCGCCGGATGGCCGCCGCCGCGGTAGCCGAATCTCCTTGCGCCAGGCGGAGCAAGGCGAGGCCCGGTTGCGGATCGTGTCCGCGTGAGCTGGCCTCGCGGTAGGCGATGTCAGCAGCTTCGAAGTCTCCCCGCAGGCGATGGACCTCACCCTGCCGGTAGCGGGCCCTCCCGGCCGCGAACTGATTGAGGACGCCGTCGGTGAACCGGTCGGCGGCCAATTGCGCGGCGGCCAGCGCATCGGACCACGCGCCGCCCAGTTCGAGAACCTCGGCGCGATGGACCTGGCACAACCCGTTGTGTTCCAGCATCTTCGGCTGCCGGTCGCACCAGCGGGTCAATGCCGCAGTCCATTGACGGGCCCGGTCCAGCTCGAGCGCGTCCTGGCAGAACGAGAGAGTATTGCAGAACACGATCCCGGTGACGATCGGCGACAGTTCACCCGACGTGGCGACGATCATGGCCTCGTCGACGAGGCTGCGCCCTTCCTCGACCCGGCCCAAGTTGAGCAGGGCTTGGCCCTGGTCGTCGCGTGCGAGCCAGGTCAGATCCGCATCGCCGAAGCGCTCGCCGATGGCGGCGGCCTGCGCGGCGGCGCGATAGCCCACCTCGAAGTCACCGCGGGCCATCGCGGCGAGCCACGCAGGGATCAGCAGATAGCCAGATTCGACACACTCCACCTCGTCAAGCACACGCTTGGCGCGGGCGAACCAGCCGTTGGCCTGCACCGGGTCACCCCGGAACAGGCGGTTGTGGCCGATCCAGAATGCACACCGGGCGGCACGTGCCCGGTCACCCGCGGCCAGGTGGCCGTGGTGGGCGCGCTCCAGGCACGCCGCGTATGCCGCGTCCCGCCCGAGCATGTACGCCGCTGTTCCAAGGAGCTCAAGATCAGCCGGGCCGAGCGGCGCCGCCTCGTCGGCTCGCGACAGCTGGTCCAGCGCATCGAGCCACTCCGCGGCCGCGTACGACTCGCGACCGCTAGACAAGTCCGCATCAACCACGGTCCCATCGTGTCCGCAAACGACGGCGTGCGCGAGGCCTGCTGAGTGCAGAACGACGAACCGGGTGACGATCTGGTTGCGGCACGGTGACACCGAACGCGACGATGATCACAGGGACTGCCCTCGATGGCCGCACAGATCAACCAGCACTGCATCCCTGCAGCCAGCCGCGCCAGGAACGGCATCAACGCCAGGCGGGTCGGCGCGCGGGAGCCAATGAGCAGGACCAATCACGGAAGGTGACGCGGAGACCAGGCGTCCATGCAGCCGGATCGCCGGATCGGCGCTCAACGGGGTGAGTGCGGGCGGGCGTTTCCAGCCACGCAGAAGTGCCGATTCGGTGCGGGTCGCCGTAGACGTCTGGCCGCGATCACGCTCCTGGTGCGCGGAATCATCCGCAAGCTACCCATGTCTGGCGGGTCAGAAGCGGTGGCGTGTGTGGCTGAAGTTGCCCTTGCCGAAGGCGAGGATCTTGGCAGGTGTCACCGAGAAGACTAGGGCCACACCGCCATCTTCGTGGTGAAACGCACCGTTGCGGACCTGGTAGTGCCATCGTCCGTCCCACTTCGCGGTCCACGCCGCCGCGAGGCGTTCGAGCGTGCCGTCGTCGGTGACCGGGACGGCGTCACCTTCGACCACGACGTCTAGCCCACGGTCCCAGCGGTTGCAGCCGGTTGTCAGGGTCACGTGCGGGTTTGCGCGCAGATTGATGGCCTTCTGCTCGCCGGGGCCGGTGGAGAAGTGGATCGCCTCGTCGAGCCACACGGCAACCAGGGGTGTGACGTGGGGCCGCCCGTCCGCCCGGACCGTGCAGATCCAGAACAGGTCGGCCGTTTCGAGCACCTGGCGGGTCTGGTCCCAGCTCGTGGCAACCGCGCCTGGCTCACTGAACCGCGTGTCGATCTCGGTAACCGGCTCGCTCATCGAAGCGCTCCTTTCTATGTCTGGGCGCTAGCAGCTTTGCTGGGGCGGTCACCGCGCTATGCCACCGGGCCGGAATCGGCTGGCCCTGCCGAGCTGCCGCATGGTGGCGATGGTGCCGGCAACGCCCCGGTGCTCGGCGAGCTGGCCCTGCTCGCTGGCCGGGACGAGGTGGATGGTGTCCATCGCGAAGGTCTTGCCGGTGGCGGGCATGCCCGGGATGAAGCCGCCCTTGCCGGTATCGCGGTAGGTGGCCCGCAGGCGGCCGTGCCGTGGGCGGCGACCGTGTCGTGGACCTCGGTGGTCATGCCGGGGGGAAGATGCGGCAGCACCCGGGGCCAGGCGCCTCACTTGCTGATGACCTGGCCGCCCAGCGCGGCCTCGCCCGCGGCCGCGTCGTCAGCGCAGATCACGGCGAAGAACTCCTCGTCGGAGACGCGAACCGGCAGCAGAAGCTCCACGTTGACGCCGGCATCGGCGAGCTTGCGGAAGGCCGCCGCGCCGGCGCCGGGCACGTTCTCCATCCTGACGGTCAGCGCGGGCCGCAGCAGGTACCCGATGCCCGCACCCTCCAGCACCGCCTGGGCGGCAGCCTCATCGTCAGCGATGAACGCGACGACGCCGCTGCCGCCGTGCGTTGTCGCGCACAGCAGCAGGTTCACACCGCTGCTGGCCATCGCCTCGCACAGCCGGGCCAGCTCGCCCGGGTGATTGTCCAGCTCCGCTGTGAAGACGCTCATCTGGTGCCCCTCTCCGGCAACACAGCCCAGCACCGCCGCTAACCCCGAACTTAACTGCTGGCCGGCGAGCAGGTACTTGCTGGCGTCGCGCCCGCACATGGCCCGCCCGCCGACGTGGGCAACCAGCCCTGGAATGGTTCCAGCCGGGTGCCCATCCGGGGTACGACGGCATACGCAGATCCCCCTGTTCGGCATGGCAACGACGGGGTCCCAGCCGATCGAGACCGGCACCCAGATCGGCGGATACTTGCGCACTGGGCGCCCGGTCCCGAGTTCATAGCATGGACGGGTCAGCGGGTGACTGGCTGGAGGCGGCCTGGTGATGGGGATGGTGCTGCTGGATGCCTCCAGCGAGCCCGAGGTCGCGGTCTATGACCGGCTGCACGCCGGGCCGTGGATCGACGGGACGGTCCAGCCCGCGCCCAATCAGAAGATCAACATCGGCGCCACGGCGCGCCAGCTGGAACGGGCGCCCAGCCTGGGTCAGATGCCGCTGATCGTGGTCACCGCCGGCATCCTGCAGGACCAGTGGCTGAAGACTGTCCCGAAGCTGGAGGCCAGGGTGCAGACCCGGCTTGCCTTGCTTTCGGTGGACTCGATTCACGTGCTGGATCGCGGCATCGGTCATCTCATCCCGTCGCTGGACCCGCAGATCGTCATCGCCGCCACGAAGGCTGTGCTGGCCGCCGCGACCAGCAGGCATCCCCTCGCCCCCTGCCTCCAGGTCTTCCACTCGGTCCCGACCGCCGAATGCCTGCACCGCGGCCAGCTGGCCCGGCAGCGGACCTGACACACCCGTGCCCCCTGACCCCCTACAGCCGGTGTCGGGCCGCACAGAGCGTGCGAAACACACCGGAACACCCCTGCGGCTCGCCGACGCCCCTTTCTTGGTCAGCGCGCAAACCCCGGCACAAACCGAGCACCGAACGGCCCAGGCCAGCTGCGTGCCTGAGGGCGCGCTGACCACCCTGCTCGGCGCGACACCCGGCGCATGCCAACAGACTGACCCAGCGCGCCGATCGGCGGGTCGGGCGCGTGTGAGCCAGCAGCCGGACTGATCACGGAAAGTGACGTTGAGCTCGGGCGGCCGTGCGGCCAGATCGCCGACTCGGAGCGGACGAGAGCTGTGCCAGGCGTGCGGATCTGCGGTCGCAGATTATCTGGATATGCGCGGCGTCCGTAACGGTTGGCCAGCTCCGCTCTGCGGCTACTCAGTCCCCTCATCGGCATCCTCGGCAGGATTTTTCTCGGGCTGCGCCGGCTGGTTGTCCGGCCCGTGCTGGGCGGCGTGGCTGGGGTATGTCCGTGACGTCCGTCTTCGCCCTGGAGGCTGTGGAGCAGGCCGCCGGTCTGCGGCTGCTACAGCTATACTTTGTTTAATACAGTGAGGGTGTACCTGATGGCACGGCCGGTCAAGAGGCAGTACAACTCGGTCCGCCGCCGGGAGCAGGCTGGCGAGACGCGCCTGCGGATCATCCGGTCGGCGCACGACCTTTTCGTGGGCCAGGGGTACGGGCGAACGACGATCGCCCAGATCGCGCGGGCTGCGGGTGTCGCGGTGGAGACCGTTTACGCCACGTTCGGTAGCAAGCCGAAGTTGCTGCACGAGGTCTGGGACGTCACGGTCGGCGGCGGCGACGACGACCTGCCGGTGCACGAGCGGGCTGAAGTGCTCGCCGTCCGGGCCGAGGCGGACCTCGCGCGCAGGCTCCGCCGCCTCGCCGTCTTTAATACCGCGGTGTCGCGGCGGACCGCGCCCCTCATGGTGGCTCTCCGCGGCGCCGCCGCGAGCGATGGGGCCGCTGCCGCCATGTTGACGGAGATCGACCGGCAACGTCTGGAGGCGATGTCCCTCCACGCCCGCGAGGCGGCAGCAACCGGGCAGCTCGCGGTCACCGAGGCCGAGTGCCGCGATGTCCTCTGGTCCACCACCGACGGGGCGCTATGGCACCGTCTGGTCAGCAGCCGCAACTGGGCCGACAGTCGCTACGCCGCATTCCTCGGCAATCTTTGGGTCGCCGCGCTGGTGAACGGCACACAAGGGGGGTAGGCAGGGTCCCGTTGTCGCATCAGCCGGCCCGTCACAGATGCTCAACACGTGGGCAAGCCGCGGCCAGATCCGCCAGTCGGGTCGGTGGTCACCTACCGGACCGGGTGTTCAGATTGTGGAATCCGTCGCGCCATGCCTCACGTGAGCTAATGCGTCTCGTCCCGAGCCGCGAATGCCGCCACCCTTTCGGGCGGGCGGTCGCCGTGGCGGTGCACGATCCGCCACTGCCCGTCCTCGCGCCGGTAGACGTGGGTGACACGCAAGGTGTAAGTCGTCGGCACGCCGTCGACCTTCACCCGGTTGCGTTCGTAGCCGACGGTGTAGGCGAGGTCGCCGCTCGCCCCGGCCGCGACGACCTCGAACTCGAAGGCCTCAGCGTCGGAGAACCACGACGCGACAGTGTGGAACAGCGGCTCGACCTCGGCCCAACCGAAGGCGTTCATGCCGGCGCCGAACACAGTGACGGGATCGTTTCGTGTCCAGAGGGCCAGGCGCGGCGTTGCGTCGCCGCTGTGGATCGCTTGCTCCGCAGCGCGCTGCATCGGCAGCATGTCAGCGAGGAATTGCTCTACGTCGGTGTTCATGACCCCCTCCGGTACGGTCAGGTCCGCGGCGGACGGCGCGTCGCCCAAGGCGCCACGTCGCCGTGTCCGTGGGCGATGCGCCAATCACCGTTTTCGCGGCGGTAGACCCGGCTGACCCGGTGAGTCATCACGGTGTCCGCCCGCCCGTCGAAGCTGCCGAGGAAGTGCTCGAAACCCACGCTGTATGCCGCATCGCCGTGGACGTCCGCCGCGATGAGCTCGAAGCGGAACTCGCGCACGTCGGTGAAGCGCGACGCGACCCGGCGGAAGTGTTCGGTCACTTCGGCCGCGCCGGTCGCGCACCCGCCGTACTGGCCAAGCCAGCTGACCGGCTCGACTCGCGACCACAGCGCCAGCCGCGGCCCGGCGTCCCCGTTGCGGAATGACACTTCCGCCGCGTGGTGCCTTGGCACCATCTCGGCTAGGAACTCATCAGTCTCGGTTCCCATCACCGCCCCCGATACAGTTGCACTGTTTTCAATACAGCCAGAATGCATCAAAGAGTGGCGGCCGTCAAGAGGCAGCTGGCGAAGATGCTGATCGGGCCATCCTCCAGCACGTGCATGATGGCGCTGACCTGCGTAATCGCCGGATCGCCGAACCCGGGGAAGCCATGATCGCGGGGAGCAGATCGCACGGATCTGAACGCTCACCGGCGACACCATCATGGGTCAGCTGGCCGTCCAGATCGGCGGCGATGCGCGCCCTGCTGCGCGGTGGTCGGCCTCCGCTTGCCCGGTACGGCGCGGCGCCGTGCCGGTCCAGCCGCCCGCCATCGGCGGCCAGGAAGACCGGCCCCTCGCTGCGCTCGCCGATGGCCGGGTCGATCGCCCGGGCAGTGCGCGGCGCGAGCGGGATGGTGACGACCTTGCCGCCCTTGCGCCTGATCACCAAGGTGCGGTGCCCGCGCTCGACGCCCAAGGCCTCGATGCTGGCGCCGGTGGCTTCAGACACGCGCAACCCGTTGAGGGCCAGCAGCGAGATCAGCGCGTGCTCGGCAGGTGGGCCGAGCCCGGCCGCGACCAGCAGCGAGCCGAGCTCGTTTGGGTCCAGCCCGGTCGCGTGTGACTCATAATCGAGCCGGGGCCGGCGGACGTGGGCGGCCGGGGAGTGACCGAGCAGTTCTTCCTGGACGGCGTACCGGTAGAACCCGGCGACGGTGCACAGGCGGCGGGTGATGGTCGCCCGGGCGCGGCCGCGGGCTTGCAGGTCGCGGGCGAAGCATTCGATGTCGGCGCGGCGGGCCTGGAACGAGCCGGTGCGATGCTGCTGGCATCAGCTGGCGAACTGGCGCAGATCCAGCGCGTACGCCTCGCGGGTCAGGCCGGTGTAACCGGCCAGGAACCCAGCCGAGGACATCGCGGTCGCCTGACGTTACCGGGCTGCTGTGGCCAGCCACCGCTCGACGCTGCGCACATAGGCCGGAACCATCTGTGCCTCGGCCCGGTAGGTCAGCACCAGCGCCGCCGCCCGGGTGCGGTCGTGCCCACACAGCCGCAGCACCGCGTAGGCGAGCATGGCCGAGTGGCGCCTGCCCGCGCTGCAGCGGATGAGCACGGCCGCCTGCGGCTGATCATCCAGCACCCGCGCGGCGAAGCACGCCGCCGCCGCTCACACCGCGGGCCGCTGCCGCAGGCCGTGATCTTGCATCGGCGCGTGCGCGACCCGCCCGGGGCCAAAGGCCGCCCGCTCGGCCGCCGGATCCCCCGCCCACCACACCTGCGGCTGCGGCCGACGGTTCACGACGTGCGTCACGCCCTGCCCAGCCAGGGATGCCACCGCCCGGGCCGGCGGCACGCCGCTGATCGCGATGCGCTCGTCCCCGATCCAGCTCAGTGCCGCACGGGCGGCGTCGGGCCCGGGCACCTCGCGCGGGCGCGTCCGGCGTGCGCGCACGCTCCGCAGCACACCCATGCCAGCCCTCCGATATCACCGTAATGCAGCCGTGCTGACCTGTCCCCGGCACGGCACCGAACCGCCAGTGTGGCGTCGCTAGTTACCTAGCGGCCAAGAGCGGCGGCAGTGTGCGCGCCGGAGGGTACGAGGTGCGATTGGCGTCGCGGGACCCGCGCCGGCCGGGATGGCCTGGCTGATAGCGGTACCCGCGTAACGCATGAGATCATCCCGGACTGTGCGCAAAGACCTGAGGGAATCCCCTGAGTATGCTGCGGTCGCCGAGCATCTGAGACGGCTGCACGAGCCGGCTTTCGGCAGGCCGCACCATGTGACCGACCTCGTCACGGCGCCCGACGCAGGCCGCATCGTGGTGACTGGATCGGTCTATGACGAACTCGACGGGCTGCCGCGCACCGCCCTGTACGAGGTGCGGGACGGCGCGCTGCGCGCGCTGACTTCCGGTGGCGGGTCGGCCAAGGCCGCCCGGTTCGCGCCGGACGGGTCATCGCTGGCCTTCCTGTCCGACCGGGCCGAGGCTGAGGTGTTCCAGCTCTACCTGCTGGCCGACGGGCAGCTCGGCGAGGCCGAGCCAGCGCCCGCTGTCCCCGGCACGGTCGAGTATCTCGCGTGGTCACCGGACGGCACCCGGATCCTGCTGGGGATCGCCGGGCTCGGAGCGGAGATGGCTGACGCGCAAGGATCGGGAACGGCCGGCTCGGGCGAGTCCGGGTTGCCGTCCTGGTACCCCGAGGTCGAGGCTGGGACGCCGGAGGACGCCTGGCGCAGCCTATGGCTGTACACGCCCGCCTCAGGCGAGCTAGCCAGGGTCTCGCCCGACGGGCTGAACGTCTGGGAGGCGGCTTGGTCCGGCTCCGGCCATGTGCTGGCCATCACCAGCGAGCGGCCCGGTGAGGACGACTGGTACTCCGCGGTGCTCAGCCGGCTCGACATCTCGGCGGCGGAGGTGACCGAACTGCTCCGCAGTGACGTCCAGCTCGGGCTGCCTGCCGGGACGTCCGACGGCAGGCGGGCCGCCGTGGTTGAGGCCGTGTGCAGCGACCGGTGGATCGTGGCGGGTGACCTGATCGTGCTGGACCTGGTGGCTGGCACCAGGCGCACCGTAGACACCGCCGGGGCAGATGTCACCGCGGTCCAGTGGATCGACGGAACGCGGCTTGGCTACATCGGCCAGCGCCATCTGGACAGCGTGGCCGGGATCGCCGATGCCGGGGAAGGATCCCTGCCGGAGACCATCACCGCCAAGAAACTGGCCGCGTCCGCGCAGTCGTGGGCGAGCTGGTTCTACCCGGCCGGCGCGTTCACGTCCGACGGCCGGGTCGTCGTGGTCCGAGACGACTACGACACTCCGCAGCAGATCGCGATCGTCGGCGCGGGCGCCGACGAGGTACTGGCCTCCCTGGCCCATGCCGGCACCGACTACCGCCGGTCGGTCGCGGGCTCGGCGGCGAACGTCAGCTGGAGCGCACCCGACGGGACACCGATCGAAGGAGTGCTGTGCACGCCTTTCGGAGGCGGGCCATTCCCGCTGGTCTTGCACGTCCACGGTGGGCCGATCGGGGCCTACCAGCGGAGCTGGACGATGGGTGACCACGCGGTACCGCTGCTGGTCTCCCGCGGATATGCCGTCCTGCTGCCGAACCCGCGCGGCAGCTCCGGGCGAGGTCAGGAGTTCGCCGCCGCGGTCGTCGGCGACATGGGCGGCGCGGACACCCACGACTACCTGTCCGGAATCGACGCAATGATCGAGCGCGGCATCGCCGATCCGGCGCGGATCGGCACGATGGGCGTCAGCTACGGCGGGTTCATGTCCGCATGGCTGGTGACCCAGGACCAGAGGTTCAAGGCCGCCGTGGCCGGCTCGCCGGTGACTGAGTGGTACAGCTTCACGTACACGACCAACATCCCCCGCTGGGGACTGTGGTTCCTGGACAACGCCGATCCCGAGGGAATCGGCAACCAGGCGCACACCCGCAGCCCGGTTATGCACGCGAGCAAGGCCAGGACGCCGACCCTGCTCACGGCGGGTGCGAAGGACCGGTGCACGCCGGCCGGCCAGGCAAGGGAGTTCTACCAGGCACTGATCAGTCATGGTGTCGACTCGGAACTGGTGATCTACCCCGGGGAAGGACACGGCGTCAGCCGGTTCCCGGCCGTCACTGATTACCTGACCCGGCTCGTGACGTGGTTCGAGAGGTACATGCCGGCGTGATCTCGTGCCACACGCGCGCCGGATGCCTGTTCAGGCACGGCCCGGACGCCGACCCGGAGGTTGTTCCGGCGCTGGCAGCTCGGTCCGGAACCGTCAAGGCTGGTCATCGTGCGACTGCCCGACGATCTGCGGCGGCAGGGCTTCGCACCGATGTTTCGTCACCCGGTCGTTGGCACCAGAGACCGTCGCGGCCATCGCGGCGCTGCCCAGCCTGGCATCGTGACGGGGCCGCCCGCTTGGCGCGGGCTCGGTCATCTGTCGGGGACTGGCGGCGTCCGGTACGGTCGGCGGGATAATGCCAGCACGGCGGAGGCAGTTCATGACGTCGGATCACGTCGGCATCGGAATCGTGGGCAGCGGTTTCATCGCCGGAGCGCATGCGGAGGCTTTCGCGCGGCTGCCCCGTGCCACCCTGCGCGCTGTGGCCTCGCGGTCGAGGGACAGGGCAGCAGAGTTCGCCGGGCGCTGGGGGATTCCCGCCTGGTTCACCGATTTCCGCGAGCTTGCCGGCCGACCCGAGGTCGACGTGGTGTGCATCGCGGCGCCGAACGCGCTGCACCGAGACATCGCCGTCGCCGCGGCCCAGGCCGGCAAGCACGTCATCTGCGAGAAACCGCTCGCCCGGACGCTGCGCGAGGCCGACGAAATGATCAGCGCGTGCGCCGCCGCCGGGGTGCTGCTGATGTATGCGGAGGAGATCTGCTTCGCGCCGAAGTACGTCCGCGCGAAGGAACTCGCTGACGAGGGCGCGCTCGGGGAGGTGTACCTGGTCCGGCAGACCGAGCAGCATTACGGCCCGCACTCAGACTGGTTCTGGGACCCGGACCAGTCCGGTGGCGGCGTGCTGATGGACATGGGCTGCCACGGCATCGAGTTCGCGCGGTGGGTGCTGGGCAAGCCCGCTGCCCGCACGGTGGCGGCGGAGGCGGGCACATTCGTGCACGGCGGACGGACGCGGGCGGAGGACCACGCGATCGTGACGATCCGTTTTGACGGCAACCGCGTGGGCCTGGTCGAGGCGAGCTGGGCAAAGCCGGGCGGCATGGACGACCGTGCCGAGATCGTGGGAAGCCGGGGAATCACCTATGCCGACCTGATGCGCGGCTCGTCCCTGTCGACGTACAGCGATGTCGGCTACGGATATGCCGTCGAGAAGGCACCCGACACCCGCGGCTGGACGTTCACCATCTTCGACGAGCTGTGGCAGTCCGGCATTCCGCAGGAGATGGATCACTTCGTCAGCTGCGTCCTCGACGCGGCGATGCCGCAGGAGACAGGTGCGGACGGCCGGGCGGTACTCGAGCTGATCTACGCGGCTTACCGGGCCGCGCGCATTGGTCGAGTGGAACTTCCGCTGGCACTCAGCGAGCAGGAGGCCGCGCAGCCGCCGTTCGCCCTTTGGTGACGGCTCGCCAGCAGATCAATGATCGTATCCTCACCGGCCCACGGCGGCCGCGCAGAACGCGCAGATCGGGGCGGCCACCCGCTTGATCGCACTCCAGCCGACGTCCGCGCGGATCGGGGCGGGTACGCGTGCCGGCCCGCATGGCAACTTGGCCACGCAGCGTGATCGGAATCAGGCCCTGATTCGCAGGTGCGGCGAGGACACGGGTGCCCGGCGTGTTGCCCCGCGGCTTGGAGGCTGGGCTGGCGCCCTCCTAACGGGCGCTGATGGCGTACCGTCGATAATCCGGATATACGCCGGGTAGCCCCGATGCATTGCTCCACCGGGGCCCGCTCAGATCCGTACCTGCCACTCGTCGCGGCACGGGGATGACGAACGGCAGGACCATAAATCGACAACCTTGCCAGAAATTCTCGTGAGATGCGATCCGGCGCCGACCCCTCCGCACCAGCGTGCTCCGGGACGGCCGGCGCCGCACCAACGATCGCGCTGTTGCCCATCCCGCAGATCGTATCGCTGGCCGCTTCCCGGACCTAACGCAATGATCAGGCGATTAGGGTGTCGCACTTGGCGGCACGCTCGGTTCGCCACTGGGCGGTCGGCAGGCGCGGTGGCCTGCGCTTATAGCGTGGCTGTTCGGAGTTCTCAGACGAGCCCGGTGCGCGCGCCCCAGGCCGCGGCCGCGGCGCGGGAGGGGAGCGACAGCTTGCGGAGGATGTTCGTGACGTGACGGT
>Ga0081540_1003372_pt1 | contig 12666 bp, 9 predicted proteins | sample TabmetS2T1R1_FD_71024 | JGI IMG/M metagenome (GOLD analysis project Ga0081540, IMG submission 71024) | Tabebuia heterophylla rhizosphere microbial communities from the University of Puerto Rico - S2T1R1 | ecosystem: Host-associated > Plants > Roots > Rhizosphere ...
GCTCTCTGGCATTGGCGGTCTCTCCCTCGCCGTCAAACTGAACGAACGAGCGCATCAGGACGGCATCCTGTTTCGCGGAGTTGCGATAATAGCCTTTGAACAAGGTTCTCGTCTCGGCCGTCAAATAGGCGCCGCCGGTCGTCAGATACGAATCCAGCGCATTGCCGAAATTCTTCGCACATTCTTTTCCGTTTCCGAAGTTCGCGGCACCCTTGATGTTGCGGCCACTGCCATGACCCGAGGAGACGGCACGAAACGTCCGGTCAGCTTCGCAGATCGTGTAAAACCGCTTCCCTAATCTGCCAACGTGGGGACGCGTCGCGTCCATGGCGAAATAGCAGGGGTTTTTGACGACGCCTGCGGCCACCTTCTTCAGATAAAGCGCGCGCGCTCTCTGCAGCACCACCTGGGCGATCTGACCCTCGCCTTCGCCAATGTGGCTCCGCAACCAGGCCGGAATGTCCTGCGGTTGCTCCGTTGCAAGGGATGCAGCCGTCCCCCAAACGGCAATTGTGCCGACGAGGCAAAGGCACTTGAAAAGGTGCATTCCTGACCGCCGCAACGGAGCGTCTCCACTTTCTTCGACACGTTCCCGATTCAGTTACTCCGACTCAGGCCGCCTTGTATGACGGAATCTTCTTGATCTGGAGCTCTTCTGCGCGAGCTCACCGCACTGGCCGGACTTCGCAAAGGTTGGATCGATGGGATGGCGTGCCGCTGACGGGATCGCGGATGCTGGCGTCGACCGTCAGGTTGAAATTCGTGCCGTCAGGACCGAACGGATCGCAATCGCCAACGCCCAGTTCGTCACAACCTTGCCACCAGCCATGCTCGCCCACGACGACGCGCGGATCGAGCGCGTCACTGAAGCGCGCCCGCGCCCGCATGCCGCCGGCCGGGGTGCGCAGCTCGACCCAATCGCCATTTCTGATGCCCCGTGCCGAGGCCGTCGCGGGATTGAGCTCGATCTCCGGATCCAGTGCGCGCTTGCGCAGGCCCGGCAGCGCACGATGCTGGGTCTGACAAAAGAGGCTCGGCTTCGCGCACGTCAGGATCAAAGGGAAGGACGCGGCGAGGTCCGGGCGGGCGATCGGGCCCATGGATGGTTCGACAAAATCGGGCATGGCCGAATAGCCGTGATCAAGGAAGGTCTCCGACCAGAACTCGACCTTTCGCGATGGCGTCGGGAAGCCGCGCGGATTTCCCTTGTCGTCGTGCGCAGCGTGCTTGGTATGCTGCGTCGTGAGCGGTTTGCGTAATCCGGCAGGTTGCGCGCGAAGCTGCTCCAGCGTGATGCCGCTCGGACCGAGCTGCTGCCGATAGGCGGCGTCGACATCGCCATTCCAGAAATGCTCGCCGAGGCCGAGACGCGCGGCGAGGCCAAGGACGATATCGGTGTCGGACCGTGCCTCCCCGGGTGGCGCAACGATGGCTTGCCGAAGCTGAACCTGCGATTGCGCTTCTGCGCTGATCTCGAAGCCGATCTTGAGAGCTTCGCGTTCGAAGCAGGACGCCACAGGCAGCACGATATCCGCAAGCGCTGCCGTCGGCGTCATGAACATGTCGGCATGGGCATAGAAATCGAGCGCGGCCAGCGCAGCGCGTCCGCGAGCCGGATCGCCGTGAGCGAGCAGCAAGTTTGCGCCGAACCCGATGAGTCCGCGAACGGGATAGGGCTCACCTTCCAGCACAGCCCGGTAAAAGTCCCGCGGGGCGACGTGGTTCCAGCGCGCAGGCCCGAGCGGACGCTCACTAACCCCGATGGCGGGCGCAAGCCGCTTTGCCGCAGGCAAGTTGTCTCCAATGATCGATCCCGCCGGCACTGCAGGGAACAGCACGTTGCCTCCGGCCGCATCGAAACTGCCGGTCAGAGCATAGAGCATGGCCATTGCCCGCGCCGTCTCCGTGCTGTTGGCGTGATGCTCGTGCCCGCTCCAGGCATAATAAGAGACGGGCCGGGCGTGCCAGATCGTGCGGGCCGCTTCCTGCAACTGGCCGGGAGGAATCCAGCATGTCGCTTCGATCATTGCGGGCGAGTATTTGCTGCAGAGCGCCGCGTAGCGGTCGAAGACGGGCCGGCATGAAATCGGACCGTCTCTGGTTGCGACGATGTATTCGCCTCGCAAGGCGAGATTCTCAACGGGGGCCTCGTAGTGGCCGGCCGCTGGATCATAGCTGACGGCGCGGTTGGATCGAAAATCCCAGGCGACAAATTGTCCGGCGCCGTTGCCCGAAAGGAGGTCTTCCCTCCTGAGCAACCTCTCCCTATCGGAACGCACCAACAGAGGCCCGTTGCTCCAGTTGCGCACGAATGCCTCGTCGTACCAGCCCCGCTCGATCATGATGTTGGCCAGACCCAGCGCGAGCGCGCCGTCGGTTCCGGGACGCAGGCGCAGCCAGACATCGGCTTTGTTGGCAAGCCCGGCGTTGCGCGGATCGATCACGATCAGCTTCATTCCGCGTTTCAGGCCCGCGACCGTCGCCGTCGCGTGCGTAATCCGCGTAAACGACGGATTATAGCCCCACAGGATGAGGCAGCCGGATTCGGCAATGTCTGCCATCGCGCCGCCGCCACTTCCGGTCGCAACGCTGCCGACGCCGAAGACGTAGCGCGTCGCAAAGCCGCGTCCCCAGCCGCACAGTTCGAGCGCCGACACGGTGTTGGGCGTGCCGAAAGCATTCATCAACCTGGTGATGAAGGCCGCGGAATCCGCAATCGCGGTCGTCGACGGCGATGATTGGCTGAACGCTACCGCTTCAGGTCCATGCTGCCCGGCGATGCGTCGCATGGCGGCGGCGATCTGATCGAGCGCCGCATCCCATGATATTTCCTCCCAGCCCGGATCGGCGTCGCCTTTCGGCCGTGTTCGACGCAGCGGTCGCTTCAGCCTGTCCTTGTGATAGACCAGTTCGGGAGCCGCTCGGCCCTTGGCACAGATTGCCGCGCCGGTGGGGTGGGTCGGATCGGGGTCCAGACGTGTGAATCTGCCATCCGTCACCGTGGCGACGGTACCGCAGCGGGCGATGCACAGACCGCAATACCCTTGCACCTGCCGTACGTCCGGCATCTCTGCTGACATGCGCAAACTCCCTCGCGGCAATGCGTACCGGCCTGGCCGCGTGTGACTCCAGCGTATCGTGTCGAGCGCCGAATATATGACAGGCTGCCGCCACGAGGCTATCCGCGAATCGCGGAAAACGCGTAGCTCCACTGCCTCAGCGGGAGGAGGAAATTCGCTCACGGTCTCGGAAGAATAAGAACGGCGCTGTTGCCAGCGCCGTTCTGGTGCACCAAACGCGTGGATCGGGCCCACTTCGACTGGCGCTGACGGGAGCGACCCGCACGGGCTCTGCTGGCGTGGGAGGCCTAGCGCGATCCGCCGACGAGGCTACGTCGTATCCACCCGGGGACAAAATTAATTTTGGGCCAGCGGCTATTACCGATCGCGACATGGATGGCCACATTGGCAATGTCGCCTGGGCCAAGATGAGGAGGCGGAGTGCTCCGAGGGCGACGGGAAGAAGCAGCGTCGCGGCAGTGACGCCATGATCGACACCGTACTGGCGTATCTCATTTCTCTCGGCATCATCGGAGCCGGCGTCATCTGGATTGTCGCAGGTATGAGCTCGGCAACATCCGTATTGTGCACCACTGTCGGCGTCCCGACGATTGCTGTTGGGTTGATCAGTCTTCTGACCGAATTTCGCTACTGAAGACATTAGGTCGCTTGGGTGACGAATTCCGATCAGAGCAGCGGCGCCGACGGCTCTCCGGTGCTGCCCTCTCCTTCGCCATGGCTTGCCGATGCAATTTCAATTTTAGTGAAGAAACCGAAGCGACATTTCCGAATATTAGAATTATGCCACTGATTTGCCCGACGTGTCAAGTTGCCTTTACCCGGCTGCTGCTGGCCTGTTACTTTGCATGGGGTTGTTTTCGATATTCGAGTCGAAGTGGCGCTGGAGTGAGGATATGAGCGGCATCGTAATCAGCGGCGGGCGGGTGGTGGACCCGGCGAGCGGGATGGACGCCGTCGGCGACGTAGCGCTCGTCGACGGCCGCATCGCTGCCGTCGGCACCGGCCTCGGCAGCGCCGAGCGCGTGATCGACGCGACCGGGCTCGTGGTGGCGCCGGGCTTCATCGATCTGCACGCGCACGGCCAGTCGATCCCGGCGGACCGCATGCAGGCGTTCGACGGGGTGACGACGACGCTCGACCTCGAGGCGGGCGTGTTGCCGGTGGCATCCTGGTACAAGCGCCAGGCCGACAAGGGGCGCGTGCTCAATTACGGCGCTGCGGCCAACTGGGCCTTTGCGCGCATCGGCGCGATGACCGGCTCCAATGCGGAAAGCTCGCTGGAGGCGTTCGGCAATGCCATGCGTGATCGGCGCTGGATCGACAACGTCGCCAGCGACACCGAGGTGGCCGGCATTCTTGATCGCCTTGCCGTCGGGCTGAACGAGGGCGGCATCGGCATCGGCATTCTCAATGCCTATGCGCCGGGCGCCGGCGTGCAGGAACTGACCGCGGTGTGCCAGCTCGCCTTCGCGCATAACGTTCCGACCTTCACCCATGTCGCCTACATGTCGCGCATCGATCCCGAGAGCGCTGCGGAGGCCTATATCCGCCTGATCGGCTATGCCGGCGCCACCGGCGCGCACATGCACATCTGCCACTTCAATTCGTCCAGCAAGACCGACGTGGAGCGTTGCGCGGTGCTGATCAGGAAGGCGCAGGGACAGGGCCTGCCGATCACGGTGGAGGCCTATCCCTACGGCACCGGCTCGACCGTGCTGGCGGCGGCCTTCTTCAGCGACCCAAAGTTCGAGGAACGCAACGGCCTCGGCTATGATTCCGTGCAACGGGTGACCGACGGGCGGCGCTTTCGCGACCGTGACGAACTGCTGGCGGCGCAGAAGGAGGAGCCGTCCACGCTGGTGCTGTGGCACATCCTCGATACCGATAATAATCCGCACCATCGCGACCTCCTAGACATGTCCGTGCTGTATCCCGGCGGCGCCATCGCGTCCGACGCGATGCCCTGGACGCTGTCGAACGGCAAACCCTACACCGGCGATGCCTGGCCGCTGCCTGACGATGCCACCTCGCATCCGCGCTCGGCGGGCTGCTTCACAAAATTCATCCGCGAATGGGTGCGCGAGCGCCGCGCGGTGTCGCTGCTGGAAGGCGTGCGCAAATGCGCGCTGATCCCGGCGGAGATTCTTTCGGCGAGCACGCCCGCCATGCGCAACAAGGGAAGGCTGCAGGTGGGCGCGGATGCCGACATCGTCGTGTTCGATTTCGAGAAGCTGAGCGACCGGGCGACGTTCTCGGCGATGAACCGTACCTCGGAAGGCGTGCGGCATCTCATCGTCAGCGGCCAGCCGCTGATTTCGGGTGGCGTGCTGGATGTGGCGGCGCGGCCGGGCAAGCCGGTGCGGCGGCCCGTCGCTGCGAGCTGATTGTGCCGGTCCCGATCCTGCTGGTGACGGGTTTCCTCGGCGCGGGCAAGACCACCGTCGTGAATCATTTGCTGGCGCATGCGGAAGGAAGACGCATCGCCGCCGTGGTCAATGATTTCGGCGCCATCAATATCGATGCGGAACTGATCGCAGGCGCCAGCGACGGCGTGGTGAGCCTTGCCAACGGCTGCATCTGCTGCACACTGGAAGGCGACCTCCTGCGCACGCTCGCCGCGCTGCTGCGGCGTGATCCCCGGCCCGAGTTCATCGTGATCGAAACCAGCGGGGTCGCCGATCCCACAGATATCGTCCGCAACCTGATGGATCCCGTGATCTGGCAGGAGGCGCCGCTGGACACGGTGCTGTGCGTGCTGGACGCGACGACATCGGCGGCGACGTTGAATGACGATGCGCTGCTGCGCTCTCAGTTGCGCGCGGCAGACGTGGTGGCGCTCAGCAAGGTGGACCTTGCCGACGAGGCCGCTCGCGCGCCATTGCGCGATGCCGTCCGGGCACTCTGCCCGGCCGCCGTGATGGTCGATGCGCTGAATGGCGAAGTCCCTACAGCGCTGCTGTTTCCCCTGGACGCAGAACGAGTACCCGAGCCGCGCGAGGTAGCACCGCGGCGGCCGGCGGCTGAGCGGTTCGAGACACTGAGCTGGACATCGGACCGGCCGGTGTCGCTGCCGCGGCTGCAGCATGCGATCGGCCGGCTGGCGCCGAAACTCGCGCGCGCAAAGGGATTGTTCGAAACGGTGGAACAGCCCGGGCGGCTGATGGCGTTTCAGCTCGCCGGCGGCCGCGCGACGTTGGCTCCGGCCGGCGCGCCGACGGCCGGGACGCCGCGATCGAGGATCGTATTTGTTGCCGAACTCGGAGTTCTCTCGACCGAAGAGGTCGACGAGATTATGCAGGCATGCATCGAAGCTTGATGAAGTGAGCGGGCGTCCTAGTTCGCCTGCCGCAGCTTGAAATGCCCAAACGCTGTCGCGATCGGTTTTGCCGCATCGTCCTGCCAGGCCTGCGCCTGGAAGGCGACGATGCGCTGGCCCTGCCTGACGATCGAGACATTGGCAAAACTGTCCAGCGCGCGTCCCGAGCGCAGATAGTTGATGGTCAGCCCGATCGGCTTGGGCGGCGTTGAAATGCCAAGCTCGCGCGCCACGCCGACAACCGCTGCCGTCTCCAGGAAAGCGCCGGTGATGCCGCCATGGATGGCGGGCAGGATCGGATTGCCGATGATCTTTGGCGAAAACGGCATGTGCAGCACGCCATCTTCGGCGACGCGGATGCCGAGACAGCGTGCAAACGGGCTTTGTGCAAACAGACCGGAATCGTCCGCGGGTGCGTCGAGGACGGGAACCGCGTACGCCTCCCTGTCCATCAGCATGTTGGTGCGGTTGGCGCCGACCATGAAGCAGGCGGCGGCGGTGGCGACCGGATCGTCCTCGGTCTCCTGATAGGCGGTCGCGCGCACGAAGGCGATGGAGCGGGTGACGTGATAGCAGACCGAATGCGCCTTGATATCGATGCCGGGCTTGGCCGGCTTCTGGTAATCGATGCGCAAATCGAGCGTCGCGATCGAGCGGCTGCCGTCGAGCGCGAGCTGCACCGCCATGCCGCAGCTCTCGTCAAGCATGGCCGTGACCACGCCGCCGTGGATCACACCCGACTCAATATCGCCGACGAACACGGCTTGGTAGGGCAGGCTGGACCAGGCTTCGCCGCGCTCGGCGCGATCGATCTTGAGGCCGCTGGCGCGGCCATAGAGCGAGCGGCGTTCCGCGATTGCTTTTGCGAGCTGTTCGAATGGCAGGAGCTGCCCGTCATAGGTCGAAATTTCAGACATGCCGGCGTTTTAGACCAGCGGCGGCGAATCGGCCAAGGAAAATGGCCCTCAGCGGCGAGAGGCGATGCAGGAGTTACCGTGGCTCGGTGGACGTCGCCGAGCGATAGCGCCGCCAGTTATCGATGGTTGCCTGATATCGGACGCGCTCTTTTGGCTTTTCCGCCGGCGTTCCCGCAGCGGTTCCAACCGTGGCTGCCGACATCGCGTACGGTCTTACATCCGATGAATTGCCGATCAAACGTATCGCGGCGAAGGAAACGAGAACAAGTGCTATCACACAGCCCAGAACGGGCAGTGCACCCAGACGATTTTGGGGAGTGACGGTCATGTCGCGACTCCGGAAAATGCTTATGCCGCGCCGTTCTTGCCTGCAAAACCCCGCGATGACTGTGAGGCCGTTCACACGGACCCGGCCAAAAATGCGGCCAATCCTCATCTTTTTGTGAGTGGCCCCAACGCTATGGGATTTCCGCGCCGGTGGGGCGATGCAATCGGCCTCGCGCAGGATGCGGAATCAATTGTATAAGTCGCCAGGTTAGGGCGGGAGACCGTTGCAGGGATGAACGGACCGATCACCCGGCGTGATGCTCTGTTGCGAACGGCCGCGCTTGCGTCAGCAAGCCTGCTGCCAACCGCGCCCGCCTTCGCCGCACCTTCGTTGAAATCCACGCGCAGCGCCGACATCGACAAGGCGCTGCAGGACGCCGTCTCTGCCCATGAAATTCCCGGCGTCGTGGCGATGGCTGCGAATGAGCAGTCGCTGCTCTATGAAGGCGCGATCGGCGCGCGCGGTGCAGGTTCCGACGCGCGCATGACGACCGATACGGTGTTCCGCATCGCCTCGATGGTGAAGCTGCTCACGTCGGTTGCCGCCATGCAGCTCGTCGAGCGCGGCCGGCTGAAGCTGGACGAGCCGGCCGGCAATGTCGATCCGATGCTGTCGTCGCCGCGCGTCCTCACCGGCTTCGGTGACAAGGGCGCGCCGCAGCTGCGCGAGGCGCACGAGCACCTGACGCTGCGCAATCTGCTGACCCACACCTCGGGCTTCTCCTATCCGCTGTGGGACAGCAATGTGCTGCGCTACATCCAGTTCGCGCGCAGCCGGAAGGACAAGGATCTGCCGCGCATGCCCCTGATGTTCGAGCCCGGCGCGAAATGGGCCTATGGCGGCAGCATCGACCGCGTCAGCCGCATGATCGAGATCGCCAGCGGGCAGGGCATTGACCGCTATTTCCGCGACAACATCACCGGCCCCCTGGGGATGAACGACACCGGCTTCACCATCACCGAGAAGCAGCGCGTGCGGCAGGCGCGGCTGCACCGGCGCGGTGGTGACGGAAAACTGCTAGCGCAGCCGTTCGAGAAGCTGGAGACGCCGAGTTCCTTCTCGGGCGGCGGCGGCATCTATTCCAGCGCGCCGGATTACCTGCGGCTATTACAGGCGCTGCTCAACGGCGGCAGCCTCGACGGCGCAAAAATCCTCAAGGCGGAAACCGTGGCGATGATGGCGCTCAACCAGATCGGCAATCTGCAGGCCGGTGTCATGAAAACGACAAATCCGGCGCTGTCGAACGACGTCGATTTCTTCCCGGGCACGCGGCTGCGCTGGGGGCTCGGCCACATGATCAATGCCGATCCGGTGGCGGGCGGCCGCAAAGCCGGCAGCCTGACCTGGGCGGGGCTCTACAACACCTATTATTGGATTGACCCGGCCACCCGGGTTGCCGGCGTCGTCATGATGCAGATCCTGCCGTTCGCCGACCGGCAGGCCCTGAAGGTCTACCGGGAATTCGAGCACGGGGTCTGCGGCGCGGTCCGGCGGGCCTGACGGGTGCCGGAAAACGTCAGTCTGGTCTGGCGGCGGCCTTGCGAAGGGCTGACGCGGCGTCGGCCAGATAGAGCAGGGGGATGGCCAGCGGGCCGATCACAGCGGCCGTCCAGACCCAGCGCGATTGGCTCCGCCCGCGCTCACGGGCGAGGTAACCAACAAGGAGCATCGATCCCAGGGCGATCACAACCAGAAGCGGATCCATCCGAGCCTCCTGCTTCCCCGATCATACCGCCGGCCCGGCCCGGGGCGGCCGTCCCCCCGGTAATAACCTCGTGAAGACCGCGTTAAACTCCGGCACGGCAGCTTTATTCCCCCGGTATTCCTACGGTTTGCATGCAGAACCTTTTGCCGCCTCGCGCAGACATAATGGTACGGCGCTACTTTTTGGGGACTCTTGCTGCATGACGACCTTCCGGCCATCGGAAATCCATCAATTCGCTATCCAGGCTAAACTGAGCTACGCCCTCGGGGCCCGCGTTTACGACGACGTCTTTACCGGGTTCGAGGTTCTGGAGATCGTCGGAGACGAACTCCGGGGCTGGGCGACCTCGGAATACCGCGCGGCGGTGATCGATCTGCATTTCTCCGCCGAAGTCGCGCGGATAACCCAGGCGGTCACGGGCTGGCCGGTCAGCCGCACCAGCTTCGTGCTGCGCGGCCTGAAGCACGATACGGAGGAGCAGCCGTCCTGGGATGACGAGGCCGGTGTGCTGTACGCAACCCCGGTTGTCACGTCGAAGCGCCGGGCCATCCTCGCGCGCCACAAGGGCGTTCGGTCGCTGCGCAAGAAGCTGCTGCGGTAGAACTCATGAGCGGTCGGCAGCGCTAAGGCCCGACCGCATTCTTCGCCACCACGTCCTGGTAGAACGCCGCGCTCAGCTTCGGCGTGCGCGCCTGGGTTTGGAAATCGACGTGATACACGCCGAAGCGTTTTTCATAGCCGTAGATCCATTCGAAATTGTCCATCAGGCTCCAGAGGAAATAGCCCTTGACGGGCACGCCTTCCGACGTCGCGCGCTGCAATTGCGCTAGGTAATTGCGCAGGAAACTGATGCGATCGAGGTCGTAGACCTTGCCGTCGTCGCGCAGCCTGTCTTCGGAGGAAGTGCCGTTCTCACTGATATAGATCGTATCGATGTTCCAGATTTTCGCGGCGATCTTCGGCGTCCAGTAGATCACCTCGGGGCCGATGCGCAGCCAGTCCGCATTCATGTGCGGAAAGGATGTTGGGAAAGGCAGCACGGCCCAGCCCGGCTTCTTGTCGGAGGCGGCGATGTAGAACTGCGGCGCGTAGATGTTCAAGCCGACGAAATCGGTCTTCGAGCCGATGATCCTCAATTCCTCGGGCGTGAATTTCGGCGCGTCCTTGCCGGAATATTCCAGAAAACCGTCGGTGTATTTGCCCTCGAGGGTTACGCCGAGCAGCGCGGCGTTCAGCTCCCGCGTTGCCACTTCGGTGGCGCGGATGTGCTCGGGCGTGGCGTAAGCCGGCACGCAGGCAGCGATGTTCTCGGCCATGCCGACCTTGGTGCCCTTGCGCGCGCTGGCGCGGATCGCCTGCACGGCAAGGCCATGGCCGAGCACGACGTTGTGGCGGGCCTGGTTCAATTCGCCGGTCGGAAGTTTCAGCCCCGGCGCGTCGATGCCCCAGCCATAGCCGAAATTGAGGAAACGTCCGGCCTCGTTGAGGGTGAAGATGTTCCGGACCCGGTCGCTGATGCGTGCGGCGACATAGCCGGAATAATCGCCAAAGGCTTTTGAGGTGTCGCTGGAGCGCCAGCCGCCGACGCGGTCTTCCAGCGCCTGCGGCAGGTCCCAGTGATAGAGCGTCGCATAGGGCTCGATGCCGTTCGCCAGCAGTTCATCGATCAGGCGGTTGTAGAAATCCAGTCCCTTGGGATTGGGTGTTCCGGTGCCATCCGGAAATACGCGCGGCCAGGCAATCGAGAAGCGGTACGCCTTGACGCCAAGCCGCCGGATGAGCTGCACGTCCTCCTTGTAGCGGGCGTAGTGCTCGTTGGCGCGATCGCCATTGCTGTTGTCGGCGATCTTGCCGGCGGTGTGCGAGAAAGTGTCCCAGATCGAGGGACCGCGGCCGTCTTCATTGACCGCGCCTTCGATCTGGTATGACGAGGTGGCGGTGCCCCAGATAAATCCTTTCGGAAATGGCGCGGGCGCAAAACGCAATTCGGCTTGCTTGCCCTTTTGCTCGGCCGCGACAGCCGGCAGCGATGTGCCAAGTGCGGCGAGGCCGGCCAGTCTGGTAAAGTGCCGGCGCGAAATTTTCGAAACCATCGAATGAACCTCGGAAGTCAGGGATCGATCTGGAAGGCGGATATGTGGTCGATCTCGAATGTGACCGTCTCGGGCGAATCCGCGGCGACAAACCCGACCCCGACGAAATTTTTTGCGCCCATCGCCAGATTGACGATCATGTACATGGGCTCGACGAAGCTGACGGGGGGCTTGATGTCGGCGACCGGCTTGCGGTCGATGAAATAGGTAATGCGATCGGGCTGCCACAGCGCGCCATACTCGTGAAACGAGCCGACAGCATCGGGTACGGTGAAGTCAAAGCCGCAGCTGTGTATTTTCTGGGTTTCGAAGATCCGCCAATGCGTGGTCATCACCACGTCGCCCGGACGCTGGCCGCGGCCTTCCAATACGTCGATCTCGGGCGGCCAGCCGCCGTCGTCGGCGAGCATCCAGAACGCCGGCCATACCGCGGCACCGGCGGGAACCTTGGAGCGGATTTCGAAGTAGCCGTATTTCTGTGCGAACGAGCCCTGCGTCGTCAGGATTCCCGAAGTGTATTCGTTGTTGAACAGCACCTCGCGCAGCCCGGGCGGCGTGCGCATGGCGGTTATCGACAGCACCCCGTCCTTGACCGTGAACGGATCGAGCCCGAGCGGCGTGCTGCCGCGGCCGGCGTAGCGTGGATCGACATAGATCTGCTGCTCGCCGTTCCAGGCGGTCTTGCGCTTGAAGTCGGAGCCGTCGCCGCCCCAGTAGCGCGCCTCCGGCCAGGCCGCGCCGCCGGCATAGTGCGGCGCCCATTTACCCTTCGACAGCGGATGCTCGTCGAAATCGTCGTGAAAGGTGCGATGCAGCGGCACCGTCGTGAGCAGGGTGTTCTGCGGGTCGATGCGCCGGCATTGCTCGCCGGCCGGATCGCCCGCCACCATCAGCGATATCTGCCTCGGCGCCGGCTGCTGCATCTCCTGCGCGGCCGCAGTCCACGACACGATGAGGGCGGCGATGATCGGCAACACGCGCGGCTTCATGCTGTCCTCGCTCACTCCGCAATGAATTGCCGACGCATTTAACCGCCCGCCGCCCTTGCGGGCAAGAAAGGAGGACGAACATGTGATCGCGTGTCGCGGCATGGCGGGCTTCACCGGGGCAAAATCATGCTAGACCGGGCCGGATTGATCGAATGCAACAAGAGCCGCGATGCCGCCCGACATGACCCGCCGCACGATCCTGCAAATGGCTGGCGCCTCCTCGCTGGCCGCAGCCGCC
>Ga0081540_1003373_pt1 | contig 12665 bp, 8 predicted proteins | sample TabmetS2T1R1_FD_71024 | JGI IMG/M metagenome (GOLD analysis project Ga0081540, IMG submission 71024) | Tabebuia heterophylla rhizosphere microbial communities from the University of Puerto Rico - S2T1R1 | ecosystem: Host-associated > Plants > Roots > Rhizosphere ...
TGGGCTTCCCGCTCGAGCGCGGCAGCGTCGAGGACGGCATCTTGACCTGTCATTGGCACCACGCTCGCTTCGATCTCGAAAGCGGCTGCACCTTCGACCTATGGGCGGACGACGTGCCGATCTACCCGGTCGAGGTGCGCAATGATGACGTCTGGGTGAAGACCACGTTCACTCATCCCGATCTCGCCGCGCACTGGCAACAGCGGCTTGCGAACGGCCTCGCCCATGACCTCGGCCTCGTCATTGCCAAGGCCGTGCATGGTCAGCTCACGGCCGACGTACCGCAGCGCGAAATCGTACGGCAGGTGGCGCTGTTCGGGGCGGAAAGTCGCGACGGCTGGGGCGTGGGTCTTACGATCCTTACGGCACTCGCCAATATCCTGCCTGTACTGCCGGAGGAGGAAGCCTATCTCGCTCTATTCCACGGCGCACGCCGCGTGGCGGCGGACTGCGACGGCGAGGCGCCGCGGCGGGAACGCGCGCCGCTTGGAAGCCGACCGGATCCGGCCGCGCTCAAACGCTGGCTGCGGCGTTGGACAAACGTGCGCCATCGCGAGGCGGCCGAGCGCACCCTGCTCACGGCGATTGCGGCCGGCTTCTCCCCGGCTCACCTGGCGGATGCCCTGTTCGCCGCCGGGACCGAGCGTGCGTTCGCCGACACCGGGCACTCGCTCGACTTCATCAACAAGGCGTTCGAGTGCCTCGACCTGGTCGGCTGGCAACACGCGGCGGCTCTGCTGCCGACGGTCGTCGGTCAGATGGTAGCGGCCCGTGGCGCCGAGGAATCGACTGCCTGGCGCCAGCCCGTTGACCTTGTTGCGTTGTGTGAGGAATCAACCAGCGAACTTGTGGACCTGTTCGCTGCCGGACGCGGCTCGCGTGACTGGTCGAGCCGCGCCGCACTTGCTCAAGAGCTGCTCGGTGACGATCCGGCCAGGATCGTTGACGCGCTCAAGGAGGCGATCCGCGCCGGTGCGGCTCCTGCTTACCTTGGCCAATCCCTCGCGTACGCGGCAGCGCTCAGGGTGGCGCGCTTCGGCAATGCCAACGAGTACGCCGACTGGGAGACGGCGCATCACGTCTTCACCTACGCCAACGCAGTCCACCAGATGCTGACGCGCATTGGGACTGCCAACATCGACACTCACGTCACGGCCGTCCGCGGCGTATTGCACGGGGCCATGGCGCTCTATCTTGCTCGCTATCTCAATGTGCCGCCAGCGCGTATCCCGGGCGACAGCGGCGAGCAGCTCGATGATCTGCCCGCGGATCCAGAGACGATCGGCGCCGCCTTGCTCGACGCCTTCGACCGGCAGAGACAGGTCGATCTCGCCGCAAACCTGGTGGCACGGCATCTCACGCTCGGCCATTCGCCGCAGGGGCTGATCGCCACGCTCGCGCATGCGGTGCTGCGCGAAGATGCAGGCTTCCATGCGTATCAGATGCTGGAGGCGGGAGTCCGGCAATGCGGCGCGTGGGGCGACACAGACGAGGGCCGGCACATCCTCATCGCGGTTGCCCGCTATCTGGCGGCCCATTCGCCGACCGAACGCGCGTCACTGCAGACAGCCGACATCGCCCGCCGCTTGATGCGGGGTGGCGAGCTACATCAAGAGGCTGGATCGTCCTGACGTCACGCGTAGGGGCGATCTGAAGTGACAAAAGCCCGCGCCGGCGAACCGTCTTGCGGCACTCCGTTACGGATGCGCCTCCGGGCTTATGATAGGCCGGGTTCAGTCCCCTCGAGTTGAGAGAATCGGACGGGCAGAATCTCTTTCATCGTCATTCTGCCGTTGGCGAGCTTCTCGGCCACAATGAGCTGCTGCGTATTGGGCAGGCCGGCCGGTATCACCATTTTCCCACCGGCTTTCAATTGGTGGATCAGCGGAGGAGGAATTAGATCGGGGGCGGCCGTGACAATCACCTTGTCAAAGGGGGCGTGCTCTGACCAACCGTGATAGCCATTGGCAATCCTGAGTTCGACATTGCTGCAGCCCAGCCGTCGGAGTCGTTGTTTCGCCGCTTGGCCAAGCTCTTCGATTATTTCAACGGAGTATACCCTGTCATTCGGCCTGCAATATTGACCCCCTAAGCCGGGGGATCGGCGTCCAAAATTGACCCCCTACAGATTGGTCTGTTGCGCTGCCTGTTTGGAATGAAGCAGGTGGTTGGGGATGCTGATCGTGGAGACGATTGCGCGGATACGGCGCGAGCACTTCATCAAGGGCAAGACGATCAAGGAGATTGCCCGCGACCTGAAGGTGTCGCGGAACACGGTCCGCAAGGTGCTGAGGTCGGGAGAGACCTCCTTTGAGTACGAGCGGCAGGTGCAGCCGCGGCCGAAGCTGGGGCGATGGGCATCGGAGCTTGATGAGCTGCTTGCGGCGAACACGGCCAAATCGGCTCGTGAACAGCTGACGTTGATCCGGATCTTCGAAGAGCTGCGCGGCCGCGGCTATGACGGCGGTTACGATGCGGTGCGTCGTTACGCCAGGCGATGGGCCAAAGAACGTGGGCAATCGACAGCAGCCGCTTATGTCCCGCTGAGTTTTGCGCCAGGCGAAGCCTACCAGTTCGACTGGAGCCACGAGGTGGTCCTGTTGAGCGGCACCACGGTGATCGTCAAGGTCGCCCATGTCCGGCTCTGCCACAGCCGCATGCTGTTTGCACGGGCCTATCCGCGAGAGACACAGGAGATGGTGTTCGACGCCCACGACCGGGCGTTCGCGCTGTTCAAGGGAACCTGCGGCCGCGGCATCTACGACAACATGAAGACCGCGGTCGAGACCATCTTCGTCGGCAAGGACCGTCGCTACAATCGCCGCTTCATGCAGATGTGCAGCCACTACCTGGTCGACCCGGTGGCCTGCACGCCGGCGTCGGGCTGGGAGAAGGGTCAGGTCGAGAACCAGGTTGGGCTTGTCCGTGAACGCTTCTTCACGCCGCGGCTGCGGTTCAAGAATCTGGACGAGTTGAACGCCTGGCTACTCGATAAATGTATCGCCTACGCCAAGGCGCATCGCCATCCGGAGCTGGCCGATCAGACAGTCTGGGAGGTGTTTGAAGCCGAGCGGCCCAAGCTCGTCCCCTATGCCGGCCGCTTTGACGGCTTCCATGCTGTACCGGCATCGGTCTCAAAGACCTGCCTGGTGCGCTTCGACAACAACAAGTACTCGGTCGCAGCCAGCGCGGTTGGACGACCGGTCGAAGTCCAGGCCTATGCCGACCGCATCGTGATCCGTCAGGATGGCCGCATCGTTGCCGAGCATCCGCGATCCTTCGGCCGCGGCGAGACGACTTACGATCCCTGGCATTACGTGCCGGTGCTGGCTCGCAAACCCGGTGCCTTGCGCAATGGCGCTCCCTTCAAGGACTGGGTGCTGCCGGCAGCGATCGAGCGGATCCGGCGCAGGCTTGCCGCCACCGACGATGGCAATCGACAGATGGTCGACATCCTCAACGCGGTACTGACCGACGGTCTGCCAGCCGTCGAGGCGGCGTGCGCCGAGGCGATCGCTCACGGCGTCCACTCCGCCGATGTCGTGCTCAACATCCTGGCTCGCCAGCGTGACCTCACACCACCAGCAAACATCCTTACCCCGGCAGCGCTGATCCTGCGTCACGCGCCAATCGCCGACTGCGCCCGTTACGACAACCTCAGGAGAACCAACTAATGGAACGTACTCAACTGTTCGACCTCATGGGCGAGCTCAAGCTCTATGGCATGAAGGCTGCCTTCGACGAGATCATGGCAACAGCCGTCAAGCGACAGCACGAACCTCAGCGCATCGTCGGCGATCTGCTCAACGCCGAGATCAACGAGAAGCAAGCCCGGTCGATCAAATACCAGCTCACCATTGCCAAGCTGCCGCTTGCCAAGGACATCGCTGACTTCCAGTTCGACGGAACGCCGATCAACCAGACGCTCGTCAACGACCTCGCCACCGGTGCCTTCATCGCCCAGCAACGCAACGTCGTGTTGGTCGGCGGCACCGGTACCGGCAAGACCCATCTGGCCATCGCCATCGCCAGGAGCTGCATCCGATCCGGCGCCCGCGGCCGCTTCTACAACGTGGTCGATCTCGTCAACCGCCTCGAGATCGAGACCCGCAACGGACGGCAGGGCCGGCTCGCCGAACATCTAACCCGGATGGACTTCATCGTGCTCGACGAACTCGGATATCTACCCTTTGCTCAATCCGGCGGCCAGCTTCTGTTCCACCTCGTCAGCCGGCTCTACGAGAGAGCTTCCGTCATCGTCACTACGAACCTTGCCTTCGGTGAATGGCCCAGCGTGTTCGGCGATGCCAAGATGACCACGGCGCTGCTCGACAGGTTGACCCATCACTGCGACATCGTCGAGACCGGCAACGATAGCTGGCGCTTCAAAAGCCGCGACGACGATCAAGCAACCCGCGCTCGGCTCGTCTCCGCAACCCCGACCAGCTCCGACGAGCCGAGCGCTACCGTCAAACCTCGCCGCTCAAAGGGGTCAAAATTGGAAGCCGATACGGGGTCAAATTTGGGAGCCGATTGACAACCAGCCCGCGGCGAGCGCCAGCAGCACATGTTCGTCGGCGCCCCAGCTAAGCCATCCAGCCGCGCGTTCGGTGCCGGGGCTGGTGTACTTGGCAACGGCGTTCGCGATCTGAATGTCGCTTGTGGTGGGAGAAAACGTCGCGCAAGCGCCAGCCATTGTCTATTCTTGGGGGCAAAGCAGACCCAGTCCATCGCCTATTGACCCTGAGCGCCTCGGTACGTAATGGAAGATTTACAGCTCTCAAACTGGCGGCCGCTTCTTGGTGATTCACCATCAATTGCCGCCCCGAACATTGGCGGCGCCTTTGCATCGTCACCATCGCGAAGATGAGCATTCCTATGTGTTGAAAGGGAAGTTCGGCGCGTTGTTGGGCGATCGGCGTCGGTTTTTTGGGCCGTTAGCGGACGCGGGCGGGACAGATCAGGACTTCCGGCAGCTGTGCAAGGCGCTGGGCCCAACACATAACTGTGACACGCGGCCCTGATCCAATTGTAACGCAAGTGACCATCTCGGATCGAGCCTGATCATAACAACAAGTCGTAACCACATGATCGGCAGCCGCGCCATCGCGTGCGCTGCGGCCACTGACGAAAAGGAAATTCATGATGAATGCCAAGTTTGTGTTGCGTAAGAGCGTGGTTGTCCTGGCAATAGCCCTTGCTCTCACCGGTCCGACACTTCCCACCAACGCGTTTGCAGTCGGCCGCGTCTTGGAAGGTGGTCGCATTGTCACCGATGCCAATGCCCACCGCGGCGATCGCGTTCGCCAAAGTCACGAACGCCGCCACGAGTGGAAGCCGCAGGGGCAAAGCGGCTACGAGTGGGACCCCTGGATCCACTGGGGCGGCTACTACGGGCCCCCGGGGATCCTTTAGCGGGCTCGCGCGCATGTGATCCATGTTGCGACAACGAGGAACGAGACCGACGTTAAGACAGCTTGAAACTCGAGGCTGAAAGAAGCTATCACGTCGAAAGGCGAGCGATATCTCGCAGTCGATCAACGTCTCGAATCTCAATTCGTCGATAATCACACACCAATACTCTGTCGGCTTGTAGCCGTCGGAGAACCGCGTTGATGGTTTTTCGCGTCAATCCCGTCATTTCCCCAAGCGCTTGCTGGCTGAGTGGCAGCGCGTCAAGTCTGGCGGTTACCTCCGCTATGTCCGAAAGTCGCGCGGCGACTCTCTGAGTAGGAGGCAGCGTCAAGATGTCCGCGCCGAATCTCAAGGCGTAGCGGAGCTGGCCGTAGAGTAGTTTGGCGACGGCGCGCCAGATTTCGGGGCTTTGTTCCGCGACGCGGCTCAGCGCGGTATCCGAGACGACGAGTATTTCGCACGGTATTGCAGCTGCAGCAGTTACGAGACGGCGCCCGCCGCCGAAACGCACGCTTTGCCCCACTGCACCTCCTGGTCCAACGAGCCCGACACGCACGCGTCGTTCGCCAACTCCATGACAAAAAAGATCTACGGCGCCGTCGACGATGATCAGCAATCCGGTATCTTCGTCACCCTCCGCGTAAACCCATGCTCCAGTCGGACGACGGATCAGCCTCCCATGGCCTACCAGCAGGGGAGCAAGCTTGAGGGCGTCGGGGGCCAACCATTCAGCACCCTCCAAAATCCGACGTGCATCGTCTAGCGCGCTCACGCCCAATTATACCGCGAGTGACGGTCTCAAATCGAGTTCGATGATCCGAATAACTAACCCAGTGAAATCGGGGATTGCTACGGGCGCCGTGCCAGCATTTTCATCGTCACAGGCGCCGCTGATATTCAGAATTGATGCATCGTAAAGATTCGCCGTAGAGCGAGCCGAAAATTCCCGCTTGAGCCGAACACGTACTCGTGACGCGCCCCTCGTGTCCAATTGTAACGCGAGTGACGATCTCGGATCGAACCTCATCATAACAACAGCTCGTAACCAACGCTCAAGGTTGTTTATCACACCGCAAAGTCGGAGCTGGCAGTACCTCAAAGCGCTCTGGTTATCAACGCAACACCGCTACACGGCGCCGACCGTTGCGGTAACTATGGAGTTGTCAGATGGTACGCAATCTTATCTTGGCGGCAGCGGTTGCCGCTGTGGCCGCAACATCGCTAGCTGTGCCGGCACAGGCTCGGGCGTTCGGGGGATTTGGTTTTCACGGCGGCGCGGTCGGGCGATTTGGCGGCGTTCGAGGCTTCCACTACGGAGCCTATCGTGGCGTCGGCAATTGGGGTGGTGGCTATTACCGTGGCGGCAATTGGGGCGGCGGCTGGGCTGGCGGCAATTGGGGTGGCGGATACTACAACGGCTGCTGCTACGGAGGCGCCATTGCGGCAGGCGCAGCGGGCGTAGCGGTGGGTGCGGCAGCGACGTCAGCCTACACTGCACCCGCTTACGCGTCCCCACCAGCCGTATATGTCGCGCCACCGGTCGTCTACGGATCGCGAGGCTATTACTACGTACGTTGATGGCTCAACGTGTGTCACCGCGCGCTCATTCATATGGTTGGATGTCGCTAGTCGGAGCCGGCAGCATCCCTGCTTGTCTGCTGGAATTAAAGTTCCAGCAGACAAGCATCAGCCTCCTCTCGAACATCTGATCGGTACCCAGGATGAGCTTCGATCCGGAAGCAGTTTCTGTTTTGCGCTCAATCCACAGCGAAGTCTGCGCGAGCGTTGCGCAGAACGCAGTATCGATCCGTATGCATGTCGCTGTCCGCTTACTTGAGGCGGCGCATCGCGGGAAGAAGTCGGAGCGAGCGCTGAAGTTCATAGGACTGGCGGCGCTTTTGGAAGCGAAAGCGATCGATCGTTGATGCCGACTGTCCCGCAGCCACGGGGATAGCAACTTGCTGCACTTCGGAGTTTAGCGAATGAAAACTAGCATTTCGCCGCACTGCCCTGAACACAGAGCTCTGGTGGGATTGGCAGGACCGTCTTTGAATCGGCGTAGTCTCCTCGCTTTGACCGCAGGGGTTTTACTCACAGGATGTGAGCAGAACACGTTCGTCCCGCCGCCGCCGCCGGTCGTCGAGGTCGCGCGCCCGGTTAAGAAGACAATCACGCGCTATCTTGAGACGACAGGAAGTCTGGCACCGATCAAGAGCGTCGATCTCGTCGCGCGTGTGCAGGGCTTCCTGCAATCGATCAACTACCGTGACGGCGCCTTCGTGAAGGAAGGCACCAGCTTATTCACAATCGAGCCGCGGACCTACAAGCTTCAGCTCGAGCAGGCGCAAGCCGCGGAAGTCGGCGGGCAAGCGACGCTGAAACAGGCCGAAGCGGATTTCGCGCGGCAGGCGACTCTGGTGCAGCGGCAGGCGGTCTCGCAGTCAACGCTCGATACCTCCACCTCGACGCGCGACAACGCGGTCGCCAGTCTACAGCAGGCACAGGCCAGCGCCCAGATCGCTCAAATCAATTACGGCTACACCAATGTCGTTGCGCCATTCGACGGGATTGTCAGCGCGCACCTCGTCTCGGTCGGCGAGCTCGTCGGTGTGGGGTCGCCGACCCAGTTGGCCAGCATTGTGGCGCTCGATCCGATCTATGTGAATTTCAACGTCAACGAACAGGACGTATTGCGAATCCGCGATGAGGCCCGGCGGCGCGGCATGACGGCGGACGAGATCAGGCAGGTGCCGGTCGAGATCGGGCTGCAGACGGAGACGGGCTATCGGCACAAGGGCAAGCTCGACTACGTCTCGCCGACCCTCAACCAGTCGACCGGCACGCTCGCGGTACGCGGCGTGTTCTCCAATGCTGACCGCGCCCTGCTGCCGGGCTTTTACGTTCGGGTTCGTGTGCCTATCGACAAGGAGGCCAACGCGCTGCTGGTGCCTGATCTCGCGCTCGGCAGTGACCAGGCCGGACGCTACGTACTGGTCGTGAACGGCGAGAACGTCGTCGTGCAGCGCAAGGTGATGACCGGGCCGCTGGAGGGTGATCTGCGGGTCATCGAAAGCGGCCTGATGCCGGATGATCGCGTGATCACGGCCGGGCTGTTGCGCGCGATCCCCGGCCAGAAGGTGGATCCGCGACTGCGGACAATCGAGGCTCCAACGCTCCAGCCGGGTAGGAACGCGCCATGATTTCGAAATTCTTCATCGAGCGGCCGGTCCTCTCCAATGTGATCGCGGTCCTGATGATCCTGATCGGCGGCGTGGCGCTGCTTAATCTCGCAGTCGCGCAATACCCGGATGTGGTGCCGCCGACTGTGCAGGTGACAACGCGCTATCCCGGCGCCTCTGCAAAAACTGTGATCGACACCGTGGCGCTGCCCATCGAACAGCAGGTGAACGGCGTCGAAAACATGCTGTACATGCAGTCCTACAGCGGCGCCGACGGCACCTATACGCTCACGGTCACGTTCAAGATCGGCACTGATCTCAACTTCGCGCAGGTGCTGGTGCAGAACCGGGTTTCGAGCGCGCTGTCGCAACTGCCGCAAGCAGTGCAGGACCAGGGCGTCACGGTCCAGAAGGAGGCGACCTCAATCCTCCTTTTCGTGACATTGACCTCGCCGAACAAGACCTATGACAGCCTGTTCCTGAGCAACTACGCGACCATCAATATCCGCGACGAGCTGTCGCGGTTGCCCGGCGTCGGCAACGTAACGGTGTTCGGCGCCGGGCAATATTCGATGCGGGTGTGGCTTGATCCCAACAAGCTGCAGGCGCGAGGGCTTATGCCGCAGGACGTGATCCAGGCGATCCAGCAGCAGAGCGAGCAGGTCGCCGCCGGCCAGGTCGGCAGCCCGCCGACGCCGCCGGGGCAGGCCTTCCAATACACCCTCAACGTCAACGGACGGCTGGACGATGCGAGCCAGTTCGAGGACATCATCGTCAAGACCGGCAGCAATGGCGACGTGACGCGGGTGCGCGACGTCGGCTCGGTCGAGCTTGGCGCCCAGACCTATAGCCAGATCTTCTCGCTCAATAACGAGCCGGCCGCCGGCATCGGAGTGTTCCAGTCGCCCGGCGCCAATGCGCTACAGGTGCAGCAGGCAGTCGAGAAGAAGATGGCGGAGCTCGCACGCACCTTCCCGCAAGGAATCAAGTACGACACGCCGTTCGACACCACCAAATTCGTCACTGCCTCGGTGCACGAGGTCTACAAGACTCTGATTGAGGCGGGCGTGCTGGTGCTCGTCGTGATCCTGTTGTTTCTGCAGGACTGGCGCGCCATGCTTGTGCCCGCGACGACGGTGCCGGTCACCATCATCGGCGCGTTTGCGGCGATGGCCGCGCTCGGCTTCACCATAAACCTGTCGACGCTGTTTGCGATCGTGCTTGCGATCGGCATCGTGGTCGACGACGCGATCGTCGTAGTCGAAGGCGCGGCGCACAATATCGAGCAGGGCATGTCCGGCCACGACGCCGCGATCAAGGCGATGGACGCGCTGTTCGCGCCGATCGTCGGCATCACGCTGGTGCTGATCTCGGTGTTCCTGCCGGCCTCGTTCCTGCCGGGGCTGACGGGCCGCATCTATGCGCAGTTCGCGCTCGTGATCGCCGCCACCGCGTTGCTGAGCGCCATCAACGCCGCGACCCTGAAGCCGACGCAGTGCGCGCTGTGGCTGCGGCCTGCTGTGCCGATGGAACAGCGCAACTGGTTCTATCGCGGCTTCAACAATGTCTATGGCCGAATGGAGCGGCGCTACACCGCCCTGATCGGCGTGATCGCGCGGCATGCCGGCGTCTCCGTGACCATCGCCCTGATCCTGATCGGGCTCGGTTTCTACGGCCTGGCGCGGGTGCCGACCGGTTTCCTGCCGATCGAGGACCAGGGCTATCTGATCGCCGCGGTCCAGTTACCCGACGGGGCGTCGCTCGACCGCACCCAGAAGGTGCTGGAGCAGGTTTCCAATATCGCACAAAAAACGCCGGGCGTGGCCCAGGTCACCACCATCGCCGGCGTCTCGGCGCTCGACAACAGCGCGAGCCTTGCCAACGCCGGCGTCGCTTACATCGTGTTGAAGGACTGGGACGCGCGCGGGCCCGGCGAGGACCTGCGTTCGCTGGTCTATGGGCTGAACGACAAGATGGCGCTCATCAAGGAGGCCCGCGCGCTGGTGCTGCCGCCACCGCCGATCCAGGGTATCGGCAACGCTGCCGGCTTTGCGATGCAGGTGGAATTGCGCGACGGCAACAGCGACTTTGCGAAGCTGCAGGCGATCACCGGTGAGATAATCAGGAGCGCACAGAGCCAGAGCGCGTTGCAGCGCGTGCAATCGCCCTTCCGCGCGAGCGTTCCGCAATTCAACGTCGAGGTCGACCGCGTCAAGACCCAGACCCTGCACGTTACCACCGACGAGGTGTTTTCGGCGCTGGCAGGCTATGTGGGCTCGTCCTTTGTCAACCAGTTCAACAAGTTCGGCCGCGTGTTCCAGGTCTACACGCAAGCGGATTCGCAATTCCGCCTGTCCGCGCGCGACATTGCCAACGTGGAGGTGCGCAATCAGAACGGCGACATGATCCCGATCGGCACGGTGGCGAAGATCACACCCGCGGTCGGCCCATCGCTGATCAGCCTCTACAACCTTTATCCCTCTGCGACCATCGTCGGCCTGCCGGCGCAGGGCTACAGCTCCGGCCAGTCACTCAGCCTAATGGAGCAGATCGCGGACAAAACCCTGCCGCCTGGGACCGGCTATGAGTGGACGGCGATGTCGTACCAGGAAAAGGCCGTCTCCAGCCAGATCTACTATACGTTTGGCTTGGCGATACTCCTCGTCTATCTCGTGCTCGCCGGGCAATATGAGAGCTGGTTCACGCCGATCTCGGTGATCCTGGCCGTGCCGCTGTCGCTGCTCGGGCCGACCATCGTGCTCGAGGGGTTGAAGATCGACAACAATCTCTACGTCCAGATCGGCCTCATTCTCCTAATCGCACTATCGGCCAAGAACGCGATTCTGATCGTCGAGGTCGCCGTGGAATTGCATCGTGACCACGGCAAACCGTTGATCGAATCCGCAATCGAGGCGGCGCGCGCCCGCTTCCGGCCGATCTTGATGACGTCGTTTGCGTTCATCCTCGGCGTGGTGCCGCTGGTGCTGGCCACGGGCGCCGGCGCCAGCGCGCGCAAGTCGATCGGCATCACCGTGTTCTCAGGCATGCTGGCCTCGACCTGCCTTGCCGTCTTGTTCGTGCCGGCCTTCTTCGTCGTGGTGCAGCGCTTCGAAAATTGGCGGAAAGCGCGGAAAGCCAAGGCGTCGCAGATTGCAGACGATGACGCAGGCGCCGAGCGCGACGCCCTAAAGGAGACGATCCTATGAAAGCAGCACTCTTGGCATTATCGCTTCTTGGCCAACCCACAGTACAGGTTGCAGATCACGTCCCCAACGTTGATATTGAGGCGCTTTGCAGGGATGTGTCCGCTGACGACAAAGCGTTGGGGCTCGCCCAGGATGCCAGCAAGTGTGTGAGTGACGAGACATCTGCGCGGCAACAGCTAGGTTCCGTTTGGGTGACTGTTCCCGAGCCGGCCCGTGAAAGTTGCGAAGGCGAGGCCATGTCAGGGGGAATACAAAGCTATGTCGATCTGCTCACCTGCATACAGATGACAGGCTGGGCTTCACCACCTGCGGTGCCGCTCAGAGGGGCGAGCAAGAATCGGAAAGGCTAAACAATCAACTTCCCGGCTTCTGCACATGAAAACAGCCGGAAAAAATCACCAGTCCGCCACTTGGCGCAACCCGCGCCGATCGAAAGCGATAAGTCACGATCTCTAAAGGACGCCTTGGCAACCGCCAAGTGGGCCGCTAGTGCATCCACATATCGCCATTCGTCGACCTCGCCTTGGCGCATGGCTTTGTGATGCTGCCGGTTCTGCCAGTGACCTGTCACAATCCTTCTTGGGGCGTGTGCTCATAAAGGTAATGTCGGCTTCCCCCAAGGCAGACGTAGCTGCGTCGGACGCTGACGTCTGCGTTTGGGGGGTAGACCAGACGTCGGCCCGGCAACCCTACGAGGTCGCCTTTTGACCTTAAGCGGCGGTCGGGCGATGTCTGCTTTTCCAGTGGTAAGCAAACATCCGGCGGTCCGGGGAAAGGACATCGAGGCAACGCTCCGACTGGCTGCTTGGACCGAGCCGGCTTGATGCGTCTCGTAAACGACCTGTCTCAAGATTCATTCGATGAG
>Ga0081540_1003374_pt1 | contig 12663 bp, 11 predicted proteins | sample TabmetS2T1R1_FD_71024 | JGI IMG/M metagenome (GOLD analysis project Ga0081540, IMG submission 71024) | Tabebuia heterophylla rhizosphere microbial communities from the University of Puerto Rico - S2T1R1 | ecosystem: Host-associated > Plants > Roots > Rhizosphere ...
TTTGCGCGTTTCGGGTGGGGCGGCGTTGTCGCCGGCGATCCGCCGCCGCTTCACCCAGCGCCTCGCCGGCGGCAACACCATCGTGTACAGCGGCGAGGTGGTGGAGACGCGGCTGAGCCGCGCCGGCTGGTGGCTGGCGCAGGCATTGCGCGTTATCGGCGGGCCGCTGCCGACCGGCACCGACGCGCGCGTCCCCAGCGTCGTCACTGTGACCGAGGACATGGCGCGCGGCGGCCAGGTGTGGACGCGCCTCTACGCGCGCCGCAGCGGCTTCCCGCAGGTGATCCATTCATCGAAGCGCTTCGCCGGTCCGACCGGCCTCGAGGAATATGTCGGCTACGGCCTCGGCGTCGCGCTCACGGTCCACGTCCGCAACGGCGCGCTGGAATTCCTCGGCGAGCGCTACTTCCTGCAGGTGTTCGGCTTGCGCCTGAGGCTGCCGCGGTGGCTCACGCCGGGCACGCTGCGCGTCACCCACACCGAGGTGAGCGATGGCGAGTTCATCTACACGCTCGACATCGATCATCCGCGGCTCGGCTCGCTCATCCATCAGTCCGCGTGGTTTCGGGAAACGGAACAATGGACGCCGCCCTCCTGTGGCTCCTGATCGCGGCTTCGCGCGGCGCCACGATGGGCCGCGGTGCTAGGCGTCGCGATCGCGAGATCGATGGCGCCGCCATGCCCAATCGGGTTGGCGTGGGCGCGCCGCGACGCCACCATGCGCGCTCCGCCTGGCTGCGCGCGCTGGAAGAGATCGCGCTCGTCGACCGCCGTATGAAACCATCGCCCATCCGCAAGGTTTGGTAGGAAAGGGGGCTGCTGTCCACAGGCTGTTGCTTGCGTTCAGGCTTCGACCTGCGATAGTCGCTGTCATGTTCGTGATGTTGTCACGGGCCTGATTCGCAGTGGAAGCTTTACGCCACGCGACCGCCGCGGTGTGACGAGGTGCGGCCAATGAGCCAGCCGGCAAAGGCGCAAGAGCCGTCGATGGAGGAGATTCTCGCCTCCATTCGACGCATCATCGCCGACGACGACGGCAAGCCGCCAAAACCCGAACCGGTGCCGGCCAAGCCGGTTGCTGCCGCTCCGCCGCAGCCCAAGTCGGCTGCGCCCGAGCCGGCGGCGATGAGCCAGGACGACATCGACGCGATGTTGTCGAGCTTCGACAAGCCGGCGCCCGAACCACCCCAATCCGAGCCCGAGCCCGACGTCTTCGACCTCACCGAGTCCATGGCGGCGTCCGAAACGGATTTGGAGGAAACGGAGCCGCCAGCCTTCCGCACGATCGGGTCCGAGCCCGACGTGATGTTCGCCGAGCCGCCGCCCGAACCGGAACCCGAGCCGGAACCGCCTCCACGCTCGGCTGCGCCGCCGCGACGGGCCGCACCGGTTGCGCCGCACGAGCCGCCGATCATCTCGGCCGCCACCAGGGCATCGGTCGATGCCGCCTTCAACTCGCTTGCTCAGTCCGTCCTGGTGCACAACGCCATGACGCTCGAGGACCTGGTGAAGGAGATGCTGCGCCCGATGCTCAAGAACTGGCTCGACGATAATCTCCCCAACATGGTCGAGCGGCTGGTGCGCGCCGAGATCGAACGCGTTTCGCGCGGCCGGTGACGCGAGCGAATAGCGAATAGTGGGTGGCGAATAGGGAACGTTGCCCGCGCATTCTCGCTATTCGCTATTCGCTATTCGCTATTTGCGCCGCCGCACCTGCGCGCCGAACCACAGGCCGAGCAGCGGCAGCAGCACCGCCACCACGATGAACAGCGGCGCCGCGCCGGTGCGGTCGACCACCGGGGCCGCAAGCGCGACGCCGAGCGTCTGCCCGAAATAGACCGCGGCCGAGAACAGCGACACCGCGGTGCCGCGCGCCTCCGGCGTCATCTGCGTGGCGTTGGTCTGCAGCGTGTTGTGCAGCATGTAGAAGCCGAGCCCGATCAGGGTCACGCTGAGCGGCGCCACCCACGCGGAGGAGGCGAACGCCAGCATCACGTAGGCGACGCCGAGGATGAAGCCGCCGTAGCGGGCAAGCCCCGGCTGGCCGAAGCGCCCGACGAGCTGCTTGACGGTCGCGGCGTAGATCAGGCCGCCGATGCCGAAGGTCCCGACCACCAGCCCGACCAGCGTGAAGCTCAGTCCGAAGCGCAGGTGCAGGTCGGCCCCAACATACGCGAAGGCCCCGAAGGTCAGTCCCGTCTCCGCCGCCACCGCGAACATCAGGGTGCGCGCCCACGGGCTGCCGAGAACCGCCGCATAATCGGCGGCGAGGCTGCGCGAACCCGCCTCGGCGTGCCGCGGCGGACGCGTGGTCGGGTTGACGGCAAGCTCGCGGAACAGTGCGATCGCGGCGAGCGCGAAGATCGCCGCCAGCACGAAGAACACCGCGCGCCAGCCGAACAGGTCGCCGAGGATGCCGCCGGCGGCCTGGCCGAACAGCTGCCCGCTGATCTGGCCCGAGAGGTAGCGTCCGAGCACCTGCTGGCGCTGCTCGTAGGGCGTGACGTCGCCGATGAAGGCCATGCCGAGCGGGATGATCCAGGCGGCACACGCGCCCGACGCCACCCGCGCCATCGTGAGAGTCGTCAGCGTCTGGGCAAAGCCGCACAGCATCACGATGACGGCGCACAGCGCGGTGGCCACCGCGATGACGCGATACTTCACGAACCGGTCGCCGATCGGTCCGATGACGAGCTGCATCGACCCGTGCATCACCGTGTAGGCCCACACGATGATGGAGGCGGCGCCCACCGTCACGCCGAGGTCGCCGGCAATCTGCGGCAGCAGCGAATCGGCCGAGCGCACCATCGCCTGGCTGGCGAAGCCGGCCACGGCCAGGAACACGATTGCGCGGGTGGGAGTCTGATGCGGTGGGGCAGTCACGAAGCGGGCCAACGTTGAGGTTGCCAATATAGCGGACACGAGCGCGCGCGTCGGGGTTGTCGTAGCCCGCATGGAGCGAAGCTCCAATGCGGAGCTGCCTCTCGGTTTTGGTAGACCCCGGATTTCGCTGCGCTCTATCCGGGCTACGGTTGCAGCTTCGTAGGCCGCATGAGCGGCGCGTAGCGCCGAGCGACATGCGGGAACTGACTCTCGATTTTGTGGAACCCGGATATCGCTTCGCTCATCCGGGCTACGGTTCCGGTGGATGCCGTTGACAGCCGCGGGAGCGCCGCGGTACCGCGCGCGCGGAGATATCGTGATGGAGCCTACCTACCAGCCTGCGGCGATCGAAACGCGCATCTACGCGGCGTGGGAGAACGCCGCGGCGTTCCGTGCCGGCCGGCCCGAGCGCCGCGCTGCCGAACCCTATTCGATCGTCATCCCGCCGCCCAATGTCACCGGCTCCCTGCACATGGGCCATGCGCTCAACAACACGCTGCAGGATGTGCTGGCGCGGTTCGAGCGGATGCGCGGCAAGGACGTGCTGTGGCAGCCCGGCACCGATCACGCCGGCATCGCCACCCAGATGGTGGTCGAGCGCCAGCTCATGGAGCGCCAGGAGCCCGACCGCCGCGCCATGGGCCGCGACGCCTTCGTCAAACGCGTGTGGGAATGGAAGGCGGAGTCCGGCGGCGTCATCATCAACCAGCTCAAGCGCCTCGGCGCCTCGTGCGACTGGTCGCGCGAGCGCTTCACCATGGACGAGGGCCTGTCGCGCGCCGTCGCGAAGGTGTTCGTCGCGCTCTATCGCGAAGGCCTGATCTACAAGGACAAGCGGCTGGTCAACTGGGACCCGAAACTGCTCACCACGATCTCTGATCTCGAGGTGCAGCAGGTGGAGGTCAAAGGCCACCTCTGGTTCATCAAGTATCCGGTCGAAGGCCTTGATGACACGTATATAATGGTCGCCACCACGCGGCCCGAGACGATGCTCGGCGATACCGGCGTCGCGGTCCATCCCGACGACGAGCGCTACCGTCATCTGATCGGGAAGAGCGCCATCCTGCCGCTGGTCGGCCGCCGCCTTCCGATCATCGCCGACGAGTACTCCGATCCGGAAAAGGGCAGCGGCGCCGTGAAGATCACGCCGGCGCACGACTTCAACGACTTCGAGATCGGGCGCCGCCACGACCTGCCCATGGTCAACATCTTCGACGCCGAGGCGAAGCTCGACCTCGCCGACAACGAGGATTTTCGCGCCGGCGTCCCGGCGTCGGCCGAGCTCGACGAGACCCTGCGCCTGCACGGCCTCGACCGCTTCGTCGCGCGCAAGCGCATCGTCGAGCGGCTGGAAGCCCTCGGCCTGATGGAGAAGATCGAGCCGCAGACCCATGTGGTGCCGCACGGCGACCGTTCCGCCGCCGTGATCGAGCCGATGCTGAAGGACCAGTGGTACGTCAACGCGCACGCGCTGGCGCAGCCAGCCATTGCGGCGGTGCGCGAGGACCGCACCGTGTTCGTGCCGAAGAACTGGGAGAAGACCTATTTCGACTGGATGGAGAACATCCAGCCGTGGTGCATCTCTCGCCAGCTGTGGTGGGGTCACCAGATCCCGGCCTGGTACGGGCCGGACGGCAAAGTGTTCGTCGCCGAGAGCGAGGACGAGGTCCTGGCGGAAGCGCTCACCCACTACACCGAGACCGAGGAGATCACGCCGGAGCAGGGGCACGACATCGCGTCCGATGGCGAGCAGCGGGCGCGCTTCCTCACCGATTACCTGCGCCGCGACGACGACGTGCTGGATACGTGGTTCTCGTCGGCGCTGTGGCCGTTCTCGACGCTGGGCTGGCCCGACGAGACGCCCGAGCTCAAGCGCTACTATCCGACCAGCGTTCTGGTCACCGGCTTCGACATCATCTTCTTCTGGGTTGCCCGGATGATGATGATGGGCCTGCACTTCCGCCGCGAGGTGCCGTTCGGCGACGTCTACATCCATGCCCTGGTGCGCGACGAGCGCGGCGCCAAGATGTCGAAGTCGAAGGGCAACGTCATCGATCCGCTGCAGGTGATCGAGCAGCACGGCGCCGACGCGCTGCGCTTCACGCTCGCCGCCATGGCGGCGCAGGGCCGCAACATCAACCTGTCGCTCCAGCGCGTGGAGGGGTACCGCCACTTCGCCAACAAGCTGTGGAATGCGGTGCGCTTCGCCGAGACATATGACTGCATGCGGGTTCCCGGGTTCGAGCCGCGCGACCTGAGGGAGACGCTCAGCCGCTGGATCGTCCACGAGACCGCGCGTGCCACGCGAGAGATCACCGCAGCGATCGAGGACTATCGCTTCAACGAGGCGGCGGAAACCGTCTACCGCTTCATCTGGAACGTGTTCTGCGACTGGTACATCGAGCTGGCCAAGCCCTACCTGATGGGACCGGAGAGCGCCGCCAAGACGGAGATCCGCGCCACCACCGCCTGGGCGCTCGATGAGATTTTCAAGCTCCTGCATCCATTCATGCCGTTCATCACCGAGGAGCTATGGCGGGTGACCGGCGAGATGGGGGCAGGGCGCGACAGCCTGCTCGTGCTCACCCGGTGGCCGCAGCATGATGGCCTCGACGATCCGGCGGCTGAAGCCGAGATCGGCTGGCTCATCGAGGTGATCGGCGCGGTGCGCTCGGTGCGCGCCGAGATGAACGTGCCGGCGGGCATCCAGATTCCCCTGGCGGTCGTCACCGAGAACAAGGAAATCGAGTCGCGGACAAATACCTGGGGCGATTTCATCAAGCGGCTGGCGAGGCTGTCGGACATCGCCTTTCCGGCGGCGGTGCCGCCGCAATCGGTGCAGATGGTTGTGCGCGGCGACGTCGTGGCGCTGCCGCTCGCCGGCATCATCGACATCGCCGCCGAGCGCGGCCGCCTCGAAAAGGAGATGGCCAAGGCGATGTCGGAAGTCGCCCGCATCGACGCCAAGCTCGGCAATCGCGATTTCCTGGCCCGCGCCCCCGAGGAGGTGGTCGAGGGCGAGCGCGAGAAGCGCGAGGAGGCGGAAGGCCGCCGCGCCAAGATCAGCGAGGCGCTGGAGCGGCTGGGCGCCATGGCGTGATGCGCCGCGCCGCCAAATGGCTTGGCGCGACGCTTCTCGGACTCCTCGTATTGCTGGCCGTTGCCGGCGTCGTCACGACGCGCCACGGAAATCCTGACCTCTATCCGGTCGCGGCTGGTGCGCCGCGCATCACGGTGTTCGTGATGAGCAACGGATGGCATGCCGGCATCGTGGTACCGCGCGCCGCCATGGCAGAGGTCGCTGGCCGCAAGGGCCATGCAGCGCTCATCGCCGTGGGGACGCGGTTCGGCGGCTACGACGGGTTGGAGTTCGGCTGGGGCGAGGAGGGCTTTTACACATCGGTGCCCACAATGGCATCCGTGACCTTCACGGCGGCGGTGCGGGCGGCCTTCCGTCCGGGCAATGCTTCGGTCCTCCACGTGGTCGGTCTCGCCGGTCCGCCCCGCGTGATGTTCCCGCGCTCCGACATGGTGCGCATCGACCTGAGCGAACAGGGGTTCGAACGGCTGCTCGCAAAGCTCGACGCCACTTTCGCGCCGGGCCAGCAGGACCTCGGTCCCGGCCTCTACGGGCCGAGCCGCTTCTACCGCGCGGTCGGCGCCTTCAACCTGCTGCATGTGTGCAATCACTGGGTCGCCGACATGCTGGATGCTGCCGGCGTGCCGACGGCGCCGTTGCTCGACACGGTGCCGGTAGGCCTGCTCTTCGACCTCACATGGCGCGCGGGTGGTACGTCGCTGCCGCCGCCAGGCGTGCGTTGAGGAGACGCGACGGTCTTCGTTGTAAATCTCGCGTGTGCTATCGTGGCGGGAAACGGAGGGCGTCATGGATACCGAACGCAACGTCGAGACCCTGCGGGAAGCCTATGCGGCCTGGAGCAACAGTCGCGGCGGCAGCGCGCAGCATTGGATGGATATCGTGCACGACGACGTCCAGTTCGGCTCGCTCGCCCGGGCGGTCGCTCCGGAAGTAGCCTTTCTGACCGAGTACTCCAATCGCGAGGCGCTCGGCGCCTATTTCGCCGGTGTCTCCCAGGACTGGGAGATGATCCATTTCACCGTCGGCGAATTCATCGCCCAGGGCGACGTCGTGGTGGTGCGCAGCTCCATGGCGTGGCGCAACAAGCGCACCGGCCGGGAGGTCGAGACGCCCAAGGTCGACTTCTGGCGCTTCCGCGACGACAAGGCGAGCGAGGTCTACGAATACTATGATACGGCGCGGGTGATCGCGGCGGCGTGCGATTGACGCGGCGATCCACGGTCGGTTGACTGGAGAGCATGCATGACCTCAACAACCGGCCGGCCGGTCCCAACCTGATCGTCACCGCCAAGACGGCCCACAAGGTCCACTTCGTCGACGCCGTCAGCCTGGCGGTGACGGCGACCATCGACATGCCCGGCTCGACCCACGAGCTGGCGCTTTCGCCTGACGGCCGCACCGTCTACGGCACGGTTTACGGCGACGGCGTGTTCGCCAAGCGGGTCAACCCGGACCGGCGCATCGTCGTCATCGACCTCGCGCAACGATCGCTTGCGCGCATCATCGATCTCGGCGACGTCTATGCGCCGCACGGCATCATGATGGATCAGTCCGGGACCGTGTGGTCGTCGGGCGAGCTCGGCGGCGCCGTGCTGGCGATCGATCCGGCCTCCGACACGGTGCAGAAGGTCGATGTCGGCGCTACCGCCCACTGGGTCGCGGTCAGCCATGCCACAGAGAAGCTTTTCGTATCGGTGAAGCAGGACTGGGTGGGCGTCGTCGACCTCGGCCGCCGCACGCTGATCGACCGCATCGCGCTGCCCCGCGTGGTCGAGGGGCTGGCGATCGCACCCGACGGCGAAACCCTTTACGTCTGCGCCCAGACCGCGCCCGAGCTCTATGTCATCGACGCGCGGACGCATGCGCTTCGGCGGACCATTGCGGTGGCCGGCGCCGAGGGGGCGAAGCCGCAGATGCGTCGCGTGCGCGTGTCGCCCGACAATCGCTACGTGGTGGTGTCAGCCAACCAGGATTACCACGCCGCGATCTTCAACGCCGCCGATCTCACCCAGATCGCCTCCTTCCCGACGCGCAAATCGCCCATGGGCTTCGGCTTTGCCGGCGACGGCAAGCGCGCCTGGGTGTGTTGCCACGACGACGGCGAGGTGCTCGAATTTGAGCTCGCCACCGGCCGGGTCGTGCGCAGCTTCGCGACCGCGGCCGGCTGTGAGTTCATCCTCGGCTATTCGGCCTGACATTTGATGCGCATCTTTCTCGCCGGCGCGACCGGGGCAGTCGGGCGTCCGCTGACCCGGCTCCTCGTGGCGGCCGGCCACACCGTGACCGGCACCACCCGCTCCGCCGCCAAGGCCGCATCCATCGAGGCGGCCGGCGCCACGCCTGTCGTGCTCGATGCCTATGACGGCGATGCCGTGCGCGCCGCCGTGATGGCCGCGCGGCCCGAGGTGGTGATTCATCAGCTCACCGATCTGCCGGCCACGCGCGACCCGGAAACCTATCCGGCAGCGCTTGCCGCCAATGCCCGGCTGCGCATGGTGGCGACGCCCAACCTGAGCGTGGCGGCGCGCAGCGCCGGCGTCCGCCGGTTCATCACGCAAAGCGTCGCCTTCGCGTATGCGCCCGGTGATACGCCCCGCCGCGAGGACGATCCGCTGGACTTTGCCGGCGAGGGCACGCGGCCTCAATTGGTGCGCGGCGTGACCGCGCTGGAGGCGCTCACGCTGGCGACGCCCGGGCTCGCGGGCGTGGTGCTGCGCTACGGCTATCTCTATGGACCCGGCACCTGGTACGCGACGCCGGCCGGCCCCGGCTCGATCCATGTGGATGCTGCCGCCAAGGCCGCCGAGCTTGCCGTCACCCGCGGCGCTGCCGGCATCTACAACATCGCCGAACAGGATGGGGCCGTGGCCGTCGACAAGGCGCGCGAGCAGCTCGGCTTCGACCCCGGCTTCCGCCTCGACGCAGCTTGACCGCAGTCGCGGTCACGCCTGCTTGAAAGGGCGGCTGATGAAGCGCGAGCCGGCGAGCCCGTAGCGCCAAGGCAGCTCGATCGCCTTGGTGATGCCGATGCGCGGACCGGTCACGAGCTCCGGCTTTTCCGTCGCGGCTTGCAGGGCGAACGGCGCCGCATCCAGCGCCAGCCCGTTATGCTTGCCGCTCACCCCCAGCGCCTCGCACAGGCGCCCGGGACCGGAGCACAGCAGCCGCTCGTCCATGTTGCGGCGACGGCGGCGCATGGCGGCGAGGGCGGCGGTGGGCCGCAACGCCCGGATCAGCACCGCGCCGGCACTGCCTTCTCGTTCGCACACGAAGTTCAGGCACCAATGGATGCCGTAGGACCGGTACACGTAGGCATAGCCGGGCGGCCCGAACATCACGGCGTTGCGCGGCGTGCGTCCGCCGTAGGAATGCGCCGCCGGGTCGGTGTGGTGGTAGGCCTCGACCTCGACGATCTCGCCGCCGCCTCCGTTGAAGAATAGCGAGACGCCGATCAGCTCGGGCGCAACCGCGTGGACGCTGCGGTTGAAGAAAGCGCGGGTGAGGGCAACCATTGCGGACGGTCTACGTAAGAATCCGGATCCGTGAGCGGCGCTGCGCGTGCACGCGAAGCAGTAGGTGAAGATCGCGCTCTTAACTGCGGTCGCGACTCCACGATTCGCAATTCGCCGAGACTATGGTGAATGTGTCCTTAATGCATCTCCTGTGGCCGGCCAGACACAGATTTACAACATTTCCTTGAGATCGCGCTTCACCTGATCTCAACGCCGCGATTCCGTCATAAGTTCTTGAGATCGACAAGCCGGCCGCGAACGTAGCGCTTTCCGCAAACGACTAACGGAAGGCACTCCCGACCGCCGGAAGCCGACGCCTGAGTTCGGCGCGGGGGTCGTTGGGGATTGCTGACGTGCGGCCAGGGGGCGCGCGAGCGGGGACGGTTGGTTGCGAGTATGGATGCGAAGACTACCATCAAGGCGAAGCTGCCCAGCCGGCACGTGACGGAAGGTCCGGAGCGCGCGCCGCATCGCTCGTACTACTACGCGATGGGCCTGACGCAGCAGCAGATCCATCAGCCGTTCGTCGGCGTCGCCACGTGCTGGAACGAGGCCGCTCCCTGCAACATCGCGCTGATGCGCCAGGCCCAGGCCGTGAAGCACGGCGTTGCGGCCGCCGGCGGCACCCCCCGCGAGTTCTGCACCATCACGGTGACCGACGGCATCGCCATGGGCCACGAGGGCATGAAGTCGAGCCTGCCGTCGCGCGAGGTCATCGCCGACTCGGTCGAGCTCACCATGCGCGGGCACGGCTACGATGCCCTGGTCGGGCTCGCCGGCTGCGACAAGTCCCTGCCCGGGATGATGATGGCCATGTGCCGTCTCAACATCCCGTCGATCTTCATCTATGGCGGCTCCATCCTGCCCGGCACCTTCAAGGGCCAGCCGGTCACCGTGCAGGACGTGTTCGAGGCCGTCGGCAAGCATTCGGTCGGCAGCATGTCGGCGGAGGATCTGGACGAGCTCGAGCAGGTGGCCTGCCCGTCGGCGGGAGCCTGCGGCGCCCAGTTCACCGCCAACACCATGGCGACCGTCTCCGAGGCGATCGGCCTGGCGCTGCCGTATTCCGCCGGCGCGCCGGCGCCCTACGAATTCCGCGACAAGTTCTGCACCGCCGCCGGCGAGAAAGTCATGGACCTGGTGGCGCAGCAGATCCGTCCGCGCGACATCGTCACCCGCAAGACGCTGGAGAATGCCGCCGCCGTGGTCGCGGCCTCCGGCGGCTCGACCAATGCCGCGCTCCATCTTCCGGCTATCGCCAACGAGTGCGGGGTGGTCTTCGACTTGTTTGACGTTGCGGAAGTCTTCAAACGGACACCTTACGTCGCGGATTTGAAACCAAGTGGCCGTTATGTCGCCAAGGATTTGTTTGAAGCTGGCGGTGTGCCGCTCCTCATGAAAACGCTCCTCGATCATGGCTTTCTGCACGGCGACTGCATCACGGTCACCGGTCGCACGATCGCCGAGAACCTGCGCAGCGTGAAGTGGAATGCCGGTCAGGACGTGGTCCGTCCAGCCAACAAGCCGCTGTCGCCCACCGGCGGCGTGGTGGGGCTCAAGGGCAACCTCGCTCCGGAAGGCGCGATCGTAAAAGTGGCCAACATGTCGAGCCTCAAATTCACCGGGCCGGCACGCTGCTTCGACCGCGAAGAGGACGCGTTCGAGACGGTGAAAAACCGCGGCTATCGCGAAGGCGAAGTCCTGGTCATTCGCTACGAGGGTCCGAAGGGCGGTCCCGGCATGCGCGAGATGCTGGCCACCACGGCCGCCCTGTACGGCCAGGGCATGGGCACCAAGGTCGCGCTCATCACCGATGGCCGCTTCTCCGGCGCCACCCGTGGCTTCTGCATTGGCCATGTCGGCCCCGAGGCGGCGTTGGGCGGACCGATCGCGCTCGTGCGCGACGGCGACATCATCGAAGTCGACGCCGAGGCCGGGACGCTCGACGTCCGCGTGTCGGACGAGGAACTGGCCAGCCGCAAGGCGCAATGGAAATCGCCGGAGGGCGCATTCGCGTCCGGCTACTTGTGGAAATACGCCCAGCAGGTCGGTCCCGCCATTTCCGGCGCCGTGACGCATCCGGGCGGCTTGGCAGAGAAGCAGTGCTATGCGGACATCTGATGGGATCGTTCGCATGGTGTTGATGGGGCTCGCACTGGGCCTTGCGCCGGCACAGGCGCTCGACGGCCGGCCGGCCGATGGCCCGGGCGCGGGCATGTCGATTCCCGCGCCGGCGGTGAACGCCGAGCGCCTGCCGCCCGCGACTGCGCCCGGCCTGGTCGCGGCTCCGGCGGCCCGTGCGGTCGGCGTGCCGCGACCGCCCGGCGCCGTTCCGGGGGCTGGTGCGGCGGGACGCACCGCGGCGCCGACGCCGGTCGAGGCGTTCCGCGATGGCGCGCAGGCCTTGCGCGCCGGCGAGAAGGAGAGGGCCATCACGTCGCTGCAATACGCCGCCGAGCAGGGCCATGCGCTGGCCCAATGGAAGCTCGGTCGCATGTATGCTGAAGGCGACGGCGTCGAGCGCAGCGATCTGCGCGCGTTCCAATACTTCAGCCGCATCGCCGACGCCTATGCGGACGACAGTCCCGGCACGCCGCACGCGCGCTTCGTCGCCAACGCGTTCGTGGCGCTCGGCCACTACTATCTCGACGGCATCCCCAACTCGGCCGTCAAGGCCGATCCGGTGCGCGCGCACGAGATGTTCTCCTACGCGGCGTCCTATTTCGGCGACCCCGACGCCCAGTACTATCTCGCGCGGCTCTATCTCGACGGAAAGGGCGCACCGCGCGATGCGCGCCAGGCCGCGCGCTGGCTCAGCCTCTCCGCCCACAAGGGCCATTACCACGCGCAGGCGCTGCTCGGCCGCATGCTGTTCCAGGGCGAGTCCATGCCGCGCCAGGTGGCGCGCGGCCTCATGTGGCTCACGCTTGCCCGCGACAGTGCGGCCCCCCAGGAAACGTGGATCACCGAATTGTACGACACCGCCTTCAAGCAGGCGAGCGACGACGAGCGCGCGCTGGCGCTGGTCTACCTCGAGCGCTGGGTCAAAGGCCGCCGCGATTGATTAGCGAAGACCGTATGCCCCACTATCCTTAAAGAGGCGACTCACCCTCGATGCGGTGGCGAGGGTTAACCCGGATGGGCCGGGCAGAGCCTCAAAGCAAGGAG
>Ga0081540_1003375_pt1 | contig 12663 bp, 15 predicted proteins | sample TabmetS2T1R1_FD_71024 | JGI IMG/M metagenome (GOLD analysis project Ga0081540, IMG submission 71024) | Tabebuia heterophylla rhizosphere microbial communities from the University of Puerto Rico - S2T1R1 | ecosystem: Host-associated > Plants > Roots > Rhizosphere ...
GCTGCTGCTACCGCGTCTCCGGCACAGCGACGCCAGCCGGGATAGCGGCGGCAATCCGCTGGCGAAGCGCAATACGCTCGCGAGACGACACGCCCAGCAAGTCTGCTGCACGCCAAACGATATTGTTGGCGAACTCGTTGGCGGCGCCATCAACCAGAATGACTTCCCACATCATCCTGATGACCTGGCGGCGACCTTCATCGTCGAGACCGTCGTTGAGCTGACGGGTGAAATGGTAGAGATCGACCGCGCCTCGGTCGGCCGCGATCGCTTCATCGATCAACCGTGCGGCGGTCGGATCGTCAAGTCCGAAACCAGATTTCACGACGGCGTGAAGCTTTGCCCGCCTGGCCTCCGACATTTCACCATCTGCCGTCGCGACGCGAACGAGCAATGCTGCGGTGGCCAGCCGGGATTTTCCGGCCTCGAATCGATCACGCCCCCTCGCATCTGCAGCGAGGCCTGCGATCAAGCTCTTGAGCGATGCGAACATGGGCGACACTGCCAGAGGTCATTGCGCTCGACATAAATTGCGATTGCGGGCTGCCCACGCAACGTTGCTTACGAAACTTTAAGGTCCTGGACACGAGCCGGTTAGCTCGGCGGACTTAAGAGTATTTGCCAGTTGGACTGCTCAGCCGCGTTATTGCTGGACCATACGCCGAAGACGGCAACTTTCGGCGATTTGCACGAGCGAGGAGCGTCGCGCCATGACGACAATGTGCGTGCGCATGTTTTCCGCCACATCCCCGATTTGGCAGATTTGGCAGCGTGCCTGGCGGGCGCTGACGCGATCCGCGCGCGAACGCTATCGGCCGGAGAAGCACTATATGCGCGGCCCCGGTCCGAAATACCGTGCCCACCATATCAATGGTGACGCCGGAAAGCTCCGGGTTCCCGTAACGCCGCCCGCGAACGACAACTAATTGGGACCCTTCGCGTATAGCGGGCTCGCAAGATATTGCTTCATGGCGAAGCGTACGAGCACGCCGATCGCGGCCGCGAGCGGCACCGCAATCAACAGGCCGACGAAGCCGAAGAGATAGCCGAAGGCAAACAGCGCAAACATCACCCAGACCGGATTCAAATTGACGCGCCTGCCGACGAGATAGGGCGACAGCACGTAGTCGGCGAGCGACTGGCCGACGAAGAAGATGGCCGGGACGAGAGCGATCAATCCCCAGCGCGGCCAGAACTGGGCGATGGCCACGCACGTCGACACCACGAGCCCGGTGAGCGAGCCCAGATACGGCACGAAGCTGATGAGCCCGGCCGCGAGACCGATGAGCACACCGTGATGCAGGCCGATGAGCGACAGAGCCGCCGCATAAAACAAAGCGAGGACGAGACACAGCGCGCTCTGACCGCGCACGAAGCCGCTGATCGTATCGTCGATCTCGCGCGCGAGCGCCCGGACGACGTCGCGGCGCGCCGGCGGCACCCACGTGTCGAGAGCCGCGATCATCCGGTTCCAATCATAGACCAGATAACAGGCAACGATCGGGGTCACCACCGAGAGCGAGAAGACCGAGATCAGCGCGCGTCCGCCGGTCCATAGGGAGCGCAGGACGTCGGCGAACCAATTCGCGCCCAGCGACGCCAGCTCGTTGATCGACTGCTCGGCCCTGCCCAGGCCTTCTCCGACGATCTTGCGCAGCCACGGCCGGCTAGGATCGCTTGCCAGCTCCCCCACCTGCCTCACATAGAGCGGAAAACGCTCGATGAACTTCGCCAGCTCCGCGACGATGATCGGGGCGGCCAGCAGGATCAAAGCAACGACGAGGACAATGAACAGCCCCATGATCGCCAGCGTCGCGACGAGGCGGTTCATCCCCAGGCGCTCGAGCCGGGTGGCCAACGGGTCGAGCAGATAGGCGAGCAACATGCCGGCGACGAACGGCAGCAGGATCTCGCGCAGGAGCACAACCGCCGCGATGACGGCGGCGAGCACTGCGATCCAGAATGCGAACGGCCGTGTCACGCGCCCCTGCCCGGCTTTAAGCGTCAGGCTACCTGACTGCGGCCGGGCAGCCAAATGACGCGCCAACAGCGGGCTCCCGACGCACGCCGTGCTTCGACAGCCCTCTCGTTGTTGTACTACGGCCTCCGGCCCTCTCACACCTTCTTCACCGGCGGGATGGTCCACGTGCCGTCGATGATCGACGGATCGTTTTCGTTCGGCCAATACATGCGTAGCATGAGGATGAACTTGCCGGCCGGAGCAGGCAGCCAGTTCGACTCCTTCTCGGCGCCCGGTGAATCCTTCTGGATGTAGAGGTCCACCGATCCGTCCGGATTCGACTTCAGGTTCTGCCGCGGGCTGATCGAGTAGCGATTGAGCGGGTTCGGCACGAAGAAATAGCGTTCGTCGTACATCGTCAGCGACCAGAATCCTTCGACTGGAGGCAACTGACCCTTCGGGAAGCTCATGACGTATTTGTCGGCACCGCTATAGGATCGATCGTCGGCATCCTTCATGGAGGTCGGATAGACCGCATCCTGTGGCCGGTTGGCGCCAAGCCCGATGGCAGTGATCAGCGCACGCATCAGATAATCCGTGCCGTAGAGGCCGGTCTTGGTGGTGAAGCCCCAACCGTTGATATCCTTCACATCCTTGTTGATCTTGAATTGAAGCATGATCCGGTCGACAGCGATTTCAGGGATGCGCTTGACAAAATCTGCCTTGAGCTTGCTCGCATCGAAACCTTGGCCCGGAACAAGCCCGATCTTGGCGAATCTGGCGAGCGCAGGCGCATCTGCGGCCGAGGGCGGATTGTCCTTCATGAGCTGAGCGAGAAGGCTGAAGTAGGCGACCGCGTCCATGCGGTTGACCTGTTCTCGCACTGCGGTTTTCGTGTCGATGGACGGGTCAACCTTCCCAGGAGGAGGCGTATAGGGCTTGCCGTATGCGCTCAGCGGGACCAGCTTGAACTCGTCCTGGAGCCGGTGCACGGCAGCGTAATCCTCCGGCGTGCCGGTGCAGTAGATGCGACCGAGCAGCCAAACCATGCTGGTGGGCGATTTCAGTTGCTTGACACCCGGTGGCAGCGTGCCGGTCCAGCGCGGGCCGGTGATCGCGTAGGTCTGGGCGCCGGTGCCGGTCGTTCGCTTGCCGGGGACCGCAAAGACATTGGTCCAACCGTCCAGCATCGGGAGGAGAAAATAGCGGTCCTTCATGTCCGGGACACTGAGCACCCAAGGCTCGTTGCCGACATCGAAGAAGGCCGTTGTGTAAAGCGTGTCGGCGTTCGGTGCCGTCACATCCCTGAAGGACGCGTCCGGATAGTGACGCAACTTGATGATCTGACCCATGGGCCCGCGCGTGCCTTCCACGGCGGCGACGTTCGTTACGATGCGGCGTGTCATCTCCATGGTCACGAGCGGATAGCCGTAGATGTAGGCGTCGGTGGCGAGCCAGAAGTCCTCGAGGCCTTCGCCGATTCCGAGGAAGTCGCTCAGTTCAGCCCGGCTCGTCGTGCTCATCGACGCGCCGGCAAGAAGACTCAGACCACCGATCGTTGCCTGGCGGCGGTTCACGTTCATGTTCATTGACAACCCTTCTTTGAAAAACCGTGAGCGGCGCAACTCCGGCGCAGCGGCGATCTGACCGCACGACGCGCGTATTGCCCCACGTCATCATGGCAGGCCCGGCCTGTCGCGATATTGTCCTTAGGTGCAGGCCGGGGAGCCTTGTCCCACCCCAGCGCGCTGCGGGCGATCAGGTATTACCCTGAAAGTGCCGGCGGATTTCCCTTAGGACGAGCACAACGCCGTCGCGGATGATGCGGCACGCGCCGTGAGCATCGCGTGAGCATCGAAGCGATTGACCCGGATCCTCCTGTAAAATCTGCCCCTTGGGACAATATCGCCGACGCAAATACTCGTTAAAATTGTCGACCGATGAGTACGACACGCGTCTCAACGAAGGAGGATGCGATGCAAAAGACCGTTCTCGGCCTCACCGCGCTCGCAGTAGCTGTGCTGCTGCACGCCGGTTCGGCGCATGCGCAGAACTACCCCTGGTGCGCTCAGTACAGCGGCGATGTCGGCGGGGAGAACTGCGGCTTCAGCACGATTCAACAGTGTCAGGCAACCGTGAGCGGGATCGGCGGCTATTGCTATCAGAACCCGATGTTTGCTCAGGTCAGCCAGCCTGTCCGACGCTACCGGCAGCCGCGTTGAGGAGCGGCCTGGCCGCGAAGGGCGATCACTCGAACAGCTCCGCCAGCTTGGTCATGAACGGCTCGTCGGTGAGATCGAGCCGCAGCGGCGTGATTGCGATGCGATGGTCGGCAAGGGCCGACAGGTCGGTGCCGTCGCGGAGCTTCGCCGTCATGCGCTCGAACGCGATCCAGTAGTACGGATTGCCGCGTCCGTCGCGGCGGCCTTCGATGCGCAACAGCTCCTGGTCGCGCTTGCCCTGGCTGGTGACGGCGATGCCCTTCACCTCCTCGGGCGGGCAATCGGGGAAATTGACGTTGACCAGCACGTCGCGCGGGATGCCGTTGGCCAGCACTTTGCGCACGAGGTCGGGGCCGTATTGGATGGCGGTCTCCCAGTGCGGGCGGTCGCGGTTGGCGGACGCATAGGCCTGCGACAACGCGAAGGACGGAATGCCCAGTACGGCGCCCTCCATGGCGCCTGCCACGGTGCCCGAGTAGGTCACGTCCTCGGCGGCGTTGCGCCCGCGGTTGACGCCGGACAGCACGAGGTCGGCGCCCTTGCCGTTGAGGATATGGCGCACGCCCATGATCACGCAGTCGGTGGGCGTCCCCTTCACGGCAAAGCGCTGCTCGCCGACTTCGCGCAGGCGCAGCGGGTCGTTGAGCGACAGCGAGTGCGAGACGCCCGACTGGTCATATTCCGGCGCCACGATCCACACGTCGTCCGACAGCGCGCGCGCGATCTGCTCGCAGGCATCGAGCCCCGCCGCATGTATCCCGTCGTCGTTGGTGATGAGGATGCGCATGGCTCAAACGGCGCAGGCGGAATTCCGCCCTGCGCGACGTTGCCGTGCTTGCCGTCGCTCGACGATCATTCGATCACCTTCAACCCGCCCATGTAGGGCTGCAGCGCGGTCGGCACCGCGACGGTGCCGTTCTCCTGCTGGTACGTTTCCATGACGGCGATGAGTGCGCGGCCGACCGCGACGCCGGAGCCGTTGAGCGTGTGCACGGGCCGCACGTGCCGGCCCTCCTTGGTGCGGTAGCGCGCGCTCATGCGCCGCGCCTGGAACTCGCCGCAGTTGGAGCACGACGAGATTTCACGATAGGCCCCCTGCCCCGGCAGCCACACTTCGATGTCGTACGTCTTCTGGGCGGCGAAACCCATGTCGCCGGTGGACAGCGTGACCACGCGATAGTGCAGATCCAGGCGGCGCAGCACCTCTTCGGCACAGCTGAGCATGCGCTCGTGCTCGTCGCCGCTCTGCTCCGGCGTGGCGATCGACACCAGCTCCACCTTGGTGAACTGATGCTGGCGGATCATGCCGCGCGTGTCCTTGCCGGCGGCGCCGGCTTCGGCGCGGAAACACGGCGTGCAGGCGGTGAGCCGCATGGGCAATTCGGCTTCGTCGACGATCTCGCCACGGACCAGGTTGGTGAGCGGCACTTCGGCGGTCGGGATCAGCCAATGGTCCGTCGTGGTGCGAAACTGGTCCTCGGCGAATTTCGGCAATTGCGCGGTGCCGAACATGGTGTCGTCGTGCACCAGCAGCGGCGGGTTCACCTCTGCATACCCGTGCTCGCCGGTGTGCAGGTCGAGCATGAACTGACCGAGCGCCCGCTCCAGCCGCGCCAGACCGCGCTTGAGGATAACGAAGCGCGCGCCCGACAATTTCGCGGCCGTTTCGAAATCCATCTGCCGCAAGGCCTCGCCCAGCTCGAAATGCTGCTTCGGTGCGAATGCATAGTTGCGTCTGGCGCCGAAGCGATGACGCTCGACATTGGCTTCGGCGTCGGCGCCGTCCGGGACGTCGTCGGCCGGAATGTTGGGAATTTCCGCAAGTTTTCGGTCGAGCTCGCTCTCGAGCTCCTTCGTCTCCGTCTCGAGCCCGGGAATGGCGGTCTTCAGCTCCGCCACTTCCGCCATCAGCTTTGCGGCGGCGGCTTCATCGTTTTTCGCCTTCGCCTGCCCGATCTCCTTCGAAGCAGCATTGCGCCGCGCCTGCCCCTGTTCCAGCCGGACGATCGCGGCGCGGCGGCGCTCATCGATGGCAAGCAGGTCCTTGGAAAGCGGCGCGAGGCCGCGGCGCGTCAGGCCGCGGTCGAAGGCGTCCGGGTGCTCGCGAATCCATTTGATGTCGTGCATGGTCTCGGAACGTAGGGCGCAATAGCGCAGCGTATTGCGCCGATTCGACAATGAATTGGCGGATTACGCTTACGCTAATCCGCCCTACGGGCGCCAGCTACATGTTCTCGGCGATCCGTACCGCACGGACTGATCCTTCATAGAGCAGCAGAATAGGCAGCGTAAGGGAGAGCTGACTCAACACGTCCGGCGGCGTGAGCACCGCCGCGATAATGAAAGCGCCGACGATAAAGTAGCGCCGCTTGGACTTGAGCTGATCCGACGAGAAAACGCCCAGGCTACCCAGCAGCGCCAGGATCACGGCCAGCGGAACGGCAATGCCGGCAAGTACCACGGCAACGGTCAAGGTCACGGACGTCACTCGGCCGGATTGGCCTGAGCGCTCGGCGAGCCCGCGGCGGCTTTCTTTTCGACCCAGCGCACCGACCAGATCGAGCCTTCGTAGAGGATCATCAGCGGGATCGCCAGCGACAGCTGGCTGAGCACGTCCGGCGGCGTCAGCACCGCTGCGATGACGAAGGCACCGACGATGAAATAGCGCCGCTTGGCCTTGAGCGTATCCGACGTGACGATGCCGACACGCCCCAGCAAGGTCAGGATGACCGGCAACTGAAACGCGATGCCGAACGCGAAGATGAGCTTCATCATCAGCGTCAGGTAATCGTCGACCTTGGGGAGCAGCTCGATCGCCGCCTGGCCCTCGCCCGCCGACTGCTGCATGGCGAGCGAGAAGCGCGCCAGCATCGGCCACACGAGAAAGTAGACGACGGCAGAACCGAGGACGAAGAAGATCGGGGTCGCCACCAGATACGGCAGGAAGGCCTGCCGCTCGTTGCGGTAAAGCCCGGGCGCGACGAACATGTAGATCTGCGTCGCCACGATTGGGAACGACAGGAAGGCCGCCCCGAACATGGCGATCTTCAGCTGCACGACGAAGTATTCGAGCAGGCCCGTGTAGATGAACTTGGAATTTTCCGGCCCCGCCACCCAGACATAGGGCCACGTCAGCACGTTGTAGATGGATTTCGCAAAAAAGAAGCAGAACACCAGCGCAACGAAGAAGGCGATCAGCGCCTTGATTAGCCGCGAGCGCAGCTCGATCAGGTGCTCGATGAGCGGCGCCTTGGTGGCCTCGATCTCCTTCTCTTCGTCCTCGCGGCTCATGCCGGGCGATCTCCCGGCTTGGCACCGTCCGCTGTTGCGGGTTCGAGCGACGCCGGCTGGGTGGTTGCGGCGTGGGCATCGGCCGGGGCCGCGTCAGCGCCCGGCGCATACGCACTCGGCGTATCGGCAGCCGCGCTCGGCGCGTCAGACGACGCGCTCGGCGCGCTGGAGGACGTGCTCGGCGCTTCGGAGGACACGCTCGGCGCGGAGGACGCGCCGGATTCCGCAGCCGGAGTAGCCAGCGCGGACGGTGGCTTGTCGGCCATCGCGCCCTCGATGTCCCGGCGCACCGACTCGACCGGATCGAATCCCGAGGTCAGCGACTCGACCTCCTTCTTGAGGTCGGCCATCTCGGCCTCGCGCATCGCCTCTTGGAACTGGCCCTGGAAATCGGAGGCCATGCGGCGGATCTTGCCCATCCACATGCCGAGCGTGCGCAACGCGCCAGGAAGCTCCTTGGGGCCGATCGCGATCAACGCGACGACGCCGATCACCAGGAGCTCGCTCCAACCGATATCGAACATGCAGCCACCAGGAAATCAGTCATCACGGCCAGAACCGAGGTTCTGCCGATCACGGACTTCCGATCTAATCTCTCCACGAGGGTAAATCATCGGAGATGCGAAGCCCGCTCCTCCGGCGACTCACGGCCGGCCCAATCAGACCGTGCCGCCTTCCAGTTTCTTCTCGGTTGCGGCCCGGCCCTGGAGGTCGGGAGCGGTGGTCGTCGAGCCCGACACCGGCTGATGATCGATGGTCTTCGGATCGGTCTTCGGCGGCTCGGTCTTGGCGACCTCGTCGTCCGACATGCCTTTCTTGAAGGCCTTGATCCCCTGGGCCACGTCGCCCATCAGCTCGGAAATCTTGCCTCGTCCAAACAACAGCAGAACCACCGCGATGACGATGATCCAGTGCCAAACGCTCAGTCCACCCATCGGACATACCTCCGCACCGACGGGTTTTGAAACCCGCCTCGTTTCTCCCGGAACCTAGGCTTCGGGCGCGGCAAAAACAAGGACTTCGGCCGGGTCGATCTCGACCGCAACCTCGTCCTTGGCGGCGAAAACAATGGTTTCGCGCGTGCGTCCCTTGAGCAGGCGGTCGATGCCGTTAACCGCGACTTCGAACATATCGACGACGCCGAGAAACCGGCGGCGTTCGAGCCTGCCGGGAATGCCGGCGCCGGCCTGACGCAGGCGAATGCCGGCCGGGCGGATCGCCACGATGGCGGCCGATCCTGCGGGAAGATGCGGCGCCGCAAAGGTGCCGACCGGCGTCTGCACGGCGCCGTCGCGCACCACGCCGGGAATTTCGTTGAGCTCGGAGAAGAACCGCGCCACGAACAGGTCGGCCGGCCGCCGATAGATCGCCTCCGGCACGTCGGCCTGGACCAGGGTGCCGTCGCGCATCAACGCGATGCGGTCGGCCATGCGCAGCGCCTCCTCCGGGTCGTGAGTAACAATGACGCAGGTGACGCGGCTCTCGCGCAGAACCGCCAGCGTGTCGTCGCGCACCTCGTCGCGCAGGCTGCGATCGAGGCCGGAAAACGGCTCGTCCATCAGAAGGACGCTCGGCCGCGGCGCCACCGCGCGCGCCAGCGCCACCCGCTGCTGCTGACCGCCCGACAGCATGTGCGGATAGGCGTCGGCATAATCGGCGAGCCCCACGCGGTCGAGCGCGAGCCTCGCCTCGGCCGTGGCGGCGTCGCGCGGCAGGCCGCGCAACCCGAATGTCACGTTGGCCAGGTTGGTGAGGTGCGGAAACAGCGCGTAGTCCTGGAACATCAGCCCGACGCCGCGCTGCTCGGGCGGAAGGAACTGGGCCGCGCCGGATGCCACCTGGCCGTTGATGAGAATGCGGCCGCTGCTCGGCACGTCGATGCCGGCGGCAAGGCGCAAGGCGGTGGTCTTGCCGCAGCCGGAATGGCCGATCAGGACAATGATTTCGCCAGGCTCCACATCGAGGCTGAAGCCGGAGACCGCCTCGACGCTGCCGTAGCGGTGGTAGATGTCGTCGAAGGTGAGGCTTGCCGCGATGGTGGCCGGCATCCGGCCTCTGTGGCCGCGTTGCCGCAACCAGCCGGACGCAGGCACCTCACGATTCAGCAACGTTTACTCCTCGTCGATACGCGACGCCGGTGGGGCAAGGCCGAGATCGACCTCGGGATCCTCCAGCGGGTCCTCGTCCTCGCGCAGGGCCGGATCGTCGGACGGTGCCGGCATGGAGAATTCCGCCGGCAGCCGGCCGTCGAACAGTCCGGCGCCCTTGAGCTCCTCGAGGCCCGGCAGGTCGCTCAGGCGTTCCAGCCCGAAGTGCGACAGGAACGCATCGGTGGTGCCGAAGGTGATCGGCCGTCCCGGCACCTTGCGGCGCCCGCGCGGACGAATCCAGCCGGTCTCCAGGAGCACGTCCAGCGTTCCCTTGGATGTGGTGACGCCGCGGATTTCTTCGATCTCGGCGCGCGTCACGGGCTGATGATAGGCGATGATGGCCAGCGTCTCCATGGCGGCGCGGGAGAGCTTGCGCGTCTCCACCGCCTCGCGCGAGAGCAGCCACGACAGATCGCCGGCGGTGCGGAAGGTCCATTTGCCGGCGACGCGCACGAGGTTTACGCCGCGCGTGGCATAATCCTGCTGCAGCTGAACGAGCGCCGCGTCGACGTCTACCTCGTCCGGCAGGCGGGCCGCGAGCGTCGCCAGGTCGAGCGGCTCGGACGCCGCGAACAGCAAGGCTTCCAGCAGGCGCAGATGCTCGGGACGCGGCTCGACCTGAACGGGAGCTTCCTCGACGACCGCGTGGCGTCGTGCGGCACGGGACATGGTTGTTATCCTTCGCTTGTTGCGGGCGGCGACGATGCGTCGCTCGCGTCGGCTTCGCTGGTGGCACCACGCTTGCGCAGATACAGCGGCGCGAACGCGGCGTGCTGATGAAGCTCGATGAGTCCCTCGCGCACCAGCTCGAGGGTCGCGGCAAAGCTCGACGCCATCGCGGTCGCGCGTTGCGACGGCTCGACCACATAGGCGATCAGGTAGGCGTCGAGACGAGTCCAGTCATTGGCCGAGCCGATCAACCGGTCGAGCGCGGTGCGCGCTTCGGCGAGCGACCACACGGTGCGATGCGGGAGCTCGACGCGGGCGAGCGCGTTCTTCTGCCGCTGCACCGCATAGGCCGACAGCAGGTCGTAGAGCGTCGCGGTCCATTGCGGATGCTTGATGTCGACGATCGGCTCCGGCGCGCCGCGGGCGAAGACGTCGCGGTTGAGCTGTGGCCGCGCCATCAGCTCCACGGAAGCCGTCCGGATCGCCTCCAGACGCTTGAGCCGCAACGCCAGCGAAGCCGCCATGTCCTCGGCGCTGGGACCGATCGCCTCTTCGGTCTCGGGCAGCAGCAGCCGGGATTTGAGGTAGGCAAGCCACGCCGCCATGACGAGGTAGTCGGCGGCGAGCTCGAGGCGCAGCTGCCGCGCCTGCTCGATAAATGCGAGATACTGATCGGCGAGCGCGAGGATCGAGATCTTGGCGAGATCGACCTTCTGATGTCGCGCCAGCGTCAACAGGAGATCGAGCGGCCCTTCGAAACCCTCCACGTCGACGATCAGCGCCGGCTCGTCGCTGCCGCGGTCGGCCACCATGTCGGTCGAGAACGGCGGATGGGCGCTCATCATCATGACACCACCGTTCCGGCGGACGCCGCCATCATCTCGGCAAACCGCGCGCGCTCCGCCGCCTCGTCGAACGCGGCCGGCGGCCGGCGGCACGCCAGCGCCGCCACAGCGCGCTGTGCGGCCGCTCCGTCGAGCCGCGGCGCTGCGGCGGCGACGGCGCGCATCTCGTCGATCTGGCCGTTGCAATGAAGCACCAGATCGCAGCCCGCCGCGACGGCGGCGCGCGTGCGCTCCGCGAGCGTGCCGGTCAAGGCTCCCATCGAGATGTCGTCGCTCATCAGTGCACCGGTGAATCCGATTGCCTGGCGAATCACTTCACCGATCATAGTCGGCGACGTGGTCGCAGGCGCGGCCGGATCGAGGGCTGTGAACACAACATGCGCCGTCATCCCCAACGGCAGATGGGCGAGCGAGCGGAACGCGGCAAAATCGCTGCTGTCGAGCACGTTACGTGGCGCATCGACGACCGGCAGCCGCTCGTGGCTGTCGGCGGTGGCGCGACCGTGACCGGGAATGTGCTTGAGCACGGGAAGCACCCCGCCTTCCAACAGCCCTTCCGCAGCGGCACCGGCCAGCGCGGCAACCTTGGCGGGCGTATCGCCATAGGCGCGGTCGCCGATGATGCGATCGGCGTCGGCGACCGGCACGTCGGCCACCGGCAGGCAGTCGACGTCGATGCCGAGCCGATGGAGATCGGCCGCGATCAGGCGGGCCCCGAGGCGCGCCGCCGCGATACCGCGGGCCGGATCGCGGTCGTGGATGTCTCCATAGGCGGCGCCGGGCGGATAAACCGGCCAGTGCGGCGGCCCCAGGCGCTGGACCCGTCCTCCCTCCTGGTCGATCAGGATCGGCACCTCGGCGAGGATCTCGCGCAGGTCGGAAGTCAGGCGCCGGACCTGCTCCGGAGTCTCCACATTGCGCTTGAACAGGATGAGCCCCCAGGGCTCGGCGTCGCGCAGAAAGTCCCGCTCTTCGGCCGTGATCGAGGGGCCGGCAAGGCCGGTAATGAAGGCGCGACTCACGCGACGCATAGGCGGCGGATTAGCCCGCGCCCGTCGCAAGGGTCAAGGTGAGTTGGGACGTCGTCCCCGGCCCTCAGGGGCGGCCTTGCTGGCCCCGCAAACAGGGGCCGGGGAACCGCCTTTCAGCGGCCTTGCGCTACTCCACCTGCACGAGGCACTGGCCGCCGGCCTTCTGCAGGTCCTGGCAGAGTTGGGTTGCCTCATCACGGCTGGAGAACGGTCCTATCATCGCGCGGTAGACGATGCCCTTGCCCTTGGCGCTGAGATCGGCACGGCGAATGATCGGCTTCTGATCCGCAAGCTGGCCGGGATATTTCGATTGCAGCTGGCGGAATGATTCCTGCGCGTCGGCCGCACTGAGCTGCGACGAGACCTGCACGTAGTGGCTGGTGCTTGCCGGTGCGCTTCGAACCGGCGTTGGGGTAGCGGTGGTTGCCGCTATGCTGCGGGTGGTCGTCGGAACCGCAGCCGGGGTCGGGGTCGGGGTAGCGGTCACGGTCGCGG
>Ga0081540_1003376_pt1 | contig 12657 bp, 10 predicted proteins | sample TabmetS2T1R1_FD_71024 | JGI IMG/M metagenome (GOLD analysis project Ga0081540, IMG submission 71024) | Tabebuia heterophylla rhizosphere microbial communities from the University of Puerto Rico - S2T1R1 | ecosystem: Host-associated > Plants > Roots > Rhizosphere ...
CAGCGAATACCCGGGAATGGCAACCGACCAGCCGTGGGCTGCGACGCCTTCGACCAGCATGGCAAATAGCTCGCGCGAATTGCGCTGCCAGTAACCGCCGTGCAGGAACACCAGGCAGGGTGCTGCCTTATCGGCGGCCGGATAGAGATCGATCTTTGTCCTTTCGCGGTCGCCATAAGGCACATCAAGAACGGATTTGTGGCTGGCGCGCAGCGTTTCGGACATCTGGTTTCTTTCGGCGATCAGCGCTGCGCTGTTCTTGACCGCCGCATTGTTGTCATAGGCAGCATCGCGCTCCGCTTGGGAAAGCGCTACCCAGTTCAGCCTGGGATCAAGCCGCACATCTTTCGTCGCCGAGATATCAATCACGCACGTCACTCCCGCAGAAATCAAAGCGCCCGTTGTTGTTCACGTCGTCTAGCGACGACCACCAGTATATTGGCGCTGCCAGTCCCGCAATCGAAAGAAGAACGAGTGATCAAGAGCACCTCCAGATCTTCGAAAAGTCACGGATAAGCGGGAGCGGGAACCACGTCGATCTGCCGCCGGCTACACTCCCGAAAGTAAAGGTCAAATTATAGGTCGGCATGCTGCCACATTGGGCAGGCTGTGATTTCCATTAGTCGCCCTTATGCGTGGCATTTTAACTTCCGATTTTACAATCCGATTTCTCCGTCGCTACGTTTCATCCATCAACCCGGTCGCACGACGAACGAGCCGGTTGGAAGAGCAAGCTGGTCCATGAACGCGAGCGGAGAAAACGATGTTCGATGATGACAATGGCGACGCGAACGGCTCTTCGCCCAAGCTCTCGGCGAAGAAGAAAGGAATTTCAAGGCGGGCACTGCTCAAGAGTGGAGCGGCTGCAGCAGGTGCGGCGATCGGGTCCGGAGCTATCAGCGGATTTCCGACCATCTGGGCGCAGGAGATCAAGGACATCGAACTCCGGCACGTCGGTGTCTCCTACTCGGTGGTCAAAGCGATCGGGGACCAGGCCGCAAAAGATCTTGGCTTCAAGGTCACGATGCAGAACCTCGACACGTCGGCTGCGATCAACCGCTTCATCAGCCAGCCCGACTCGGTCGATATCGCCGACCTTGAGGGATGGCAGGCCAAGCTCGCCGCCAAGCGCGGCGTGATCCAGGGCATCGAGGTCAAGAAGATCAAGGAGTTCGACAACATCCTGCCGATCTTCACCAAGGGCGAGATCGACGGCCACAAAATTCCGCGGCAGGGCATTTCTCCCTATGAGGCAATGTATATCTCAAAGCCCAACGCGACCGACCTGCATGATGGCGTGACCGAATGGGCGACCTTCCTGCCGCAAGTCTATAACGCGGACTCGATCGGCTATCGTCCCGACCTTGTCGGTCACGAGGTGACCGAATGGAAGGATTTGATCGACCCGAAATTCAAGGGCAAGGCGGCGATCCTCGATGTCCCGGCGATCGGCATCATGGATGCCGCGCTTTGCTTCGAAAGCGCCGGCCTGATCAAGTACGGCAACAAAGGCAACATGACCAAACAGGAGATCGATTTCACCTGCGACAAGCTGATTGAACTGAAAAAGGCGGGCCAGTTCCGCGCGACCTGGACCACCTTCGACCAGTCGGTGCAGTTGATGGCTGCAGGCGAAGTCGTCATCCAGTCGATGTGGTCGCCGGCGGTCGCCGCCGTCCGCGTCAAGGAAATTCCCTGCGTCTACGCGCCGGTCAACGTCAGGAACGGCAAGGAAGGCTATCGCGGCTGGTGCAACGGCATGGGCTTGATGAAGCACCTGTCCGGCAAAAAACTCGATGCCGCCTACGAATATCTAAATTGGTATCTGTCGGGTTGGCAGGGCGGCTTCGTCGGCCGTTACGGCTACTACAGCCCGGTGCCGTCGACGGCAAAGAAGTTCCTGACCGCGGCGGAATGGGACTTCTGGTACGACGGCAAGCCCGCGCCCTCGGTCATTAACGACCCCTATGGCGTGCCGATGGAGAAGGCCGGCACCAAGCGGGACGGCGGTTCATTCCTCGACCGGGTCAAGAACATCTCCTGCTGGAACACGCTGATGGATGAAGCGGCCTACATGAACAAGCGCTGGAACGATTTCAAGGTCGCCTGAGACCAATTGGCCTGCCGGCGTGGGGCAAGCGCCGGCAGGCGGTGAACTGCCGTTCCGGAGACCCAGAATGAAGTCCAGTCAGGCCAGGTAATGCAGCGACCAAATTTGAGTGCATGGCTATACGTGACGCCGCTGATGCTGGTGTTGGTCCCGTTTTTCCTGCTGCCGACCCTTGTCGTACTGGTCGCGAGCTTCTTCGAGACCGATGGCTTCGGTGGGTTGTTGCCGACGTTTACGCTGGCGAACTACGTCGATGTGCTCACATCGGCGCAGACCTTCCTGCTCTATGTGACGACGCTCAAATTCGCAATCCTCACCTGGCTTTTCACGCTGATCATCGGGTTCCCGGTCGCATTTTTTCTCGTCTTTCACGTCAAGAACCAGTTGCTCGCGATCGGCCTGTTTCTGATCTGCACGATCCCGTTCTGGACGTCGAACATCATCCGGATGATTTCCTGGATTCCGCTGCTGGGAAAGGAAGGGCTGGTCAACTCGACGCTGCTCGGTATCGGCGTGATCCGGGAGCCCCTTGAAGTGCTGCTCTATTCCGGGCTCGCGGTCGTCATCGCCTATGTGCACCAGCTCACGATCTTCATGGTGGTGCCGATCTTCAATTCGCTGGCGCGCATCGACAAGCGGGTGGTGGAAGCGGCGCTCGATGCCGGCGCCAGCCGGCTCGACGTGATGCGATACATCATCATTCCGATGTCGAAGAGCGGCATTGCGCTCGGATCGACTTTCGTGATCTCGATCGTGATGGGCGACTTCTTCGTGGTCAAGGTGATGTCCGGCGGCGGTTCCGCCTCGGTGGTCAGCGCGTTCTACGAAAATGTCGGTGTGCTGCAATATCCGATCGCGGCGGCGAGCGCCGTGCTGCTCACCCTCGTTCTCACTGCCGTGATCGCCTTGATCCTGCGCGTCGTCGATATCCGCCGGGAGATCACGCAATGACGGTCGCTCTCGGCGAGGCCGATATGCCCATGATCAGAACCCGGCGCATTTCCAGGGTCGCGCGTGGCGACCGCCGTCCCTGGACCTTCTACGTACTTGCGGCTGTTTTCGCACTCTACGTAGCGGCTCTCTATGGCCCTATGATCTGCATCTACATTCTGTCGTTCCAGGATATCCGCGGCGGGCTGGTGTTTCCAATGAAGGGCCGTTCGCTGCACTGGTTCATCGATCTGTTCACGCAGGTACGCACCGGCGACGTCAAGGGATCGTTCGATCGCTCGATCAAGCTTGCGGTACTGGTCACGGTGATCACGCTCGTGGTCTCGCTGATGGCGGGGCTGGCGTTTCGCCGCCGTTTTTTTGGCGACACGTTCGTATTCTACACGATGATCGGCAGCCTCGTGGCGCCCGGGCTGGTGCTCGGCCTCGGTATTGGTCTCTTGTTCCAGTGGATCGGTATCAGCCCGAGCTGGTACACGTCGGCACTCGGGGCGCAATTGTCCTGGACACTGCCGTTTGGCGTGCTCGTGATGTTCGCCGTGATGTCCCGCTTCAACAGCGTGTGGGAGGAGGCGGCGCGTGATCTCGGAGCCACCCGCTGGCAGACCATCAGACTGGTAGTGATTCCCGTGCTGGCGCCGGGCCTTGTCGCGGTGGCGCTGTTCGGCTTCACGCTCTCCTACGACGAATTCGCCCGCACGCTGCAGACCGCGGGCTCGCTCAATACCCTGCCGCTCGAGATATGGAGCATGACGCTCAACGTGACTTCACCATCGTTGTACGCGCTCGGCACCGTCACCACGATCGTGTCGTTCATCATCATCGGTGCCTGCATCGGCGCCATCATTGTCATCAACAAGCGCCGCGGCGTGCGCGCGACGGGTCACTAAGGTGTTGGGAATGCGCGCGGGCGGCGATATCGAACTGGCTGGGCTCTGCAAGAGCTACGACGGCGTCACCAATGTGGTCGACGGTGTCAATCTGAAGGTACCAGACGGCGCCTATTGCTGCTTCCTCGGGCCCTCCGGCTGCGGCAAGACGACGATCCTGCGGATGATTGCCGGCCACGAGGAGCCGACCGCCGGCGAAATCGTAATCGGCGGCGAAAACGTCGCAGGATTGGCTCCGGTCGAGCGGCGCACTGCGATGATGTTCCAGTCCTACGCGCTGTTTCCGCATCTTACCGTCCGCGACAACATCGCATTTGCGCTGCGGGTGCGTGGGCAGTCGAAGGCGGAGCGCTACAAGGCCGCTGACCTGATGATGGAGAAGGTTCGCCTGACCGAGCTGGCGGATCGACTGCCAGCCAATCTGTCGGGCGGCCAGCAGCAGCGCGTGGCGCTGGCGCGCGCGGCGATCACGGAGCCGCGGGTGCTGTTGCTCGACGAGCCGCTGTCCGCGCTTGACGAGCAGCTTCGGGTGCAGATGCGGCAGGAGCTGCGACGCATGCAACGCGAGCTCGGGATCACCTTCATTCACGTCACCCACACCCAGCTCGAGGCGATCGCGCTCGCCGACATCGTCGTGGTGATGGAAAAAGGCAAGATCAAGCAATCCGGGCCGGCGCGCGATGTCTATGCCTATCCGCGCGACCGCTATGTTGCGGAGTTCCTGGGCGGGCAGAATGTGCTGTCTGGGAAGGTCGAGAAGGTCGGCGACAGGTTTGTCGTGCTTTCTCAGCCGAACCGCAGCGGAATCCAGGTCCGGCTGGGTGCCGAGGCCCGGGTGGCCGTGGGCGACCGCATCGATCTGGCGGTGCGGCGCGACGATATCGAATTGGTGCGCGCCGATGCCGGCAGCCCCGATGACGGCGCGACGGCGCTGCCAAGCCGGGTGACTGCGATCGAATATCAGGGCTCGTTCGTCAAGGTGATGCTTGACACGGTGCCCGACGAGGATTTTGTCGCCTACGTTCCGGAACGAACCTTTTTCCGCGATCCCTTCAATGTCGGCGACGTCCTGCTGGCCACCTGGTCGGCGGGCCGCGCCCGTGTTCTCGCCTGATGTCGCTCATGACGGGAGGTCACCCATGATAGTCAGTTTCACGCTCAACGGCCGGTCGCGGACGGTTGACATCGAGCCATCGACGCTGGTCGCCGAACTGCTGCGCGAGAACCTTAATCTGACGGGGACGCATGTCGGGTGCGACACCAGCCAGTGCGGTGCCTGCGTCGTGCTGTTCAACGGCGAGGCGGTGAAGAGCTGCACCTTGCTTGCGCCGATGCTAGACGGGAGCACGCTGACGACGATCGAAGGCCTGTCGGGGCCGGGCGGTTCGAACGCGCTGCATCCGATGCAGGAAGCGTTTCATCAAAATCACGGCCTGCAATGCGGCTTCTGCACCCCGGGCATGGTGATGACGGCGGTGGCGCTGGCGGCGAAAAATCCAGCGCCCACGGAAGCCGAGGTTCGCCACGGCCTCGAGGGCAATATCTGCCGCTGCACCGGCTATCAGAACATCGTGGCGTCGGTGTTGGCCGGAGCGGCCGCCATGCATGCGCCGGGAAGCGGAGAATAGCCATGTCGAACGTGATCGGGATTGGCGCTGCACCGCGCCGCAAGGAAGACTTCCGCTTTCTGACCGGCCGCGGCAATTACGTCGCCGACGTCAAGCGGGCCGACATGGCCTTCGGCGTATTCATTCGATCTCCGCACGGCCATGCGGTGATCCGTGGCATCGACAAGGCGCCCGCGCTGGCGCTGCCTGGCGTCCAGGCCGTGCTGACCGGCGATGATGTCGCGGCCGACGGCCTCGGTTCACTGCCTTGCGGGTGGGGCATTCATGGCTCTGATGGCCTGCCGATGAAGGAGCCGCCGTTTCCGATGCTGGCGCAAAGCAAGGTGCGCTTCGTCGGCGACATGGTCGCCTTTGTGATCGCCGATACGCTGGAGCTCGCGCGGACGGCGGCGGAAGCGGTAATAATTGATTATGAGGTGCTTCCATCCGTCGTCGGTGTGCTCGAAGCTGTTCGTCCGGGCGCGCCGCAACTGTTCGACGACGTACCCAACAATCTCTGCTGTGACTGGGAGCTCGGCGACAAGGCCGCCGTCGCGACAGCGTTCAAGAAGGCCGCGCATGTGGCGCGTCTCAGCCTCGTCAACAACAGGCTGATCGGCAATCCGATGGAGCCGCGCGCGGCGGTCGCCGAGTATAACGGCGGAACCGGCCATTATACGCTGTGGACCACCAGCCAGTTTCCGCATGTGGTGCGGTTCCTGATGAGCGCCCTGGTGCTCAAGATTCCCGAGCAGAAAATGCGCGTGGTGGCGCCCGATGTGGGCGGCGGCTTCGGTGTCAAGCAATTCCACTACGGCGAGGAAGCCGTGATCACCTGGGCGGCGAAGCGGGTCGGCCGTCCCGTCAAATGGGTGGCGGACCGTTCGGAGGGTTTCGTCTCGGACCGCCATGGGCGGGATCACGTTACCGAGGCCGAACTGGCGCTGGACGAGAATGGCAAATTCCTCGCGTTGAAGGTCGTCACATTTGCCAACATGGGCGGTTATCTCTCCACCTTCGGCCCCAACATTCCGACCAATCTCTATGGGCCATTGTTGAGCGGCGTCTACACGACGCCTGCGATCTATTGCAACGTGAAGGTGGTCTTCACCAACACGGTGCCGGTCGATGCCTATCGCGGCGCCGGGCGGCCGGAAGCGACGTTCGTGGTCGAACGGCTGGTGGATGTCGCGGCAAAGGAAATGGGCATCGACCGCGTCGAATTGCGCCGTCGCAACATCATTGCCAAGGAATCCTATCCGTATCAGACGCCCGTCCTCGTCGAATATGATTCCGGCGATCCAATGGGCTGCCTCGAAGGTGCGCTTGCGGCAGCGGATGTCGCAGGTTTCGCGGAACGCAAGGCGACGTCGGAACGCGATGGCAAGTTCCGCGGCCTCGGCTATTCGACCTATGTCGAAGCCTGCGGCCTCGCGCCGTCGCGCTTTGCCGGACGCCTCGGTGCCCGCGGAGGCCTCTACGAAAGCGCCACTGTCCGGGTGCATCCGACCGGGCAAGTGACGGTGCTGATCGGCACCCACAATCACGGGCAGGGGCACGAGACCACCTTCGCGCAGATCGTGTCGGAGAAGCTCGGCGTCGCCTTCGACAACGTCGATATCGTGTTCGGCGATACCGACCGCGTGCAGTTCGGCATGGGCACCTACGGCTCGCGATCGCTGGTCGTCGGTGGTGCCGCGCTCTCGAAGGCGAGCGATAAGGTCGTCTTGAAAGGCAAGAAGATTGCCGCCCACCTGCTGGAGGCAAGCGAGCACGACATTCAGTTCGAGGCCGGGGTCTTTTCGGTTGCGGGTACCGACCGTAGCAAGACGTTCCAGGAAATCGCAGGCGCTGCCTATGTGCCGCACGACTATCCGCTCGAAATTCTCGAGCCCGGACTGGAGGAGCAGGCCTATTACGACCCGGTCAATTTCACCTATCCAGGCGGCTGCCACATTGCCGAAGTTGAAATCGATCCCGAGACGGGGATCGTGACGCTGGAGAAATACACCGCGGTCGACGACGTCGGCACCGTCATCAATCCGATGATTGTCGAAGGACAGTTGCACGGCGGAATCGTTCAGGGCGTCGGCCAGGCGCTGTATGAAAACGCCGTCTATGACGACGTCTCGGGGCAGCTGCTGTCGGGCTCGCTGATGGATTACACCATGCCGCGGGCCGATCACCTGCCGAACATGACGATCAAGACCCATTCGACGCTTTGCACGCACACACCAATGGGCGTGAAAGGATGTGGCGAGGTCGGCACCATCGGATCGCCGGCGGCCGTTATCAACTCCGTCGTCGACGCGTTGTCGCATCTCGGCGTTCTTCACGTCGATATGCCGGCGACGCCGAACCGGATCTGGCGCGTCATTCAGAACGCCGCGATGCCGCGCGCCGCAGAGTAGGAGGAAGCGAAAATGAGGTCATTTGCATTTCACAGGCCGACCACCCTTTACGAGACGTCGGCTTTGCTCGGCGGTGTTGCCGAGAGCATGCCGCTGGCCGGCGGGATGACGTTGCTGCCGACCATCAAGCAGCGGTTGGCGGCGCCCGCGGCGCTGATCGACCTGTCGAAGATCCCGCAGCTATCCGGGATTTCGGCCCAGGGCGACATCCTGACGGTCGGTGCGATGACCCGCCACGTTGATGTGGCGGAATCGGAACTGGTTCGCGGCAAGATACCGTTGCTCGTCAGCCTCGCAGCCGGCATCGGCGATCCCGCGGTTCGCAATCGCGGCACGATCGGCGGCTCGGTCGCCAATAACGATCCCTCGGCCGACTATCCGGCCGCGGTGCTCGCGCTCGATGCGACTGTCGTGACCGACCGCCGGGAGATCGCCGCTGATGCGTTCTTCCGTGGGCTATTCGAAACGGCGCTCGACCCGGGCGAGATCATCACTGCCCTGCGCTTCCCGGTGCCGTCCGCCGGGGGCTATGCCAAATTCAAATCGCCTGCGTCACGCTATGCGGTGGTCGGCGTGTGCGTGGCGAAGAGGGCCGGCAAGGTCCGGGTCGCGGTAACCGGGGCCGGACCAGGCGTGTTTCGCGTCGCGGCGATGGAGGCCGCGCTGGAGCGCGCGTTTACGCCTGACGCGGTCGCGGCGATCAGGCTGGGCGCCGAAAACCTGAGTTCCGATATCCACGCGGATGCGGAGTACCGCGCCCATCTCGTGACCGTCATGGCGAAAAAAGCGGTGATGTCAGCCCTTCAAGCATCGTGAGGCGTGCGGTGAAAGCAGAAAGCGTCCGCGCCGACGGTGTCGTTGAGGCCAATAAGTTGGCCAGGCTCTCGGCTGTTGAATTGCTGGAGGGCTATCGCACGCGACGGTTTACGCCGCGCGACGTCATCGAGGACGTGATATCGGCGCTGGAGCTAACCAACGCGGCCTGCAATGTGGTCGTGACCCCGGCTTACGAACAGGCGCGCGACGCCGCCGACCGCGCCACAGTGGCCTGGTCCTCCGGACAACCGCAGGGCAAATTGACCGGAGTGCCTGTCAGCATCAAGGATCTCGTCTACGTCGCCGGGCTGCCGGCGCTGGGCGGCGCGCCCGTCAACAAGGATCTGGTGCCGGGCGTCGATGCGGCTGCGGTTTCGGCACTCAGATCGGCGGGTGCGATCGTCACCTGCAAGACCACCACCTGCGAGTCCGGTTACAAGCTGACCGCCGACAGCCCGGTGTCCGGCATCACCCGCAATCCCTGGAATCGCGAACGGACCAGCGGCGGATCGAGCGGCGGTGCGGCGGCTTCGATCGCTGCCGGATGCGGCCCGCTTGCGATCGGTACCGATGGTGTCGGCTCGATCCGCGTCCCGTCCGCATTCTGTGGCGTGGTCGGTATCAAGCCGACTTTCGGGCTGGTGCCGAGATCGCCGGGCTTTTCGCCGCCGTCGTGGGCGTCGCTGGCCCACACCGGCCCAATCGCGCGCACGGTTGCCGACGCAGCGCTTCTTCTGCAAGTGGTTGCTAGCCACGATTTGCGCGATGCCGCCAGTCTGCCGGTACCGGCGCGGAGCTTTGACGCGACACCGGCAAAGCTCGACGGGATCAGGATTGGAAGCAGCGCCGACTTCGGCTATGCGGCAGTAGCGCCCGATGTTCGCAAGGCATTTCAGTCGGCGGTTGAGACGCTCGGTTCACTCGGCGCCAGCATCGTTCCCGATTGCGTGCAATTTGAAGCTGACATGCTCGATCGGATTTTGAAGCCGATCGCTTATACCGAGCAGGCGGCGGCCGTCTCCGCCCGCGGTACCGAGGCGCTGATGGCCTCCGACAGCGACTACCGCGATGTGGTGGCGAAGGGGGCTTCCTACAGCGGCATTGAATATGTCGAGGCCGGCTATCGTCGCAACAGCCTGCGCATGTCGTTCCTGGAAATATTCGGGAAGGTCGACGCGATCGTCACCCCGACGGTTGCGGTGACGGCGTTTCCTGCGGGCGCGCTCGGCGTTGACGAGATCGACGGCATCGCCGTCGACCGCCATCTAGGTTGGTCGCCGTTCTCTTGGCCGATAAATCTGACCGGGCTGCCGGCTGCCACGATTCCCTGCGGATTCGACGCCGACGGGCTTCCGATTGGACTTCAGATTATTGCGCCTTGGCTCGACGAGGGGTTGATCATACGGATCGCTGCCGCGTTCGAGAGTGCCCGGCCCTGGACTCAGTTTCGTCCCCGCATGTACTGACCGGCTTTCGCCGCTGTCGGGTGAAGACAAGGGAAGCTCCTTGCCCAGCAGGAGTTCGTCGTCGAGATTGAGATAGTGCGCCAGATAGTCGTGCAGGGCGCTTGCGGCCTTTGACGTCGCAGTCGGCGATTTGTACAGCAGGAGATCGACCTTCGGCAGCGGCGGCAGCCCCTCCTTGTCGCCGATCTCGCGCATGTTGGGCACCAGCGCGGAGCGCCCGAGGACGGTGACCGCCATGCCGGCGAAGGCGGCCGCCTGCAAACCGCCAACGCTGTGGCTGACGCAGGCAATACGCCATCGGAGCCTTGCGGCCTCCAGTCGCTCGATCGCATGGTCTCGAAAGATGTTGCCCGGCGGCAGCAGCGCCAGGGGGACCGGCTTTTCGTTATGCGCGGTCGATTGCTCGCCGGTCATCCAGATCAGTTGCTCCTGCCGCACCACCTGTCCGCCGGTGAAGTCGTTCATGCGGGTCACCAGCGCGATATCGACTTCGCCGCGCTTCACGCATCCGACAAGTGGTGTCGAGAGTGAGCAGTTCAGCTCCAGTTGAACGCGTGGAAAGGCTTTGCGGAAAATCCTCAGGATCGAAGGGAGCATGAAGGCGGCATAGAGGTCGGGGGTGCCGAGCACGACGTGACCTTCGATGTCCGGAGAAGCGAGCTGCGACAACATTTCGTCGTGAAAACCGACGATCGACCGCGCGTAACTCAGGACCGTCTCGCCTTCCGCGGTAAGAAACAGCCGGCGGCCCTCGTGGATGAAGATCGCTTTTCCGGTGAGCTCCTCCAGCCGCTGCAGCTGGAGGGTGATCGCGGGTTGGGTACGGCCGAGCCGCCGCGCGGTCTCGGTGATGCTGCCGGTTTCGACGACCGACATCAGCGAGCGCAGCATACGGATGTCCAGATTGATCAGGTTCATGGCGTTGCTCGCTGTGCAGGCAGGGCAATACCATGCAAATTTCGTGCTTGGAAATGAGAGCAGGGCACCGGTGCCAATAAAAGAGGCGTGGTGTCTGCGACCGGCGTGGGATTTTCCCCAGCCCGAAGCAACGAGAATTTAGCTCTTTCAATCGGTTGGATACCGGCGCGTGCGCCGAGCGGTCAAAACGGGGGCGTACAGGCGTGCGCGATTTCGGCTGGTTTGGAAGTGCACATGTGCGTGGTTCGTCCCGTTAAGAACATGAGGTAAGGTATTGAAATCGTATGGCTATCTCTTGTCCGTCGTCCCCATGGTGGATTAATGCGGCACTTCAAGATCCTTCAATCAGTTGGAGGGCGGCATGAGCACGATGTGTGCACCGGCAGATCAAGAAATTCCCCAAGAGAACCAGCATGAGGAGTCGTGGCATGCCAATGATCGAGGCCGTGCGGCCGTCATCCCGCGCCACTACGGCCGACACGCAAGATCGGGGTCCGCGCGAACATACAGATTGTCGCAACAGCAAGTCGTTCTGGTCCTCGCCGCGGTCGTCTGCGATCCCTGGTGGGGCGTGGCAGGCGTGAGATCAACTGCCTCCATCCTAACGACTGGTGCGATGGCCGGTTGACGAAGAGCAACTACGAGCTCCGATGTCGGCTGAGTAGTAGCGATCGCCCAGGACATCGTGCAGCTCGTTGACGAAGTTCTTTCCGAAATCACCGTTCTGATAGCGCAGCGCGAATTTTGACTTCGGCATCTTCCTCAGGCGTGCGTCGCGAGGATCTTGGCTTCAGTTCGACGCTGCATCCTTGAAACTTGCGTTTAGTGGGACGAGCCCGATGAGCTTCCAGTCGAAGATCGAACCGCGATAGGCGAGAAATGCGCACCGGGCGGGAACGGACCGTTCCTCGACCAGATCATTCATTAGTTGGTGGGTCTAGCTAGTTGGTGGCTCTCGCTCGCGAGGTCATGAGGCCGATATTTTGGCGCCGCCCCAGTGGGAGATCGGCGTGTGATATTTCCTCGACGGCGAAATGTGGCGATGAGCTTGCGAGCGTAGTTGCTGAGCCAGAGCGCGAGTTCGTCGAAGTTGCGCTGCATAGGTACCCGGCAAAATAGCTGGGCATGTCTCCGCAGGCGCAGTCAATGGCATGGAAATTGCTGAACATTTGGCTACAGTTCGTCGGTCAGCACGCGGAGGTTTTTGGAATGCTTGAGGGAGCCGAAGTGCGGCTTGCCGTCGATATCGGAGGTACGTTCACGGATATCGTCTTGGACGTGGGGCAGGATCGCAGGACGCGTAAGGTGCTGACGACGCCCGCGCGACCGGAGCAAGCGGTGCTGGACGGGATGCGTCTCATTCTGGCCGACGCGCGCGCCCACATATGCGATATCGACGTCTTCATTCACGGTACGACGCTTGCGACCAACGCCATCATCGAACGCCGCGGGGCGAAGACGGCGCTTGTCGCAACGCAAGGTTTTCGC
>Ga0081540_1003377_pt1 | contig 12657 bp, 4 predicted proteins | sample TabmetS2T1R1_FD_71024 | JGI IMG/M metagenome (GOLD analysis project Ga0081540, IMG submission 71024) | Tabebuia heterophylla rhizosphere microbial communities from the University of Puerto Rico - S2T1R1 | ecosystem: Host-associated > Plants > Roots > Rhizosphere ...
CCTCTCGTGGTCCAACCGGGGCGTGCTGATCGCTGCGGCGGCCGATCCTCTCGCTGCGACGCACAGCCTCGTCGCTCCGCCGCTCGACGTACCACGAGGTACGCCTCCGCTGCTCGCTCCTCGGGTGTGCCGTCTCGCTTCGGTCTCGGCCGCCTCGCGGTGCTCACCACACCCCGGTCGGACCACTGCTGGCGGTCCGGCCCGGCAGCTCAGAACAGACCGACGCTGAATTGAATCGCAAAGATGGGTTCGTTCAGCCGGTCGTCCGGCGCCAGGTTGAAGCCCACGTCCAGGGCCAGCGGGCCCACCGGGGTGACGTAGCGGACGCCCGCGCCCGCCACCGGCCGGAGGTCGAAGGGCTTCCAGGTGGCCGCCGAGTACCAGAGGTTGCCGGCCTCGAAGAACACCCCCAGCTCGAAGTCGCCCACCAGCGCGAACCTCAGCTCGGTCTTGATCAGCTCGAAGAGCGTCCCGCCTTCGGAGGGAATCTGGCCACCGTTGCGGAGCGCGAGGGCCCGGCTGGTGCAGCCGCCGGTCCAGGCGAGCGCATCGCAGTAGGCGCGCTCGCGGGCGTACTCGCCGCGGACGTCCTGAGGGATGACCGCGTCGTCGCGGAAGCCCCGGAGCGTGGTCGCCCCGCCGAGGAAGAAGCGCTTGGGGGTGATGATGAGGCTGTCCGGCTCCAGGGCGAAGATCTTCCCCCCGCGCACCGAGATGGCCATGGTCACCCGCGGGGCGACGGGCACGTAGCCGGTGATTCCACCCGCCGCCTTGAAGGTGAAGATGCGCGCCGGGACGGCGTTCTCGCCGTTCACGTCGGTGGTCTCGGCGTTGATGTCCTTGGTCACCTCGCCGGTCGCGGCGATGAGCACGCCCGAGTGCGGATTCACCGGCTCGTCCCGGAAGTCGAAGGCGAGCGTGGAGCCGAGGGTCTGCATGAAGAAGTTGCCGGTGGGGAACCGGAGCCGCTCGGCGTCGGTGCGGTTGGGCTGCAGCAGGTCGCCGACGCCCGGTTGCGCCCGGACCAGCACGTTCTCGAGGAGGTAGTTCCCGGTGAGCTGGAGCCACCGGGTGATGGCCCAGTCCACGCCGAGGAGGGCGGCGACGCGCCCGAAGAAGTAGGTCGGCCGGTGCACCCGCTCGGCGGTCACGGTGAGCCGGGCGCCGACCCGGGCGGGGAGGAACTGGTAGATGCGCGGCTGCGAGAGGCTGGCGTTGATGTTGAAGTCCAGGCCGTTCAGGCCCTGGAGGTTCGAGCCGTCGACGTAGTCCTGGAGCGGCAGCGCGCTCGCCCCCACGTAGTTGAGCTTGCCACGCAGGTTGAAGTTGATGCCCTGCCCGAAGACGTTCGGGTACACGAGGTCGCCGATGATCCGCGGGCCGTCCTCGAGCGAGTAGCCGAAGCCGATGCTGCCCGAGAGGCGCGGAAGCTCGCGGAGCTCGACCACCACGTCCTTCACCGGCTCGGGCGTGTCCGGGGAGATGAGGCGGACCGAGGCGGTCCGGAAGAGCCCGAGGAGGAGCAGCTCGCGCTGGCTCTCGAAGAGCGCCTCCGGATCCAGCGGCGCGCCCGGGCGCATCTTGAGGTTCGCCCGGACCAGCGCCTCGTCCGTGCGCTGGAGCCCACGCACCACCACCTGCCCCACCCGCACCGCCGGCCCCGAATCCACGACCAGCACCGGCTCGGCGGCGGTGCGGTCATCGGAGAAGTTTGGCTTCGCCGTCACCTGGGCGAAGAGGTAGCTGGCCCGGCCGAGGCGGCGCTGGGTGGCGGTCACCGCCTCCTCCAGCCGCGACTTGCTGAAGGGCTGCCCCACCGCGAGCATCGGGAGATCCGGCGGCGGGAATCCCGCCGGGAGGCCCTCGAAGCGCACCGCCCGCACGAAGGTGCGGGCGCCCTCCACGATGTGGAACCGGACGTCGACCATCCCGGTCGGCACGTCCACGGTCGCGCCCACCAGCGACACCGCCGCGTCCGTCCACCCCAGCTCCCGGTAGGCCCGCTGCATGGCGTCCGCGGCGTCGTGCCACGCCTCCTCGACGAAGACCTCGAGCGGCGCGGGGTCCGGAGTGTCCGGACGTCCCTCGGGCGGCCCGCGCCCCGAGAGATGGAGCGGGTCCGACTCCAGCCGCTGGTCCGAGGGCTCCGGGCGGCGATCCCGCACCACGCGGTCGAGCAGCGAGCGGAGCTCGGACTCGGACAGCCCGGCGCGCCCCTCGAACTCGATGTTGCGGACCCGGACCTGCCGCCCCTCGGCGACGTGGAACACCACCACCGCCTTGCTGCCGTCGCCGTTCACCACCTCGCGCGGCTCGACGCGGACGTCGCGGAACCCCCGGTAGCGGTAGAAGGCCTCCAGCCGCCGTGCCTCGCGCTCCAGCACCGAGCGGTCCAGCGTCTCCGTCGGATCGATGGCCAGCGCCGAGCGGAGCCAGGCCGAGGGGAAACGCCGGTTCCCCTCGAAGCGGAGGGTGAAGGCCGGGCCGGCCTCCACCGGGACGGTGACCACCGCCTGCGTCCCGTCGAGCGTCACCCTCGGCGCGCCCACCCGGGCCCGCGCGTGGGCGGTCTCGCGGTAGAGCGAGCGGAGCGCCTCGGCCCCGGGGTCGAGCCGCGTCCGATCGAGGATGTCCCCCACCTTCATCCCGAAGGCCGAGGCGAGCTTGCCGGTGGGCAGACCCTGCTGGCCGTCGAAGCGCACCGCGGTGATCCGGGTCGGCTCACCCTCCCGGATCTGCAGCTTGACCACCACCTCGTCGCCGGAGGGCTGCGCGGTGGCGTCGATCTCCGCCCGGTTCCAGCCACGGCGCGCGTAGGCGGCGAGGAGGCCGGCCTTGGCCTCGTCGAGCTTCTCCGGCCAGAACTCGGTCCCGGCCTGCAGCCGGGCCGCGGCCAGCACCTCGTCCCTCCCGAGGTGCCTCGCGCCGGTCACGTCGATGCGGGCGATGCGCACCACCGGGGAGAGCTCGAAGGTCACCACCAAGCCGTCGGGCCCCTCGTCGCCACGTGCCACCACGTCGGAGAAGCGGCCGGTGGAGAAGAGCCGCTCGATGCTCCGGCGTACCGCGCGGCCCGAGAGAGGCGTGCCGGGGGTGACCGCGATCAAGCCCTGCAGATCGCCGGGGACCGCCCCACCTCCGCGCATCTGCAACTTCACCGCGGAGACGATCGGGCCCTCGGAGGGCACCGCCGGCGCCTGCGCCGCCCGGGCGGAGGCGGCGGCCAGGAGCAGCGCGACCGTCAGGGCTACTCGACGTTCCAACGGAGCTTGAGATCGACCCCCAGGTTTCCGATTGGAACGTCGTTGTACACGTTGTCCCACTGGATCTGGGCGGAGACGCGATCGTCGAACCGGTACTCGGCGAGGGCGCGCGTCCCCTTGCCCGACACCGGCTGGGAGAGGCCGAGCTTAAGCTGGTCGGTGAGGAACTTCGACTCCAATTGCACCGTCGGCTCCACCAGCCCGTTGGCGTCGTTGTAGAGCGTGGAGACGTGGAAGCTGAGGTCTCGGATGACCGAGTTCTTGGGGAGGAACTTCTGCACCTGCCGGTCCAGGCCCGAGGCCTGGTAGAGCGCCTCGGCCGCGATGCCCGCTCCGGTGGTCGTGGTGTTGGCGTTGGCCCGGTCGCGGGAGGTCACCCCCAGGGTGAGGAGCGAGATGATGTCGCCCTCGGGGAGGCTGGGCTCGCTGGAGAGCAAGACCTGAGGCTGCGTCGTCTTGCCAAAGGCGTGCAGCCGGATGAGGTACTCGCGGACCTGTGACTCGGCGCGGACGTCGAAGACGCCCTCCAGGCTCCGCCGGTCCTTGAAGTCCACCGCCCCCTGGGTGAGGTTGAAGGTGGTCCCGCGGAAGAAGGCCTGGCTGCCCTGCCCTGCCTCCATCGCCCCGATGAGGCCGGGGTGCAGGTTGCTCCCGGTGAGCCGCAGGTCGCCGACGATGCGCGCCCGGGCGAGGTTGTTCTCCACCGCCGCGTCCTTCAGGTGCAGCGCGACGTCGAGCTGCAGCCACTCGCTGGGCGCCTCGCCGGGGACGCCGGGGCGGTTGGCCCGGGCCAGCAGCGTGTCGAAGCCGAACGGCCGCCGGTAGCGCAGGCGCAGCACGTCGAGGTCGCCGGCGAGGAAGAACGCCCCCGGCCGTCCGGTGAGGGTCAGCTCGCCGGTGGCGGCGAACGGGGCGTCCTCCACGACACGGACCGAGACCTGGTCCAGCTGCAGCTGCACCTCGAGCTGCTCCGGCTTGAAGCGGCGCCAGCGCACGTCACCGCGGCTGCTGAGGTTGCCGTCGTTGGCCTGCCCGGTGAGGTCGCTCCAGAGGATGCGCGACTCGCTGAAGTCGAGCTTGCCCTTCAGCCCGCGCAGCTCGAGCGGCTGCCCGCGGACGCGGAAGCCGGCGTCGACCAGGGTGGCGGTGCCGACGATCTGCGGATCCGCCGGCTCGCCGCGGGCGTTGCCCAGGAGCTCCAGCCGCCCCGTGGCGCGATCCACGCCCTGGACGAAGGATTCCAGGAGCCGGAGGTCGACCGAGCCGGACACTGCGACCTCCATCGCGTTCTCTTCCAGGAAGCCCGAGGCGCTGAGCTCGGTCTCGGGCCCCTTCAGCCGGAGGCCGTCGCTGCTCACCCGCCCGGAGCGGAAGCGCAGGTCCCACGGGCCGTCGCTCTCGGCCCGGAACTCGCCGCGCTGCAGCTTGAGGCTGTCGAGGTGGAGGAGCCCCTTCGAGGACTCGATCTCGGAGAGCGTGCCGCTGGCGGTCAGCACCCCGGCGGCCGATCCGTTGAGCCCCTGCGCCGCCGCGGTGTCCGGGAGCAGCGCGCGGATGTCCGCCAGGGCGAGCTTCAGGGTCGCGTCGTAGGGGTACGGCCTCCGGAGGCGGGCGGTCATCTGGAGATCGGTGTCGGCCACCGGCCGCCCCTTGAGCTCCACCTGCTCCCCCACCACGTGCGCCTCCAGCGCCATCGCGCCGAGCGCCCGGCCGGAGAGGTAGACCTGGGGCCCGCCGAGGGTCATCGACACCTCGGGCACCTCGTCGCTGCCGCCGAGGGTGCCGGCGAGGGTGAGCGTCCCGCGTGCCCGGAGACGCTTCGCGACGTCCGGTCCCATCAGCTCCTCGAGCTGCAGCCCGTCCACCCGGAACTTGCCCGAGAGCGGCCCGGTCAGGTCCCAGCGCCCGTCCGCCCGCGAGGTCCCCAGCGGCCCCTTGAGGACCACCGAGTCGAGGGCGATGGCGCTGTTGTGGTCCAGCCGGGCGTGGAGGGCGCCGTCGCCGAGGCGGCGCCCGGAGAGGCTCACCGAGGCGAGGTCCAGGTCGAAGCGCCCCTCCATCGTCTCCGCCGGGCCCTCGAGGGTGACCGCGCCGCGGGCGCTGCCCACCAGGATCTTCCTGAGCGTCTGGATGGCGGGCGAGACCGGCGATAGGAGATCGACCAGGTCCTCCACCCGCCCGTTGGGAACGTTCGCTGCCACGTGCACGTCGGGGGATTTGCCGCGGAAATCGAGCGCCGCGCGGCCCTGGTAGGCGGTGCGGCCTCTCATCCCGGTGGCGTCGGGGAAGCCGAGGACGCCGTCGCGCACCGTGACGGTCGAGGAGAGGTTGCCCAGGGCGAAGCCGCGGAAGCTCGAATCTTGAAGGGCGAGCTCGCCGTCGAGGAAGACGAAGCCAGGGGGAATGCGAATCGAGACCCGCGCCGCGCCCACGCCGCCGAGCGGAATGTCGGCGATTTTGCCCACGTCCTCGAGCACCAGCGGCTCGGCGGTGGTCTCGATGGTGATGGGGCCCCGGCCGCCGTAGGGGATGACCACGTTCGCCAGCGCGCGAGACGTGCCGACCTTCACCTTCCCGTTCAGGAGCTCGACCCGGTCGGGATGGATGCCGAGGTCGACCACCACCTCGCCGGAGGGCATCGAGAGGAGCGGCGGACCGGCAATCTTCTGCCCCACCGGGTGGCTCCAGGTGACGAAGCGGGCCACCTTGAGGTCGGCCTGGCCCTGCAGCTCGGGCCCGGGAGAGAGCTTGCCGGAGAGGTTCACCGGTCCGGTGGCGAGGAGGTCGACCCAGGCCCAGCCCATCCCCACGCGGTCGAAGACCTGGAACAGGCTGACCTGGTCCAGCTCCGCCTTCATCTTGAGCGGCAGGCCCGGCACCAGCCGCAGCTCGCCGCTGGCCTTGAGCGCGCCCTGGCCCACCGGCACGCTGAGCTCGCCGATGGTGACGTCCTGGCCGGCCAGCGAGGCACGCAGCGAGAAGTCTCCGGGCCGGAGCCCGCCGAGGGTGACGCCCTTGCCGAGCAGCTCGCCGGTGACTCGCAGGTCCGGCACCCGGCCGGACACCGTGGCCTGGGCCCAGAGGTGACCGGAGGACTCGCCCAGCGGCATCACCCGGGAGAGCATCCGCACCGGGAGGAAGAGCTGGGTGTCCAGGGCCAGGGACGGACGGCAGAGGTCGTCCACCCGGCCGGCGAAGGACAGCTGCGCATCGTCGATGGACAGCTCGCCCCGGCTGACCTCGAGCTCCCGGCCTCCTGGGGCGAGGGCGCCTTCCACCGCCAGGCCGGCGACGGTCAGCGGCGGCCGGCCGTTGGCCAGGTCGACGAGGCCCTGCGACGTCCGCAGGGTGAACTCGGCGTCGCGGCGGCGGGTGCGCCAGCTCAGCTCGACGCCCGCCACCTCGACCCTGCGTCCGGCGGGGAGCGCGACGCGCACCTCGGCGCCGCGCACCTCGAGCGTGTCCACCTCCACGTGCTCGAGGGCACGGAGCGGACAGGTCTCGCTCTTCGGCGTGGCCGGCTGCGGGCGGGACAGGTCGAGCCAGATCCGCGGCCGGATGACCCGCACCCGGTCGAGCTCCAGGCGACCCGAGAGCGGCTGGACGCCGGCGACGGTCACCTCCAGCTCGTCCGCGCTGAAGATGGGGCGGTCGCTGTCCGGTGCGGCGGCGGACAGCCCGTAGATGCGGATGGTCCGGCCCGCCGGATCCACCTCGCAGCGGCCGAGGCCGACGTCGGCGCCGAGCAGCCCGGGGAGCTGCCGCCGGGCCAGGGTGCAGGCCTTGTCCCACGCGAAGCGCGAGCGCCCCACGAGGAGGACGGTCACCCCACCCGCGACCAGCGCGAGCAGGAGCCCCGCCGCCAGGATCCGGCGCCGCCGGCTCGTGCCGGTCCACCGCACGGGGTCAGCTCTTCAGGCTCTCGAGGTAGCGGTCCACCTCGGAGAGGTCCACGTTGCCGGCCGGAGCGGGAGCCGGCGTTCCGTTCGAGGCGGGCGCGTCGGCGGCGCCGAGCGCGAGGTTCCGCGCGATCTCCTCGATCCGCGGAGCGTCCACCGTCCTCTCCCCGGCGAGGTACGCCTCGAACAGGGCGTTGTCGCAGAGGGTGTTGATGATGCGAGGCGAGCCCCCGGAGAGCTGGTGCAGCACGTCGATCGCCGCGGGGGTGAACGGGGTGCGCGTGCTCCCCGCGGTCTGGAGGCGGTGCTCGACGTAGGAGCGGGTGCTGTCCGGGTTGAGCGGCTCGAGCCGATAGCGCATCGCCACCCGCTGGGCGAGCGGTGGATCGAGACGGAGGTTCCTCTCGATCTCCGGCAGCCCGAAGAAGACGAAGGAGATGAGCTTGCGCTCCGGCACCTCGAGGTTCAGCAGGCCCCGGAACTCCTCCATCAGCTCGCGGGTCTCGAGCATCTGGGCCTCGTCGATGAGGACCACGGCCTTCCTGCCCTGCTCGTGGATCTGCACCAGCCGCTGGTAGAGCTGGCTCAGGAGCGCCAGCTTCTCCTGCGCCGGATTCTCCACCCCCAGCTGGAGCGCGATGCGCCGCAGGAGCCACGAGGCGGTGACCCCGGAGTGGATGATGACGAAGAGCGCGGCCTCGTACTCCTCCTCGGGGAGGGCGTCGAGCAGGCGGCGCGCGAGCGTGGTCTTCCCCGCGCCGATGTCACCCACCAGCACCGAGAGCCCGCGCATGCGCGAGACGGCATGGCTGAGACGGACCAGCGCCTGCTGGTGCTGGGGAGACTCGAAGTAGAAACGGCTGACCGGCGCGTTGGAGAAGGGCTCCTCGGTCAGCCCGAAGTGTTCCAGGTAGCTCATCGTCGAGAGGGGTTTCTACAAGTACCCCACCTTGCGCGTCTTCGCAGTCGGCGCAGGTTCGGGCGGGGACGGTCGGGTGGGTGCCGGCCGACCGGCGGCCGTGCCCGGCGCGGTGGGGCGCGCAGGACCGTCCTCCTCGGGTCGTACCGTTGCCGACAACCTGCGCACCCGGTCCGCGACGTCGCGGTGGGTGGGCTCGGCCTTCTGCACTGCCAGGTACTGGCCCAGGGCCTTGCCGGGGGCGCCGGCGGCCTCGTGGGCCAGGCCGAGCTCGAAGCGGATGCTCACCTCGCGCGGGGCGGCGTGGGGGCTGCCGAGCGCGTCACGGAAGGCGGCGACCGCCTTCGGGGGCTCGCCGCGCATGCCCTGCAGCAGACCCACCATCGTGAGGCAGTCGATCTCCTTCGGCTGGCCCTGGCAGCCCTGGCGCGCAACCTCGAAGACCTGCACCGCGTCGTCGAGCAGTCCCATCTCCTTGTAGGCGATGCCCAGGTCGTAGTGCGTATCGACGTCGCTGCGCTGCACGACGCGCTCCAGGCCCTTCTTGAACTCGGAGAAGACCTCCTCCACCGAGTACTGGAAGTCCGCAGTCGCGGCGGGCGGCTCCTCCGGGGGCGAGCCCAGCTCTTGAAGCTCGTCGGCCAGCTCCTCGGCGAGGTTGTAGGAGCCGGTGCTGACCGGGATGGGGTCGACGCCGGGAGGCGCGGCGCGCGGGCCGGGGCCCGGCGGCGGGGTGAGCCGGGCAGGCTGTGCCGCCTTCGCCGCCTCCACCGAGGCCAGCCGCTCGCGCAGCGCGGCGGTGCGCGGCAGGCCGGGCCGGACCAGCTCCACCGTCTCCAGCACCTCGCGCGCCTCGTCGACCATTCCCTGATCGAGGAAGAAGCTCGCCTCGTTGAGCTCCTCGGTGACCGGCCCGCTCTCCTCCGGTGCAGCCTTCGGGGCCGGGCGGGCAACCGCCGGAGCCGGGGGAGGCGGCGCGCGCGTGGGCGCGGGCGGCGGAGGGGGCGGGACCAGCACCTGCGCGGGCGCCGCCCGGGTGTAGGCGCCGTTGGTGCCGCCGGGGGCCATCCGACCCGTGGGAGCAGGCGCGGGCGAAGGCGGAGGCGACGCGGGCGCACGGCTGACCGCGCCGTTGCTGACCGTGGGGATGGCACGGGCCGCCGGACCGGGCGGAGGTGGCGACGGTGGGGCGGCCGCGGGTTCGGGCTGAGGCTGAGGCCTGCGGTACGAGGCCTGGGTCCACGCGGTGCGCGCCTGGGACACGGCGGCGGGAGGTGGAGCGGGCGGAACGGGGCGGGCGGCTGGCGCCGGGCTCCGGGCCGGCGGCGGCGGGGGCGTGAGCTCCACCTCCTGATCGGGAGCCAGCTCCACCGCGCTCTCCACGCCCGGCTCGTAGGGGCCGAGCGCATCGTTCATCTGGGTGCGCTCGCCGCCCTCGTCCTCGAAGGGCATCGCGTCGCCGTAGCCGTAGCCGTCCCCCGGCGGCGGGACGAGCACGGAGGAGCCACGGCGGGCGGCCAGCGGCTCGTCGCCGCCCTCCGGCTCGGGCTCCTCGTCCACCAGCATCGCCTCGTCGTCCTCGGCGAGCAGCTCGTCGTCGGCGCCGGGCGCGGCGCTCCTCAGGGCGAGGTCGTCCGACGAGGCGTCGAGCCCGTCGTCGGCGAGGAGCACGTCCTCGTCGCCCTCGGCGGACAGGAGCGCGGGGTCCGCGCCTCCGCGCACCGACTCGGGCCGGAGCACCGAGAGGAAGGCCGGCATCTCGGGGTGGCCCGGCGCCTCGGAGAGGAGCGTGTCCAGGTAAGGCTGGGCGCGCTTCCGCTCCAGGCCGCGCGTGCAGAGCCGCAGCACGTTGAGCAGCTGCTCGGTGGCCTGCGCCGCCTGTCCCGCGGAGCGGTAGATGACGTAGGCCTTCTCGTGCGCGTCGAGGTTCTCGGGGTCGACGGCGAAGATGCGCCGCAGGTGCTCCAGCGCCTTGTCGTGGAGCCCGTACTTCACGTACACGTCGGTCTCGGCGAGCAGCTTCTGGATCTGCTCCCTGCTCAGCGTGACCGGCGCGGGCGGAGGTGGCGGCGGTGGAGGCGGGACCGCGGCCTGGACCTGGGCGATGGCCTGCGATACCGAGGTGCGCGCGGGGCGAGGCGCAGCCGGAGCTGGCGCCGGGGCGGCTGCCGCGGGGCGCTGACTGGCCTTCCACGCCAGCAGATCCGCGTCCGACGGATCGAGCCGCTCGATCTTCCCCCAGGCGTCGCGCGCCTCGGCGTGCTGGTTGCGCTCGGCGTGGAGCTTCGCCAGCTCCTTGTAGACGCTCAGCGTCTTGCTGGTGTGGTTCAGCGCGGTGAAGGCCTGCGCCAGCAGGACGAGCGTGGGGATGTCACGCGGGTCCGCCTTGAAGCAGAGCTGCAGCTTGGCCAGGGCGCGCTTGTGGTCGCCGCGGGCGAGGTAGTCGTGCGCCAGGCTGCGGGCGAGCTGGACGTTGTCCGGCTCGAGCGCGGCGATGCGCTCCAGCACCCTGAGCCTCTCGTCGGGGCGGTTGTTGCGCTCGAGCCAGGCCGCGGCGTGCTTGAACTCCGACAGCGCCTCGCCGCCCATCTGCTCGCGGGCGTAGAGCTCGGCCAGCTTGAGGCGGCTGGAGACGTTCTCCGGGTCCAGGTCCACCATCTTCTTCAGGGTGGCGAAGGTGGCCCGGGTGTCCCCCTTCCGCTCGTGGTGCGCGACCACCACCTGGAAGAAGGCCATGGCCTCGGTCATCAGCCCGAGGTGCTGGTGCAGCTCGGCCAGCTTGACGTTGACCTCGACCAGGTCGGGGTTGAGCTTGAGGACCTGCTTGTAGAGCGCGACGGCCTTCAGGAAGAAGCCGTCCTGCGCGTAGACCTCGGCGACGCGGGTGAAGAACGAGGCGGCCTGCGGGTTGTCCCCCTTCTTCTGGTACAGCTCGCCCATCTTCTGGAGCACGCGCACGTCGCGCGGATCCATGTCGAGCACCTTCTGGTACTCGCGAATGGCCTTGTCGAAGGCGCCCTTGGCGACGAGCTTGGCCGCGCCCTCGATGAGTTTGTTCTTGTCCATCGACAGAGCGGCGCACCCTGGTTGCCCGAGGGGGGTCGGGACCGGGGAAAAGCCGGGGAGTCTCCACCTCGGACGGTAGCGTGGCGATGGCGCGACCGTCAAGGAACGTGCCGGGTCGTTCCCCAGGGACTCCGAGGGGTTACGGGGTCTCCTCGATGGCCTGCCGGAGCCTCCGGGTCCCCACCTCCGAGGCCAGGAGCCGCTCCACCAGCCGGGTGTCGTACTGGCCCGAGGTGAAGGCGTCGTCGGCCAGGGCGGTCCGGTGGAAGGGGATGTTGGTGCGAATCCCCTCGATCACGTACTCCCCCAGGGCCCGCTGCAGCCTGGCGATGGCCAGGGGGCGGTTCTCGGCGTGGACGATGACCTTGGCCAGGAGCGAGTCGTAGTGAGGGAGGACGGTGTAGTTCTCGTACGCAGCTGAGTCCACACGCACCCCGTACCCGCCGGGGACGCTGTAGCCGGTGATCTTCCCCGGCCAGGGGGCGAAGGTCACCGGGTCCTCGGCGTTCACCCGGGCCTCGATGGCCGCCCCGCGGAGCTGGATGTCCTCCTGCTTCCGCTTCTGGGGCTCGCCCGCGGCGAGGAGGATCTGCTCCCGCACCAGGTCGATGCCGGTCACGGCCTCGGTCACCGGGTGCTCCACCTGGACGCGGGTGTTCATCTCCATGAAGTAGAACTCGCCGCGCTCGTCGAGCAGGTACTCGATGGTGCCGAGGTTGTTGTACCGGATGCGCTCCATCGCCCGGACGCTCACCTCGCCCATCCTTCGCCGCAGCTCGGGCGAGACGGCGGGAGACGGGCTCTCCTCGATGAGCTTCTGGTGCCGGCGCTGCACGGAGCACTCGCGCTCGCCGAGGTGGAGCACCTTGCCGTGCTCGTCGGCGACGATCTGGATCTCCACGTGGCGAGGCTTCTCCACGTAGCGCTCCACGTACATGTCGCCGTTGGCGAAGGCCGAGGCTGCCTCGGCCGAGGCGGTGGCGAAGGCAGCGGTCACCGCGTCGCGGCCGCGGACGATCTTCATCCCCCGGCCGCCGCCGCCGGCCGCGGCCTTGAGAATGACTGGATATCCGATGCGGTCCGCCTCGGCCTGCGCCTCCGCCGGCCCCTTGAGGACGCCGGCCGACCCGGGGAGCAGCGGGAGCCCGGCCTCCTTCGCCGCCTCGCGGGCCCGGACCTTGTTGCCCATGAGGCGCAGCATCTCCGGGCGCGGGCCGATGAAGCGGATCTTGCAGTTCTCGCAGACCTCGGCGAAATCGGCGTTCTCGGAGAGGAACCCGTAGCCGGGGTGAATGGCGTCGGCCCGGGTGATCTCCGCAGCCGAGAGGATGGCGGGGATGTTGAGGTAGCTCTCCCGCGAGGGCGGAGGGCCGATGCACACCGCCTCGTCGGCGAAGCGGACGTGGAGACCGCTGGCGTCGGCGGTGGAGTGCACGGCGACGGTGCGGATCCCCAGCTCGCGGCAGGGGGGGGGGATTTGCAACGCGATCTCCCCCCCCCTTGCGGTGAG
>Ga0081540_1003378_pt1 | contig 12653 bp, 10 predicted proteins | sample TabmetS2T1R1_FD_71024 | JGI IMG/M metagenome (GOLD analysis project Ga0081540, IMG submission 71024) | Tabebuia heterophylla rhizosphere microbial communities from the University of Puerto Rico - S2T1R1 | ecosystem: Host-associated > Plants > Roots > Rhizosphere ...
GTCGGTCGCGCGGTAGCGCGCGGTCTTGAAGCCTTTCGGCAAGAGCTGGATGAAGGTGCCGATCGTCGGCATCGCGAAATCGCCGGTCTCGGGATTGGAGAATTTCAGCTTCAGCCCGTGACAGGCGTCCCATTCGTCGCGCGTCTTGGCCAGCTCCAGCGCCTCGCGCGTATAGTGATAGGGATAGTTGAAGATCGGCGAGGTTTTTGACTTTCGCTTCTCGTCGACCGGCAGCAGATTGTGGCCGTAGCGCGCAAAGCTGTCGCCGGCGGGCTTGGAGATTTTCTGCTGATCCTCGTTCGATCCTTCGGCAAAGGACGCATCGAAGAACTGCACCATCGGGATGTCGAGCCCGTCGAGCCAGAACATCGGCTCGGATGTTTCGTTGGAATGGTCGTGCCAGGTCATCGAGGGCGTAATGACGAAATCGCCGGGCTCCATCGCGGTGCGCTCGCCGTCGACGGTGGTATGGGCGCCCTTGCCTTCGAGCACGAAGCGCAGCGCCGACTGGCTGTGCCGGTGGGCCGGCGCGACGTCGCCGGGGACCACCATCTGCACGCCGGCAAACAGCGACGTCGTGACCTTCGACTGGCCGCGCAGGCCGGGATTCTCCAGCACCAGCACCCGCCGCTCGGCTTCCTTGGCGGTGATCAGCTTGCCCGCTTCGGTCATGTAGTCGCGGATGGAATCGAACTTCCACAAATGCGGCCGGCAGGCGCTTCGCGGTTCCGGGGTGACGAGATCGCCCAGCACGTTCCACAGCGCGGAGAGATTCTCGCCGTCGATCTTCTTGTAGAACGCCTCGCGCTCCGGGGTCTTCTGCACGGCTTCCATGATCAGCCTCCCGTCATTTTCTATCGTTTCATGATTGACAGTATACTTACAATATGGGTAGCGTCAATGACGGCCCGCCAGGGCAAGCGATAAAAGGCAAACGATAAAATCTGAGGGAGGTTCCGATGAGGCTGCATGGCTATTTCCGCAGCAGCGCGGCATACCGGGTCAGGATCGCGCTGAACCTCAAGGGGTTGTCGACCGATCATCTGTCGCACCACCTTCGCAAGGGCGAACAATGCGCGCCCGCCTATCTCGCGATCAACCCGCAGGGGCTGGTGCCGACGCTGGAGGGTGACGACGGCGCGGTATTGACCCAGTCGCTCGCCATCATCGAATGGCTGGACGAAGTCCATCCCAACCCGCCGCTATTGCCAAAGGATCCGCTGCGCCGCGCCAAGGTGCGCGCGTTTGCCATGGCGCTCGCCTGCGATACCCATCCCGTACAAAATCTCAAGGTTCTGGCGCGCTTGCGCCAGCTTGGCTTGCCTGAAGAGAAAGTGACGGAATGGGCGGCATGGGCCAACCGCGAGGGCTTGTCCGCCTGTGAGGCACTGGTCGCGGGCGAACCCGGTCCGTTCTGCTTCGGCGACAAGCCGACGATGGCCGACCTTTGCCTGGTGCCGCAGCTTGGCAACGCGCGGCGCTTTGGCGTCGACGTTGCAGCCTTTCCGCGCCTGCTCGAAGCCGAGGCCGCGGCCAGGGAAATAAAGGCGTTCGCCGACGCCGCACCGGACAGGCAGCCCGATGCCGAGTAAGCCTTCACCCATCACGATGGACGCGGTCTACACCGCGCCCGGCTATCTCTTTCGCCGGATGCAGCAGATCGCGGTCTCGATCTTCGTCGAGGAATGCAGGGCGTTCGACCTGACGCCGGTGCAATATGCGGCGCTGGTGACGATCCACACCCATCCCGGCATCGACGCCACCCGGCTGTCGGCCGTCATCGCCTTCGACCGCTCCACCCTCGGCAACGTGATCGAGCGGCTGGAAAGCAAGGCGCTGATCGAGCGCAAGCCTTCGCGGGAGGACAAGCGCGTCAAGCTGCTCTATCTGACCAAATCGGGTGCAGCCGTGCTGCGCGACATCATGCCTTCGGTAGAGCGCGCGCAGGTGCGGATGCTGCAACCCTTGAAGCCGGCCGACCGCAAGACCCTGCTGGCGCTGCTGACGCAGCTCGTCGATCTCAACAACGAGGCCTCGCGCGTGCCGCTGCGCGCCGAGGATGCGCTCGAACATCTCGGGAAATCGAACTGATGGACGCACGGCCGGTCTTGATCGCAGGTGGCGGAATCGGCGGGCTCGCCGCAGCGCTTGGATTCGCGCAAAAAGGCATCCGCTCGATCCTGCTGGAAAAGGCCTCTGCTCTCGGCGAAATCGGCGCCGGCATCCAGCTCGGGCCCAACGCATTCCACGCCTTCGACTATCTCGGCGTCGGCGAAGCCGCACGAAGCATGGCCGTCTATATCGATCAGCTTCGGCTGATGGATGCGTTGACGGCCGAAGAAATCACTCATGTCGATCTGGGCGATGCGTTTCGTTCGCGCTTCCGTAACCCTTACGCGGTGGTGCATCGCGGCGATCTGCACGGCGTGTTCCTGCGCGCCTGCCAGAATCACGAGTTGATCGAATTGCGCGTCAGCAGTGAAGTCGTCAGCTACGACCAGGATGGCTCGTCGGTGACGGCGCGGCTGGCGAACGGCGAGCGCATCACGGGGCGGCTATTGATCGGCGCCGACGGGCTGTGGTCGAACGTCCGCAAGCAGTTGGTTGCGGATGGGCCGCCGCGAGTATCCGGGCATACGACGTACCGCTCGGTGATCCCGACCGAGCAGATGCCGGAAGATTTGCGCTGGAACGCGGCGACGCTGTGGGCCGGGCCGAAATGTCATATCGTGCATTATCCGCTGTCGGGCTGGAAGGTGTTCAACCTCGTCGTCACCTATCACAACGACGCGCCGGAGCCGGTGGCGGGCAAGCCTGTCAGCGACGAGGAAGTCATGCAGGGCTTTGGCCACGTGCATGAGCGCGCGAAGGAAATCATTCGCCACGGCAAGAACTGGCGGCTGTGGGTGCTGTGCGACCGCGATCCGGTCGAGCGCTGGGTCGACGGCCGCGTCGCGCTGCTCGGCGACGCCGCGCATCCGATGCTGCAATATTTTGCGCAGGGCGCCTGCCAGGCGATGGAGGACGCGGTGTGCCTCTCGCACATGCTGGCGGCGCACGACGATTACGCCACGGCGCTGGAAGCCTATCGCGCGCAGCGTTTCCTGCGCACCGCCAAGGTGCAGCTGATGTCCCGCGCCATCGGCGAACACATCTACCACCCCGCCGGCGGCCACGCCCGGCTGCGCAATGCGATCATGAGCGCGAAGACATCGGAAGAGTGGTACGGTGAGCTGGCGTGGCTGTACGGCGGGACGGGGTTGGGGAGCTAGTCGCCACGACCTCAGCTGTCGTCCCGGCCTTGAGCCGGGACCCATAACCACAAGCGCTTGTGTTGGGCAGGCTGTAGCTCCGGTGGAACGCCGCAGCGAACATCGGAGGTTATGGGTCCCTGCGTGCGCAGGGACGACATCGAGTCTGCGGGTACACTACATCTTCATCAACGCCTGCCGGTCGATCTTGCCCGTCCCCGTCTTCGGCAATTCCTCGATGAAACGGATCTCACGCGGATATTTGTAGGGCAGCAGTTTTGCCTTCACGTAATCCTGCAGCGTCCTGGTAGCGGCGTCGGCATCGAAGCCGCCCTTGTTCATCACAACGACTGCCTTCAGCGTCATGCGCCGGTCCGGCAGTTCGGCGGCGAAGACTGCGCATTCCCTGATGTCGGGATGCTCGGCGAGGCACAGTTCGACCTCGAGCGGGTAAACCCACTGGCCGGAAATCTTGATCAGATCGTCGGCGCGGCCGCGGAAGAAATGGAAGCCGTCGCTATCGCGCACGAAGCGGTCGCCGGTGTAGATCCACCCCTCATCGCGGATCGTTTCCGCCGATTTATCGGGCCGGTTCCAGTACAGCGGCGTGTTGGAATCGCCGCGCACCCACAAAATCCCTTCCTCATTGTCGCCGACCTCACGTCCGTTCTTGTCCCTGAGCAGGATTTCATAACCGGGGACGCGCAGCCCGGCCGCGCCAAGCTTCTTCCTTTCGGGGCGGTTGGAGAGGTAGATGTGCAGCGCTTCGGTCGAGCCGAGGCCCTCGATGATCTCGAGGCCGGTCAACGTCTTCCAGCCGTTGAACACCTCCGCCGACAGCACCTCGGCGGCGGACAGCGCCATTCGCAGCGACGAGAAGTCCGTGACCGCAGCGCCCTCGGCCTTGGTCAGCGAGGTGTAGAGGGTCGGCAGTCCGAAGAACACGGATGGGCGATATTTCTCGATTGTCTCGAAAATCGCCGAAGGCTTCGGCTGGCCCGGCAGCAGCAGCGTCGCCGCGCCGACCGAGAACGGGAAGGTGATGGCGTTGCCGAAGCCGTAGGCGAAGAAGATCTTTGGCACCGAGAAGCAGATGTCGTCGGCGGTCAGCTTGAGCACGCTGCGCGCAAAGGCCTGCTCGCTATAGGCCATGTCGTGCTGCAGGTGCACGATGCCCTTGGGGCGGCCAGTCGAGCCGGACGAATACATCCAGAACGCCATCTCGTCGCGATGCGTATCGGCCTCTGCGAGTTCGGTCGGGAATTCCTGAAGCCATTGCCCGGCGATCAGGGCCTTCGGCACGCTGTGCTCGCCCGCGGCGCCATTGACTACGGTCAGGGTTTGCAGCGGCGTATCCTTGCAGGCCTCGGTATTGAAGCGCGGCGTAAACTCGGCCTCGGCGACCGCGACCGACGCGCCGGAGTCGGCGAGATAGAACTGCAAGAGGTCCGGCGGCGTCAGTGTGTTGATCAGAAGCGGCACGAAGCCGGACCGCACCGCGCCGAAGAACGCTGCTGGATAGGCCGGCGTATCGTCGAGGAACATCAGGATGCGGTCGCCGCGCCGCAGGCCCAGCGACTGAAAGCCGTGTCCCCATTGCGCGGCCTCTGCGCAGAGCTGCGCATAAGTGCGTTTGCCGCCGGGGCCGGTCAGCGCCAGCCGGTCGCCGCGGCCGGCTCCGAGATTGTCGAACAGGATGCGGCTTGCGTTATAGCGTTCCGGAATCGCGAACCCGATTTCGCTTGCGCCGGGGTTTTCGCGCGGCACCTGATCGCGGATCTCTTGCGTCATGACCGGCCCTCCACGTGCTTTGCCGCCTCGTAGCGCGCCATGAATTCCGGCGACATCGCGCGCAGCCGCGCATCGTCGATCCGTCCCGAACGGGTGATGTAGCTGTAGGCGAAATCCATCAGGTCGAGCTTCATGTGTTCGGGGAAATGTTCGTACCAGTCGGCGCTGGTGCGGGCCGCCGTCACCAGCTTCTTCACGATCGGCTTGCGTTCGGCCTGGTAGCGGGCAAGGGCTGCGGGAAGGTCCGTCTCCGCCTCCAGCGCTCTGGTCAGCGCGATCGCGTCCTCGATCGCAAGCCGCGTTCCCGAACCGATCGAGAAATGCGCCGAATGCAGCGCGTCGCCGATCAGCACCATGTTGCCGTGCGACCAGTTCTCGTTCCAGATCCAGGGAAAGTTGCGCCAGACCGATTTGTTCGAGATCAGCGAATGACCGTCGAGCGTGTCGGCGAATATCTGCTCGCAGATCGCCTGGGACTGTTCGACGGTCTTGTGCTCGAAGCCGTAAGACTGCCAGGTCGCCGCGTCGCATTCGACCAGGAACGTGCTCATCGACGGCGAGTAGCGGTAGTGATGTGCGTTGAACGAGCCGAGATCGGTTTTCACAAAGGTCTGCGACAGCGTGGCAAAGCGCTTTGTGGTGCCATACCAGGCAAACTTGTTGGTCGAGTGCGATACCGTAGCGCCGAATGGCTGCTCGAAACTGCGGCGCACCAGCGAGTTCAGCCCGTCGGCGGCGACGATCAGGTCGTATCCCCTGAGTTCATCCACCGACTGAATGGTGGTGTCGTATCGTGGCGTAACGCCGGCGGCGCGCACGCGCTGCTGCAGGATGGTCAGCAATTCCAGCCGGCCGATCGAGGAAAAGCCGACGCCGTCGATCTCGACGCTCTGTCCGCGCAGATTGAGCGTAATGTTCTTCCAGCTCTCCATCCTTGGCGTGATGGCGTCCACCGTCTCGGGATCGTCGGCGCGCAGGAAGTCCAGCGCCTGTTCGGAGAACACGACGCCAAAGCCCCAGGTCGCGCCCTCGGGGTTCTGCTCGAACAGATCGATCTGCGCGTCCGGGTGACGCCGCTTCCAGAGATAGGCGAAATAGAGACCTCCGGGGCCTGCGCCGATCACGGCGATACGCACGTCTTCCTCCCAGATAGACAGTATACTTACTATTTGGGTTCGAGACTAATCCGGTCCGGAAATTTCCGCCAGAGGAAAATCTGCTGAAACCGGACTTGCCGGCCTGGTTGCTGGACAGGCTCAGCGGACCGGTGTCCAGGCCTTGAGAATATTTCAGGTTCTTCGAAAGGTTCTGCGGATGCGGCGTGTCGGCGTGCTTGCACGCCGATCTCGCTTCGGTCGCCGGCTGACGAAAGTGATATCAGCCCGCTATTTCTTCTCCGCCGCCGCCAGCACCTTCTTGCAGGCCGGCGTCAGCTTGTCGCTTTCCTTGGCGAGGCAGGCGATGATGCGCCCGCCGCCGGGAGCCACGCCTTTGCAATATTTCTCGTAGTCGCCCATGCAGGCGTTGCGCTGTTCGGCGGTCATTTCCTGCGCGAATGCAGCTTGCGAAATGCAGAGCAGGGTAGTGGCGGTGAAGATGGCACGCAGCATCGATTTTCCTTCCTGATGTCGGCCGCCCGTCGAGTTGACTGTCCGCTAGAATCAGACCAGCGGCCTTCTTGCTTCTTGATCGCGGAGGCGCTGTAGTGAAACTCCCTTTCATTGCAGCGAGGAGGACCCATGGCTGAGGTCAGGTCCAAGTGGCTGACGTTCTATGCCGAACGTGTCGAGCCGATCTCCAAGGAACTATTCTCTCACGTCGAAAAGATGATCATCGGAACGTTGATCGTGTCGGCCGGCGCGCATGTCTCGAGCGCGGACCCGTCGGTCATACTGTTCGGCTATCTGCCCCATGTCGTGATCGGCCGTGGTGTCATATTGTTCGGCGTTATCCTTCTGCTGCTGAATTTCGTCGACGGACTCTACAAGCTGGCAAAGCTCAACTGGCACATTGCCTACCAAATCCTGATGGCGATCATTTATTTCTCGCTGTCGATACGGCTGATTCAGCTCATCCTCGCTTTTCGCGGCGAATAGCAGCCGATTTGGGATCGATGCCTCATTGCCGTCCGCGCAGCCTACTGCGCGGCGAATTGCGACAGCACGTCCCTGCATGCGGGCGAAATCTGCGCGGCGTTGGTGGCAAGGCACTGCACGATGCGGCCGCCGCCCGGCTGCACACCGCCGCAAATCGTGCGGACATCGGCGCCGCAGGCCGACCGCAGCACGAACAGTTCTTCGCGCGGCCGCATCGGCCGCAGCACGATGACGGTGGTTGTGGTGGCAGGCGCCGTGGCGGCTCCAGCCGCTGCCGGAGCCGCGCCTGCCGCGGGCGCTTCTGTGCCGCCGCCGGTAGCGGCGGCGATCGCCGCTGCACATCCGGCAGAGACTTTGGCCTTGTTCTTTTCCAGGCAGTCCAGCACGGTGCCGCCCGTCACCACGCCCGAGCAGACCTTTGGATAATCGGTACGGCACGCGCTGCGAACGGCAGAAATCTGCGCGTTGCTCGGCTTGCCGGCAGTCGCGGCCTTCGGCGCGGCGGCCTTGGGTGCCGCGGTATCGGTAGCCGGCTTGGCGGTGGTCGCTGCTGGCGCCGCCGGCGCCTCCACCGCGCGCACCGCGCTCTGGCAACCGGATGAAAGGCTCGACATGTTCTTCTGCAGGCATTGCAGCGACGCCTCGCCGCCCGGCGGAATGCTCGAGCAATGCGCCATGTAATCGGAGCGGCACTGCGACTTGATCGCGTCGCGCTGGGCCTGGCTCGGCGCCTGCGCCAGCGCGGTTGAAGCAAATGCGAATACCGCAGCGACCGCAAGCCACGGCCCAAACTTCGTCGCACGCGTCAACGTGTTGATCATTTGAGCAATCCTTTTGTCGTCAACAAAGCGCCGCTTCAGGCGAAGTGAAAATCGCAATATGCCCAGCGGAAAAAACAGGCCGCATCATTTTCGCTTTCGGGTTTCACTGCAAGCGGATTGTTGCTATTTTCCTTGGGTGGCGAAATGCCGATTTTATGGGATGGCAAGAGGCCGATTTTTCTGAATAGAAAATTTCCAGAACAAACAAACTGAGGCACAGAAAATGAAGCCTTCGCGTTCGCCAGCACGCTTGAGCCCGCGCGCCGCCGCCAGACAAAGAGGCGCCACCGCCTGTCGCATGGCATTTGCCGTTGTCGCGATGGGCATCTTAAGTGCCTGCGAACAAAATACTTTTGTCCAGCCGCCGCCGCCGAAGGTCGAGGTTGCTGTGCCGCTGCAGCGAGCCTTCACGCGATACCTGGAAGCGACCGGCAATACCGCACCGGTCAAGAGTGTCGATCTGGTTGCGCGTGTGCAGGGCTTTCTGCAATCAATCGAATACAAGGATGGCGCCGGTGTAAAAGAAGGCGCGCCCCTGTTCACGATCGAGCCCGAAACCTACAAGCTGAAGCTCGAACAAGCGCAGGCCGCGGAAACCGGCGCGCAGGCGACGCTGAAGCAGGCCGAGGCAGACTTCAAGCGCCAGCTGGATCTGGTGCAGCGGCAAGCCGTTTCCCAGGCCACGCTTGATAATTCCACCTCGACGCGCGACAACGCGCAAGCGAATCTGCTGCAGGCGCAAGTCAACACCAAGCTTGCCGCAGTCAATTACGGGTACACCCATGTCGCCGCGCCATTCGACGGTGTCGTCAGCGCGCATCTCGTTTCCGTCGGCGAACTCGTCGGCGCGTCGTCACCGACGCAGCTTGCCACCATCGTGGCGCTCGATCCGATCTGGGTGAATTTCAATGTCAGCGAGCTTGACGTGCAGCGGATCCGCGAGGAGGCCCGCCGCCGCGGGATGACTATCGACGATCTCAGGCAATTGCCGGTCGAGGTCGGCTTGCAGACCGAGACAGGTTTTCCGCGCAAGGGCAGGCTCGACTATTTCGCCGCGACGTTGACCCAGTCGACCGGCACGCTGCCGGTGCGTGGCGTGCTGCCCAATCCGGACCGCACCTTGCTGCCGGGATTCTTTGTGCGCGTTCGCGTCCCGATTGATCAGGAGAAGAATGGACTGTTCGTACCTGATGTCGCGCTCGGTGCCGATCAGGCCGGGCGCTATTTGCTGGTCGTGAACGGCGAAAATGTCGTCGAGCAGCGCAAGGTCCGGACCGGGCCGCTGCAGGACGACGGCCTGCGCGTGATCGAGGAGGGCCTCAAGCCTGACGATCGCGTCGTCACCGCCGGATTGTTGCGCGCAATTCCCGGCCAGAAGGTCGATCCGCAATTGAAGAAAATCGAAGCACAGCCGGCTGCGGCTAACTAGGAGCCGGCCATGATTTCGAAATTCTTCATCGAGCGGCCCGTCCTTTCCAACGTCATCGCGATCCTGATGGTCCTGATCGGCGGCGTCTGCCTGTTTCGGCTGGCCGTCGCGCAGTATCCCAACGTCGTGCCGCCGACGGTGCAGGTCACGACCCGCTATCCCGGCGCCAGCGCGAAAACCGTGGTCGATACGGTGGCGCTGCCGATCGAGCAGCAGGTCAACGGCGTCGAGGACATGCTCTACATGCAGTCCTACAGCGGCGCCGACGGCACCTATACGCTGACGGTCACATTCAAGATCGGCACCGACCTGAACTTCGCGCAGGTGCTGGTGCAGAACCGGGTCTCGAGCGCGCTCTCGCAACTGCCGCAATCGGTGCAGAGCCAGGGCGTCACGGTGCAGAAAAGATCGACATCGATTCTGCTGTTCGTGACGCTGAGCTCGCCGCAAGCGACCTATGACAGCCTGTTCCTGAGCAATTACGCCACTATCAACGTTCGCGATGAACTGTCGCGCCTGCCCGGCGTCGGCAACGTCACCGTGTTCGGCGCCGGCCAGTACTCGATGCGGGTCTGGCTCGACCCGAACAAGCTGTATGCGCGCAGCTTGATGCCGCAGGACGTGATTTCCGCGATCCAGCAGCAGAGCCAGCAGGTCACAGCGGGTCAGGTGGGTGCGCCGCCGGCGCCCGACGGGCAGGCGTTCCAGTATACGCTGAACGTCAATGGACGGCTCGCTGAGGCCAGCGAGTTCGAGAATGTGATCGTCAAGACCGGCACCAGCGGCGACGTTACGCGCGTGCGCGATGTCGGCTGGGTCGAGCTTGGCGCCCAGACCTACAGCCAGGCGTTCTCGCTCAACAACAAGCCTTCCACCGGCATCGGCGTATTCCAGTCGCCCGGCGCCAACGCGCTCGAGGTCCAGCAGGCCGTCGAGAAGAAGATGCAGGATCTGGCGAAGGCGTTTCCGCAGGACGTGACCTACGACACGCCGTTCGACACCACCAAGTTCGTCTCGGAATCGATCAACGAGGTCTACAAGACGCTGATCGAGGCGGGTTTGCTGGTTCTCGTCGTCATCCTGATCTTCCTGCAGGACTGGCGCGCGATGCTGGTGCCCGCGACCACGGTGCCGGTGACGATCATCGGCGCCTTTGCGGCGATGGCGGCGCTCGGCTTCACCGTCAATATCTCGACCCTGTTTGCGATCGTGCTGGCGATCGGCATCGTGGTCGACGACGCCATCGTCGTGGTCGAAGGCGCCGCGCACAATATCGAGAAGGGCATGTCCGGCCACGATGCCGCGATCACCGCGATGGACGCGCTGTTCGCGCCGATCGTCGGCATCACGCTGGTGCTGATCTCGGTGTTCCTGCCCTCGGCGTTTCTGCCTGGACTGACCGGGCAGATGTATGCGCAGTTCGCGCTGGTCATTGCCGCAACCGCGCTGCTCAGCGCCGTCAACGCGGCAACGCTGAAGCCGACGCAGTGCGCGTTGTGGCTGCGGCGCCCGGTGCCACCGGAGCAGCGCAACTTCTTCTATCGGGGCTTCAATGCGGTCTATAACCGGGTCGAGGCCTGGTATAGCCGGCTGATCAGCCGTCTGGTCGCGCACAGCAATGTTTCCGTCATCTGCGCGCTGATCCTGATCGCTGGCGCCGGCTATGGACTGTCTCGGGTGCCGACCGGCTTTATTCCGATCGAGGATCAGGGCTATCTCCTCGTCGCCGTGCAACTGCCCGACGGCGCGTCGCTCGAGCGTACCCAGCATGTGATGACTCGGGTCAGCGAAATCACGGGCAAGTTGCCGGGCGTCGATCAGGTGATCACCATTGCCGGCATCTCCGCGCTCGACAATTCTTCCAGTCTCGCCAATGCAGGTGTCGCGTATCTGATCCTGAAAGAGTGGAGCGCGCGCGGCAAGGGCGAGGATTTGCGCTCGCTGTTCGTCGGATTGAACGAGAAACTCTCCGTTATCGACGAGGCGCGGATCCTGGTGGTCCCGCCGCCGCCGATCCAGGGCATCGGTAACGCGGCCGGCTTTGCGATGCAGGTCCAGCTCCGCGATGGCAATTCCGACTTCAACAAGTTGCAGGCGATCACCAGTGCGATCGTCGCCAATGCGTCGTCACAGAGCGCGCTGCAGCGGGTGAGTTCGCCGTTCCGTTCGACCGTGCCGCAACTCGACATCGAGGTGGACCGGATCAAGACCCAGACGCTGCACGTCACGACCGACCAGATCTTCGCGACGCTGTCGTCCTACATGGGTTCGACCTTCATCAACCAGTTCACCAAGTTCGGCCGTACCTTCCAGGTCTACGCGCAGGCGGACGCGCAATACCGGCTGACGCCGCGCGACATCCAGAACATGATGGTGCGCAACAGCAATGGCGACATGATTCCGCTAGGCACGGTGGCCAAGATCACGCCGGCCGTCGGTCCGTCGCTGATCAGCCTTTACAATCTCTATCCTGCCGCAACCGTCATCGGCCTGCCGGCGACCGGCTACAGTTCCGGCCAGTCGATGCAGCTGATGGAGGAGATTGCCGCGAAGACCTTGCCGCCTGGTAGCGGCTTCGAGTGGACGGCGATGTCGTACCAGGAGAAGGTCGTCGGCGGCCAGATCTACTGGGCCTTCGGCCTGGCCTTGCTGCTCGTCTATCTCGTGCTGGCCGGGCAATATGAAAGCTGGCTGGCGCCGATCTCGGTCATCCTTGCGGTGCCGCTGTCATTGCTCGGCCCGATGCTGGTGCTGAACGGGCTGAGGATCGAGAACAATCTCTATACCCAGATCGGCATCATCCTGCTGATCGCGCTGTCAGCCAAGAACGCCATCCTGATCGTCGAGGTGGCGCTCGAACTGCACGTGCGCGACCGCCAGCCGCTGCTGGAATCCGCGGTCGAGGCGGCGCGCGCCCGGTTCCGGCCGATCCTGATGACGTCGTTCGCCTTCATCCTCGGCGTCGTCCCGCTGGTGCTCGCCACCGGCGCCGGCGCCAATGCGCGAAAATCGATCGGCATCACGGTGTTCTCCGGCATGCTGGCTTCGACCTGCCTCGCGGTGCTGTTCGTGCCGACATTCTTCGTCGTGGTCCAGCGGTTCGAGAACTGGCTGAAGGATCGCAAGGTGAAGAAGGCGGGAGCGCCGGCGACGCCTGTGACGACGCATTAAATCGTAGGGTGGGCAAAGCGAAGCGTGCCCACCATTCTCGATAACGAACGGACGGTGGGCACGGCGCAAGTGCGCCTTTGCCCACCCTACGCAT
>Ga0081540_1003379_pt1 | contig 12653 bp, 12 predicted proteins | sample TabmetS2T1R1_FD_71024 | JGI IMG/M metagenome (GOLD analysis project Ga0081540, IMG submission 71024) | Tabebuia heterophylla rhizosphere microbial communities from the University of Puerto Rico - S2T1R1 | ecosystem: Host-associated > Plants > Roots > Rhizosphere ...
TCCGCGCCGTAATCGTCATAGCGCCCGCTCTGGCGCCAGAGGTCAGCGGACTGGATGGTCGGCATCAAGACTTCGATCGCGCCGGCGCGATCCTGCTCCTCCCGCACGATCTGCTCGATCTTCTGCAGCACGCGAAAGCCCAGCGGCAGCCAGGAATAAATGCCGGCGCTCGCCTGACGGATCATCCCGGCGCGAAGCATCAGCCGATGCGAAACGATCTCGGCTTCCTTCGGATCGTCACGCAGGATGGGCAGAAAATAGCGGCTCATACGCATGGACAGCGCAACCCTTATTGGCTCTCATGTTTCTCCTGGCTGCTTAGCGAGAAGCTCTTAGAGACGCAATCGCCGAGAGCCGGCTTTGCACCGGGGCTGAACGCCGCCGCGGGGAGAGGATCGCACCATAACGGTAAGCCGCACAGCGCGAAAGCCGGATAACAGCGTAAGAGGATCGAGCGGCTCAGGCGGCTGTCTTTTTTGCCGCGTCGAGGATGAGCACGGTTTCCAGCGTGTCGAGCATCATCAGGCGCGCCTGCGGATAGCCGCCCGCCTTGTAGCTTTGCTCGGCGGCCCAGGCCATGACAGCCCTTATGACGTCGTGTTGTGCTATGCCGGCGACTGCGGCCTCGTGCACAAGGCCGTCGAGCCGCTCGCCGATCAGAGCCGCACAGCCCGTATCGGCCACAGCGGCACCGATCATATTGCGATGATGAACCGACGGGTCCGCTGGCCATCGCTTTTTGCGATCGGGTGCATTTCCCCCACCCGTCAAGTTGGGGGATTCGCCTTGAGGAAAGTCAGCGCGCAAAATTCCTGCTCCTAGCGGCCGGGCCGGGATGCCCTTTATACGGGAGGTGAAGGCTTGCTCACAACGTCTAAAAAGGTCTACGTAAAAACCTCTATTGGGGCGCGCTATGACGGAAGTGTGGAGCCAGATCATCAAAGACTACAGGCTGCGCCACGGCCTGACGCAGCAGCGCCTTGCGGCGATGCTGAAGATCGCGCAACGCACTGTTTCGCGATGGGAGCGCGGCGAAGACCGCCCGAGTCTCAGCCAGCAGAAAATCCTGCGCGATCTGACGCGCGAACCCGACGCGACGCTATCGGCGCGGTTGTTTCAGTCGGTTGCCAATTGTCCCATGCCCAGGGCGCTCTCGCGCCTGCCGGGAATCACGCTGCTCGCCCTGTCGCGGCCGGCCATCCTCAAGCGGCCCTCGGTGCGTTCCTGGGTCGGGCAGGATCTGGCACCCATCGCAACGGGCGTGTTGGCCGAGATGCTGCACGATGGCATCCTGCAACGCAGCATCGCCGCAGGCGAGATCGCCTGCGTGCACGCGATCACCCGAAGCGTGCTGCGGACGGCGGAGCACCCCCATATCGGGACGTTCGAAACGACGATCACTTATTTCTTTCACGAGGGCACGCTGTATAGCGATGCCATTTCCGCGCCTCTCGCGCCGGAGACCCCCTGCGGCTATCGCGCCATACCGCTGGATGAGGCGATCGGGAGTTAGGGTACTCGGGCGGAGCCTTCTGGCTCGGCGAAGCGCTCCCGCAGCATCTTCGTGCGTTCCTGGGTAAGCTGCGTCATGCATCCGAGCACAGCAACAGTCGTCCCAGTACCACCACCCCACGACATAGGGACGAGCCCCTTGCAATCAGCGTCACGGAAAGCGACCCAGGCCCGCTGCGAAGCGCGCAGCGCTGCCTCCCAGCTCTTGGCGTCGTAGGGCTTTTCGCCGCCACTCTTGGCTATGTAAACGACTGCCTTCTTGTAGATGTCGTTGAGCTCGGCATCGGCGGCGGCGTACTGCTTTTCGGCACAGGCATTCATCTCGACCGTGCTGGTCGCATTGCTGCAGTCGATGGCCTCAGCGGCAGTCAAGGCCGGGGCCGCGAGCGACACGACGGCGGCAAGAGCGAACGCAGCGCGCATGCGCGGAAATCCCCTTGGTTGGAATACCAGCCTACGGAAGTCGAAAATCTACCTTCGATGATGACCCCGGAGCACCGTCACCTTATGCGGCACGATCCGTGCGTTCTCTATCGCGCAGCGTCGGTTCGATGCCAGCCAGGAGCTCTGCGACCCAATCGACGAATACGCGCACCCGGTTGCTGATATGCTTGTTCGGCGGATAGACGACGTGCAGCGGCAGCACTTTGCTGCTCCATTCCGGCAGCACCAGCCGGAGCCGTCCACTGGCGAGATGCTGGTCCACCATGAAGAGCGGAGCCTGCATCAGGCCGAGACCGGCCAACCCCGCGGCCACGTAGGCGTTGCCATCATTCACCGACACAACGGAGCGGCCGGCGATCTCGATCTGCTCGTCCTCGTTCGTGAAAGTCCAGGGGAAGGTGGTGCCGGTGCGCGGCTTGAAATAGCCCACGACGTGATGCGCCACACCCAGATCGCGCGGATGCTGGGGCTCGCCGTAACGCTGAAGATAGGACGGGGCAGCGCAGGTCACGAAGTGAAATGCGCCGATCCGCCTGGCGATCATCGACTGGTCCGTCAACGCGCCCGCGCGCACCACGCAATCGACATTCTCCCCGATGAGATCGACCGGCCGATCCGACACGCCGAGATCGAGCTGGATATCCGGATAGCGGGCGTGAAAGTCAGGCAATGCGGGAATAATGATGAGGACAGCGACTGCCGCGGCGACATCGACGCGCAGCCGTCCGCTCGGCCGCCCTTGGGAAGAGGTCATGCTGCCGTCGAGCTCGTCGATGTCATTGAGCAGACGCAGCACGCGTTCGTAATACGCCGCACCATCAGGCGTGACAGAGACACGCCGTGTCGTGCGGTGAAGAAGCTTAGTGCGGACATGCGCCTCCAGCCCCTGCACCAGCTTGGTGAGAGTGGGCTTGGGCATTCCAAGAGTGCTTGCCGCCCGGGTAAAAGTGCCCGCTTCGACCACCCTGACGAAGGCGCGCATCGCAGAAAGTTGATCCATTAAACGCCTCCGCGCAGAGGTGACGTTTCAGTCCAAGGCTGGATTGTTTCTATAGGGAAACAATGTGGCTAAGATCAGAGTATTTATTCCGTCGAATGGAGACCATACACTTTGTCGTGCGGGAATTCGTGAGCCCTCGTGCTGCACCGCAGCGACGAACCGAACCGCATATAAGAGATTTTTGCGCCATGACAATCGCGTACACGGACGAAACTATGCAGTGGGAGGCGGCGGACATTCCTGCCCGCGTATACCGCGACAGCAATACGCCGCGTTCGGCACCTCTTGTCCTGCACCTGCATGGCGGCGCATTCGTTAGCGGCTCGCTCGAAGGCGGGCGGACTGTTTCGACCATTCTTGCTGATGCGGGTGCCATCGTTGTTTCGGCCGGCTATCCGCTCGCGCCGCAGTCCCAATTTCCAAAACCCTTAATGGCGAGTTACTGCGCGCTGCAGGCGCTTTATGGTGCGCGCGCGAAATGGGCGAGCAAGAAGTCGGGCATCTATGTCGCGGGCGAAGAGGCCGGTGGCAATCTCGCCGCCTCGCTTGCGCTGATGGCGCGTGACCAGGGCATGCCGCCGCTTAACGGACAGATCCTGCTGTCGCCAATGCTTGACCCCTGCCTTGCCACGCTTTCGCTGCGCGAGGCCGAAGCCGGCGATAGCGAATGCCAGTGGGCTTATGGCTGGCGGCAATATCTCGGCAGCGCCGAGAAAGCCTGTCACCCCTATGCCGCTCCACTGGGTTCGTCGCGTCTTTCAAACCTCGCACCTGTGTTGCTCGTCACAGCGGAAGACGATCCGTTGCGGGATGAAACCAAAAGTTACGCCAAGCGCCTGCGCGCCTCCGGCGTCCGGGCAGAATGCCATGAGCTCACCGCACCGACCGGCTGGCCGGGTGCGCTGACAGTGCCCAATGGCAACGGCGCGCCCTGGACCGAAGAGTTGCGCGAGCATTTTGTCGGATTCTTCAAAAACACAACGTCCTTGCCTGGGGAGCACGCCTCTCACCGTTCTGGAAAGGCCTGAAGGGGCCGGGGAGTTTATAGCCATGTCACTATTGTCGTCTCACAAGCGCCTTTTGGGCGCGGGAGTAGCTCTTGCTGTCACTGCGGGTGGTGCAGCCATTCTTCCCATTCACGATCGCGAATCAGCGCATGCCGAGAATCCCGCAGCTGCCGCGGCCCCGCAGGCCGTGCCGGTTTCGGTTGCGACGGTTGAGCAGCGCGACACTGCGATCTGGAACGAGTTTTCCGGCCGGCTGGAGGCCGTGGACCGCGTCGAGGTACGGCCGCGCGTCTCCGGTCAGATTCAGTCCGTGCATTTCCGCGAGGGCGATCTCGTGAAGCAGGGCGACAAGCTGATCACAATCGATCCGGCGCCATTTGCCGCGGCGGTCGCGGGCGCTGAAGCCCAGGTCGCGGCGGCCGAGGCCCGCGTCGCACTCGCTAAGAACGATGTGGAGCGTGCCAGCCAGCTTTCCGAGCGGGCCATATCCGGCCGTGATATCGACCAGCGTACGAATACCCTGCGCGAAGCAGAGGCAAATCTGCGGGCTGCCAGGGCGTCTCTCGATACGGCACGCCTCAACCTGGCCTGGACGGAAGTGCAGGCCCCGGTTTCGGGCCGCGTTGGCAAGATCGAGGTGACGGCCGGCAATCTGGTAGGCGATGGCCCGACGGCGCCGGTCCTGACCTCACTTGTCTCGGTCGATCCGATCTATGCGAGCTTCAATGCCGACGAAACCGTGGTGCTGAACGCGCTCAAGGAGATCGGCGCCGGGATGCAGTCGCATTCGCAGGTGGAGCGCATCCCCGTGCGGATGTCGACGATCACAACCGAGGGTGCAGGCATCACGGGCCAACTGCAGTTCATCGACAACCAGGTGGACACCAAGAGCGGTACGGTTCGGGTACGCGCCAAATTCGCCAACCGCGATGGCGCCCTGATCCCAGGTCAGTTCGCCAGGCTGCAAATGGGCCAGGCCAAGACCGAACCGGCGGTGGCGATTGATGAGCGCGCGATCGGTACGGATCAGAACAAGAAGTTCGTGCTGGTCGTGGGCGAGGACAACAAGGCCAACTACCGCGAGGTATCGCTCGGCCCGGTCGCCGACGGCATGCGCGTCATTACCGCTGGGTTGAAGCCGGGCGAGCGCATCGTTGTCAACGGACTGCAGCGTGTACGTCCAGGTGCCGTGGTTGCTCCGCAGATGGTCTCGATGGGAGTGCGACCCAATCAGCAGGCCCAGAACGCCGATGGTTCGGTCGCGCAGCGTTAGGCGCGGCCGATTGTGGAGAATGAAGTCTGTCTTCCGCAGGTCGTCCTTTTCCAAGAGGAGAGGATGAGGGCAAGGAGAGCATAGGCTCGCCGATAGCCCGCAACTTTCAAGTCCGGCCCTCTTAAACGAGGGAACGCACCTGCCGGCTGATAGGCCTCATTCCCGACATACAATCTTTCTTGAGAGCGATTGGACCTGCCGAAGGCCAGATGTTCTCAGCTGTCATTCGAAAGCAAAAATCCGATCGGCCCCGTTGGCACAAAGGATTTCCGCAGGAGAGATGTGATGAATTTATCTAAATTCTTTATCGACCGCCCAATCTTTGCAGGGGTGTTGTCGGTGCTGATCTTCGTCGCAGGCCTGTTGGCGCTGCGTGTCATGCCGATTTCCGAATATCCGGAAGTGGTGCCGCCGCAGGTCATCGTGCGCGCGCAATATCCGGGCGCCAACCCGAAGGTGATCGCGGCAACAGTCGCAACGCCTATCGAGGAGCAGATCAACGGCGTCGAGGACATGCTCTATATGAGCAGCCAGGCGACCACCGACGGCGTGATGACGCTGACGGTGACGTTCAAGCTCGGCACCGATCCTGACAAGGCAACCCAGCTGGTGCAGAACCGCGTCAACCAGGCCGAGCCGCGGCTGCCCGAGGAGGTGCGTTCACTCGGCATCACCACGACGAAAAGCTCGCCAAACTTCATTCTGGTCGTGCATCTCATCTCGCCGAACGACCGTTACGACACGACCTATTTGCGCAATTACGGCGTCCTGAACGTGAAGGACCGCCTTGCGCGCATCTCCGGCGTCGGCCAGGTGGATATCTTCGGCGCCGGCGATTACTCCATGCGCATCTGGCTCGACCCGCAGAAGATCGCCGAGCGCGGTCTGTCGGCGTCGGATGTCGCAAACGAGATCCGGGCTCAGAACGTGCAGGCGGCCGCCGGCGTCCTCGGCGCCTCCCCGACCCTGTCGGACGTCAATCTCCAGCTCTCCGTCAATGCCCAGGGAAGACTTGAGAGCGAGGAAGAGTTCGGCGACATCGTCATCAAGACCGGCGAGAACGGCCAGGTAACGCGTCTGCGCGATGTGGCGCGAATTGAGCTCGGCGCATCCGACTATGCGCTGCGCTCGCTGCTCAACAACAAGCAGGCCGTCGGCATCGGCGTGTTCCAGGCCCCAGGCTCCAACGCCCTGCAGATCGCCGATCAGGTTCGCGCGACAATGGACGAGATCAAGAAGACCATGCCTGAGGGCGTGGACTACGACATCGTCTATGACACGACGCAGTTCGTGCGCGCCTCGATCGAGGCTGTCGTGCATACGTTGTTCGAGGCCATCGCGCTCGTCGTGCTGGTGGTGATCGTATTCCTGCAGACCTGGCGGGCCTCGATCATCCCGCTGCTCGCCGTGCCCGTATCCATCATCGGCACGTTCGCGGTGATGTATATGTTCGGCTTCTCTATCAACGCGCTAACGCTGTTCGGTCTGGTGCTGGCCATCGGCATTGTGGTCGATGACGCCATCGTCGTGGTCGAGAACGTCGAGCGCAATATCGAGGAGGGGCTCTCGCCGCGCGATGCCGCCTATAAGGCAATGAGCGAGGTGTCCGGGCCGATCATCGCCATCGCATTGACGCTGATCGCTGTGTTCGTGCCGCTCGCCTTCATCACCGGGCTTTCGGGGCAGTTCTACAAGCAGTTTGCCCTGACCATCGCCATCTCGACGGTGATCTCGGCGATCAACTCGCTGACGCTGTCGCCGGCCTTGTCTGCGTTGCTGCTCAGGGGCCACAACGCCCCGCCGGATCGGCTGACCCGCATCATGAACTTCCTGTTCGGCTGGTTCTTCCGCGCCTTCAACTGGGTGTTCCGGCGTGGCGCCAGTGGCTAGAGCAACGGTGTGCGCGGCATCCTCACACAGAAGACGCTGGTCATGCTCATCTATGCGGGAATGCTCGTCGCGACCGGCTATCTGTTCAAGACGGTGCCGAGCGGCTTCGTGCCGGCGCAGGACAAGCAGTATCTCGTCGGCTTTGCCCAACTTCCAGACGGTGCCACCCTCGACCGCACTGAGGACGTGATCCGGCGGATGACCGAGATCACCATGAAGGAGCCGGGCGTTGAAAGCGCGGTCGCCTTCCCGGGCCTCTCGATCGCTGGCTTCTCCAACTCCTCCAATGCTGGCATCGTGTTCTCAACGCTGAAGCCGTTCGAAGAGCGCCGTGACCCGAACCTCAGCGCTGGCGCCATCGCCATGTCGCTGAATAAGAAGTACGGTGCCATCCAGGATGCGTTCATTGCCATGTTCCCGCCGCCTCCGGTTCAGGGCCTTGGCGTCGTCGGCGGCTTCAAGCTGCAGATCGAGGACAGGACGGGACGCGGCTATGATGCGCTGAACGATGTCACCAAGGCATTCATGGCCAAAGCCATGGCCTCGCCCGAGCTGATCGGCCAGTTCACGACGTTCCAGAACAACGTGCCGCAGATCTTTACGGATGTTGACCGGACCAAGGCGAGACAGCTGCAGGTTCCGATCACCTCGGTCTTCGAGACGCTGCAGATTTATCTCGGCTCGCTTTACGTGAACGACTTTAACAAGTTCGGCCGCACCTATTCCGTGCGCGTGCAGGCGGATGCCGCCTACCGTGCCCGGCCTGAGGATATCGGCCAGCTTAAAGTCCGCTCCAATACGGGCGAGATGGTGCCTCTGTCGGCCCTTCTGCGGGTGAAGACGACGTCCGGACCAGAACGTGCTATGCGCTACAATGGCTTCCTGACTGCCGACATCAACGCCTCACCGGCCCCCGGCTTCTCCTCGGGCCAGGCACAGGATGTCGCCAAGAAGATCGCTGCCGAGACGCTGCCGCCCGGCTTCGACTATGAGTGGACGGACCTGACCTATCAGGAGATCCTGGCAGGCAATTCGGCGATCTGGGTGTTCCCGCTCTCCATCCTGCTGGTGTTCCTGGTGCTGGCCGCGCAGTATGAAAGCCTGGTCCTGCCGCTCTCGATCATCATGATCGTGCCGATGGGCCTCTTGGCGGCGATGTTCGGCGTGCATCTGACGCATGGCGATAACAACGTCTTCACCCAGATCGGCCTCGTCGTGCTGGTCGGCCTGTCGGCGAAGAATGCGATCCTGATCGTGGAGTTCGCCCGCGAGCTGGAGTTCGCAGGACGCACGCCCGTTCAGGCCGCCGTGGAGGCAAGCCGGCTGCGGCTGCGGCCGATCCTGATGACGTCCTTCGCCTTCATCATGGGCGTGGTGCCGCTCGTTACGTCGATCGGCGCTGGCGCGGAAATGCGCCATGCGATGGGCGTTGCGGTGTTTGCCGGCATGATCGGCGTGACCATGTTCGGCATCTTCTTCACGCCCGTGTTCTACGTGCTGCTCCGCGCGCTAACCGGTAACCGGCCGCTGACGCAGCATGGCGAGGCTCATCTCGCACCGGCACCTTCGCCGGCCGAGTAAAGTCTCGTCTTTCGGGGCCGTCTCTGTTCCCTCCCCTCTCAGAGACGGCCCCTTTTTTATCCGCTAGCGGCTCACCAGATGACAAGAGCCATGGAACATCGTCGTCTCGGTCAATCCGGTCTCCTGGTGCCAGCGCTCAGCTTTGGCGCGGGCACATTCGGCGGCGAGCCGCCGTTCTTCAGCGCATGGGGCAATATCGGCCCTGAGGAGGCACGCCGGCTGGTCGACATCTGCCTCGAGGCGGGCGTTACCATGTTCGACACTGCCGACGTCTATTCCACCGGCACCTCCGAGGAGGTGCTGGGCGCCGCGATCGAGGGCCGGCGCGACAAGGTGCTGATCTCGACCAAGAGTCCCCTGCCGATGGGCGAAGGGCCGATGGATGCCGGCTCGAGCCGTGTCAGGCTGATGCGCGCGGTCGACGCGTCGCTGCGCCGCCTCGGCACCGACCATATCGACCTGTTCTATCTTCACGCCTTCGACGCCGGTACCCCGATCGACGAGGTGCTTTACACCCTCGATACCCTCGTGCGCGCCGGCAAGATCGGCTATGTCGGCGTGTCGAATTTCTCCGGCTGGCATTTGATGAAATCGCTGGCCATCGCCGAGAAGCATGGCTGGCCGCGCTATGTGGCGCATCAGGTCTATTACTCGCTGGTCGGGCGCGACTATGAGTGGGAGCTGATGCCGCTCGGCGCCGATCAGGGCGTCGGCGGTGTCGTCTGGAGCCCGCTCGGCTGGGGACGCCTCACCGGCAAGATCCGCCGCGGCCAGCCATTGCCTGCGCAGAGCCGCCTGCACGAAACCGCAGCCGAGGGTCCTCACGTTCCGGAGGAGCGGCTCTATCGCGTCGTTGATGCACTGGACGAGGCGGCAAAGGAGACCGGCAAGACCATCCCGCAGATCGCGATCAACTGGCTGCTCACCCGGCCGACCATTGCCAGCGTGGTGGTCGGCGCGCGCAACGAACAGCAGCTGCGCGACAATCTCGGTGCGGTCGGCTGGAGCCTCACGCCTGATCAGGTGGCGAAGCTCGACACAGCCAGCAAGGTTGATGCTGCCTATCCCTATTCGCCCTATCGCGTGCAGGAGGGCTTCGCGCGGATTAACCCGCCGCTGGTTTAAAGCGGCATCCGATGATATTCAAACGGACAAAGGCTCGCGCCTTGTTTATTTCCGCGCAAGCGGGAATCCAGCACACCACACGGCTTTTCAGTTCCGCTGGATACCCGCATTCGCGGGTATGACAGCGATGCGTGGAGAGTCTTTCGCGACTTAAACGGATCATGTCATATCGCAGCAATCCCGCTATGTGAGGGAGTGCCAACGCGCCATACGCGGTTGATCGATATGAGCATAGAGCTTCGCTCCCACCACCTGCTTTGCCTGCTGACCTACGTGGGTGATGGCTACAGCCCCGCCTTCATCGCGGGCTTTGACAGCATCGCGGCGCGCATCCGCGCGGGCGAAGACATTATTCTCGTCGCCGGCGCCGACGATATCTGCCGCCCGCTGCTAGGGAACGCGAATGTCCATTGCCTCCGGGAGAGCGTTGCTGAGCGCGATATCGAGGCAGGCGAAGCGCTCACTGGCCTGCTTGGGCGCATCATCCGCCCAGGCGAGCGGCTTACATTGGATGCCACCGCTTTGTCGCAGATGCGCAAAGCCTTCCTCGTGGGCGATGTCCGAAAGGCTTGCATTGGGTGCGAATGGGCCGGGGCTTGCACGGCAATCGCAGCTGGCGGCTATCAACGGACCCGACTTGCGCCAAAGTCTTAGAGTGGAGGCTTTTGTGCCTGCTTTAGTACGTCGGTGATGGCTTGCCGGGTTTCCTGCACCTGCTGCTGGCCTTCCTTGACGATGATGATCGCGTTCGAATTCTGGTGGTGCTCATGCGCGATCGGACGGTTGACCCCGATCACCTTGTCCGGAGCGATGTAGATCGGCGCCCCGCCTGGCGTGGTGAATTTTCTGAGGTCACGCTGCGCACGGATCTTTGCAACGACATTGTCCAGCGAGTCCTTCACGTAGATCCGCTCAAAGCCGTAATCGATGACGATCGAGCCAGGGGGCTCATCGCTGGTGGAGGCGGCGCGAACGCGCCAGATCTCATCCGGATTGATGTCCTGGGTGCCATTATCCAGGGTGGTGAACAGAAGCTGCGTGCTGCGATCGAGGACCTTGATCGGGTGTTCGCTCGGCTCGGCCGTGGCCACCGGCGCGCCAGCCGCGCTCATCAGCACCGAGACCGAAATCGCTAGAAGGCATTTGCGGGCCGTGGTGGTCGCAAGCAACATCGCTCTCCCCTTTCGCGCCGCAAAATGATCCTGCCTCGCCGCTGGCCGGCAAAATCTGGCGCCGTCTGCTCAAATTCCCGAGCAGCATACTGCCGCTTTGCTCCAGCTTTCCAGCCGATTTCGATCACGAAATCGAGGCCCAGACATATCGACGAGGGGTGGCAGCTACAGCCAGCCGCGCCGCTTGAAGTAAAGATAGGGCATCACCGCCGAGATGATCATCAGGACGATCGAAACCGGATAGCCGATGCCCCAGTCGCGTTCCGGCATCCAGGCGAAGTTCATGCCATAGATGCTGGCGATCAGCGTCGGCGGCAGGAACACGACCGAGGCGACGGAGAAGATCTTGATGATGTCGGTCTGCTCGATGTTCACCATGCCGAGCGTTGCGTTCAGTATGAAGGTGATGTTGTTGGCGAGGAAATTGCAATGGTCGCTAAGCGCGAGCACGTCGCGCGACAGCGTCTTCAGCGAGCGCGAGAACGGCTTGTTCGGTTTACCCTCGGAGGGCCGCGACAGGAAGGGGAGCAGGCGCGCGATGCTGACTAGGCTTTCGCGGGCGCGCGACGTCAGAGCCTCCGACAGGCCGATGGTGCGCAACACCTCCTCGAAGTCGGTCTTCTGGCGGGCGAAGATGGTGCGCGAGACCTGGTTCATGTCGTGCTGCACCTTCTCCAGGACGTCGGCGATGCGATCCACGATCGCATCGAGCAGACCGGCCAGCACGGAGTCGCCGGACAGGCCGCTATCCGGTTGGCGCTGGACCTGGCTTGCGAAGACCTGGAATGGCAGCGGGTTCGCATAGCGGATGGTGAGCAGGCGATGACCGACCAGGATGAAAGTGACCGGGTCCGTCTCGGGGTTCACGGTATCGGCCTGGGTCATCAGCGTCGCTGTCATGAACAGGGCGCCGTTCTCCTGGTAGAGACGGCTTGAAATTTCGATCTCGCGCATTTCCTCGCGCGTCGGCAACGCGATCGCCAGCGCCCGCTCGGCAAGCTTTTCTTCCTCGCGGCTCGGGCCGAGAAGATCGATCCAGATGGCATCGTCCGGCAGCGGCTCATCGAGCTGCACCGTTACAGGCGTAAGCGTTCCGTTTGTGCGCACATAAGCCGTGATCATTGCCTCACCTCTTTTGGAGAGAGAGCAACCCTCGGTTGCAACCCAGTTCGTTCCAGAGACTGTTGTACTCGGGCGCGGCCATCGGCTCCCGCGCCACCGAGGTAAACGCAGCGTTCGTTGGAGAGGACCTGAAGATCCTCACGCTGCGTGACTTAGGCGCTAGAGATCGATAGGCGAACCCTTAGCAGTAAGATGGACCATTTCCATTAACGCCAATTGCGCTGCCTACGACATGCCAGAGAAACCGCGATGCGGCAAGGCACAACCACCCGAGCGCGGCAATGCGGCACTCAGGGCTGAGAGATTATGCAGGGCGCCCAGGCGAAGCCCCGCAAATCACCTCTGCCCAACTTTGCGCCGCATATGGCTGAGAAGGGCGGCCGTCGGCCAGCAATCGAGCTTTAGGTTGTGTTTCTTCTGGTAAGCACCAAGAGCAGAACGGGTCTTCATGCCCGCTTTTCCGTCGATTTTGTCGTGGTAGAAGCCGAGTTCTGTCAGGCGCAGCTGCATTTCCTGCAGATCGGTCG
>Ga0081540_1003380_pt1 | contig 12649 bp, 8 predicted proteins | sample TabmetS2T1R1_FD_71024 | JGI IMG/M metagenome (GOLD analysis project Ga0081540, IMG submission 71024) | Tabebuia heterophylla rhizosphere microbial communities from the University of Puerto Rico - S2T1R1 | ecosystem: Host-associated > Plants > Roots > Rhizosphere ...
AGCTGAACGGCGCACCCGCGCGCGCATCCCAGGCCGTGACCTTGGCGCGGCCGGCGCGTCGTTGGGACGCTTCGAACCTTCGAGGTGGGACTGCATCAATGCCCTTCAGAGAGAAAGGGCTAAATGAGCGGGTATTCCGCCAGTCCGTCGCCCTCTCTGGTCTCGCTTGCGGTGCAGACTGGCGCAAAAGCGCCAGGCTTTTCGCCTACGGCCCCCGAGTTCACTTCAGAGATAGACTCTCCGCTGGAGGGAGCCGGATTCGAACCGTCGGTCCCGCCGCGAGGTAACGGGCCGCCGCTTTGGCGCGCGCGAGATCGATTGTGCACGGCGGACGATGATCCGTATCTTCTCGGCCCGTCAAATTGCGGGAGGGGATGTCTGATGGGTAAAGCTCATCTCGTCGTGCGGGCCGAGGTGCCTGATCCGGCCGACCGGGCCGCGTTCGATCACTGGTATGCGACCGACCACTTGCCTTGGGCGATGCGGGTTTTCGGTGCGCGAAGCGGCTGGCGCTGCTGGAGCCGCACCGACCCGGGCGTGCACTACGCGTTTTACGAATTTGCCGACATCGACGAGGTGCGGGCGGCGACCGACGCCGAGAAGATCGTGCCGCTGGTCGCCGACTTCGATCGCGTCTGGGGCAGCCGGGTTTCGCGGCGGCGCGAGATCGTCGAGATCGTCCAAGAGATCGGGTCGTCAGCGCCTTAGACCGGCATGCGCCCCGCAATTTGCGGCAAGGCCTCCCTTGCGGCTTGCTGGTTGGCGCTGCTGACCGCCGCAAGTGGGGACGACGGGCCGGTCGTCGAGATGTCGAACGCGGTCATCGTATCGCGCGCCGAAGAGCGGTTGCGCGTCGTGTTCGCGGCCGAGGGGCAGCCGACCCTGTTGTTCAAGCCGAGAGGCGGCGCGTGGGATTGGCGGGACACGAGCAAGATCGTCATCTCGGTCGAGAACCCGGGCGCCGAGCCGGTAACGTTGTTGCTCCAGGTCGAGGACGACGCAGATCGGTCGCTGACCGGCAAGATTGCGATTGCGCCCGTCAGCACAGGCGATCTCGCGCTGTGGATCGAGGCGCTGTCGCCGCGCGCGATGGGGATGATCGCCGGCCCATCGCTTGCGGCGGCCGGGCTCGAGCCCGGCACATTGCCTGCGACCGCGACCGAGGGCTCGATCGACGCATCGCGCGTCGCATCCGTCCGCCTCGGGATCGCGCGCCCGAGCGCGCCGCGGGAAATTGTCGTCGGCCCGTGGCGCGTCATGCCGCCGAGCGAGGCCGACAGAACGGCTTATCAGGGTATCGTCGACGGCTTCGGCCAATTTCACCCGGGCCGCTGGCCGGAAAAGGTGAGCTCGGCCGAGATGCTTCGCGCCAGGGGCGCCGAGGAGGCGCGGGAGCTGGCCCGCCGGTTCGCCCTAAACCCGGAACGCGACCGCTTTGGCGGGCTGTTTTCGGGCCAGACCTTCGGGGCAAGCGGGTTTTTCCGCACCGAGCGCCGGGATGGCCGGTGGTGGCTCGTCACCCCCGAAGGGCACGGCTTCTTCTCGATCGGCATCGACGCTGTTGCGCCCTCCGGCGCGACCTATGTCGAAGGCCGCGAATTCATGTTCCGCGATCTGCCGGCCCGCGACGGCGAACTCGCCGCGCATTGGAGCGAAGCCGATGACCGCCGCGGGCTCGGGGCGCGGCGCGGCCGCGCATTCGACCATGGCCGCGCGTTCGATTTTTATACCGCCAACCTCGAGCGCAAATTCGGTGTGAATTGGCGCAGCCAGTGGCGCGACGAGACGGTCGCGCGGCTGATGGCCTGGGGCTTCAATACGATCGGCAATTGGAGCGACCCCGAGCTGTCGGCGATGCACCGCCTGCCCTACACGGTGCCGCTATGGCCGGAAGGGGAATACGCCAAGGTTATCTCCGGCGAGGATTGGTGGGGACCGATGCCGGACCCGTTCGACCCGCTTTTTGCCGAAGCGGTGGACAAGATGGCGCGCAACGCGGCGGCACTGTTCGGCGGCGATCCCTGGTTGATCGGGTATTTTGTCGACAACGAGCTGGCCTGGGGCCGGCGGACACCAGCCTATCCGCAGCAATACTACGCTCTCGTATTGGGCGCGCTTGCCGCCGGACGGCAGAGCCCGGCAAACTCCGCCTTCACCGCTTATCTGCGCGAGACCTACCACGATCCCGAACGGCTCGCACAAGCCTGGGGCCTGCCATTAAATTCGTGGGATGACGTCGGCAGCGCCGGGTTTGCGCTGCCGCCGACGGCCTTCGACAATTCCGTGGTCATCGGCGATCTGGCGGCTTTCACTCGTCGGTATGCCGACGCCTATTACCGGATCGTGGCCGAAGCCTTACGCCGCCACGATCCCGACCACCTCTACCTCGGCAGCCGCTTTGCTTGGCAGACCGCGGAGGCGGTGGAGGCCTGCGCCCGCTGGTGCGACGTCGTCAGCTTCAACCGCTACCGCCGCTCGATCGCCGACGATCCTGCCGAATGGACGAAGTTTCATGCACTCGGCAAACCGGCGCTGATCGGCGAATTCCATTTCGGCTCGGTCGATCGCGGGCTGTTCTGGGAAGGCCTCGTCGGCGTCGGTCGCGAAAGCGAGCGCGGCCCCGCCTATGCGCGCTATCTCCGCGCCGTCGCGGACAACCCCGATTTCGTCGGTGCCCACTGGTTCCAATACCTCGACGAGCCGCTGACCGGCCGCACGCTCGACGGCGAGAACGCCCATATCGGCTTCGTCACTATTGCCGACCTTCCCTATCAGGATCTCGCCTCGGCCGCACGAGAGGCCAATTTGGCAGTGTTGCATCGGCTGAAGGGCGCTATGGAGTGAGTCAGCCTATTCTTCGCGAAACTCCTTGCCGCGTCTCACAAGCTCCTGACGAGGCAGACAGACGCCCTTGCTCTCGTCCTCTATGACCCGGCCGATGGCTCTGGGCGACGGCATTAGGCTCTTCATGCACCCCATTGACCCGCGGCCGTTGCCTCGCGATACAATGCGAGTGCTTCCGCCAGTTCGTCAAAATCCGCTTCTGGCTGGCGGGCCGTATCGTCGCGTTGCTAGGCAGCTCGAAAAAACGCTGTCCCAGCCGGTGGGACAGGGTTCGAGTCTTGCTTTCTCCAGCGGTGAGTCGAGCGAACTCCAAATTCGGACGACAGCGATCATCTGGCGCACCAGGGCGAAAAAATGCTCGGGAGGCGCCCGTCCTCCGCAGAGTGCCGAGGCCAGGATGAACCCGGCGATCGAGATCATAAACACGGATTTGATATCGAACCGGATGGCGAGCCAGCCCGACAGCGGCATCGTGATCGCGGCGGTTATGATGTACGGCGGTCATGATGTACGAGGTCAGCACTCGCGTAGCCAGGTGTCCCCTTCTTTGATCCCGGTGCCCGCCTGGCGGCGGGGTGCTCGGCATAATCGACGAGCACGACGATCTGTCAGCCGTGATCGCTTGCGTCACGGTCCTGCGCCAATAGGCGCCGGGCCGACTACCACGCATCGCGTGTTTGCATCGGCGCCGCCATAATAGGCGCAGTCGCGATTCGAGCAGCTGGCCAGCGTCGCCAAAGCCACGACTATAGTTGCGATCAGCCGCAATAGCAGCCTCTGCGTCCTGCCAGGAAGCGTTGGCCAATTTATAGCCAAGCAAGGCACCGGGCGCCCGGTCTCATTTCAGTTTGCCGGCAACCCCGGCGGTGCCAGCGCTGGTGCAGGCCTCATCTTTGTCGGCGCCAGGGCCTCCGCTGACGCCAATCGCGCCGATTACTTGGTTGCCAGCCTTGATCGGCAAGCGCGGCCCCGGCTGCGACGAGATCCTGCGGATTCGTAGGAATCGACCGCACTAGCATGTCTTCGAGGACGCGCCGCCCAAGTGTCGGCTCTTTCTCATCGCCGCGCGTGAAAGCGAGGAGGATCGGCAAGGTGGCCGCGGCAAGCCGGAGGAAACCCTCCGCCATGGCCCCTTTATGAATATCGATATCATGGACCTGAATTTCGCGACCGGGTAATCTGTGCCAGTGGTCTGTTTGGTAACCTGTTGCACCGCACAACGTTGGTTCCCTGAGGGCTGTTTTCTCAAGCTACGGCTCCCGTAGCTGGGGCCCACCAGCCGGTACCTTCCGCTTTCTTCATTCTTCGCGATTACCGCGAATTTGAACACAGGCCACGGCCACATTTTTGGAGAAGCTATGAATCGTCACTCTCGATCGACAAATCACAGGTGGATGCCGACCCGGCTCGGCGGAGCTGCTCTAACCGCGGCGGTTATTTTAGGAACCACGGCTCTAGCGAATGCTCGACGCGCACGTCAGGCGGAGCGAGACAACCCCCCGAACGGCCGCTTCCTCAATATAGAAGGTGTCCGTCTGCATTACCGCGAGCGAGGCGAAGGACCACCCCTCGTCCTGCTGCACGGTAACGGCGCCATGATGCAGGATTTTGAGATTAGCGGGATACTCGACCGGCTGGCCCATGGATATCGAGTCATCGCTGTCGATCGCCCGGGCTTCGGTCACACAAACCGGCCACGGTCTCAGAGTTGGACACCTGCCGCTCAGGCTGAAGTCGTGCACAAGGCGCTCGTTCACCTAGACATCCAACAAGCGATCGTTGTTGGGCATTCGTGGGGAACCTTGGTGGCACTCTCCCCCGCGCTCGACCACCCAAGATGCCAAACCTGATCCTCACGCCAAGGGAGATTGCGGACCTGGCCGCGTATATCTTGAGTCTACGCAATCGTCACTGAGCGGGAGTTCGGCGGCTACCCAGATGCCCACGTCGCGCGCACGCCGCGGCTGCGATCGGCGTTACAGTGCTTGCTTCGATCCAGTTTCCGACGCTGATCGCCTCGATCAGGCGGTGACGCGCGACGCCACATCTCGACTCTACCCTCGGCTGCGCAGCTGCGCCCAACCCACAAGGCATAACTGAACCCCAGATTCCAACTCCGATTGGATAAGATTTGGGGCAACGTCAAGAGCAAACAGCAGCTCGGCTGGACGCGAAGCTTCTACTGCATCATTTTCTTGGACCAACGGACACAACGAGCCCGAGCGTCTTAAAGCGTTGAGGTTGATTACGAATGTCTTTGGGCTTCAAGGACCTTAAGTGCGCCGGTAATCAAGGGATCGATACCATCTTCAAGATCGCTCTTCTTGTTGAATAGCTCGACGTCGACTGGTACGCCTTTGCCTTCGTAGCACACCATGTCAGCCGAAAAGTAGACTTGGTACGACAAAGAGTATTTCCAGCCATTGGGGAGCTTCTTCTCGAGTTGATACGAAAATATGCCATTGGTATGATCGCCTAGAATTGTTACATGAGGGAGCTGCTTTGCCGCCAGCGCAAAGACCTCTCCGCCGCTAAAAACGGAATCACACGTCAAGAGCACGATTGGCTTGGTAAAGCGTACGTCACGGTGCGGCTCGAGGGACCAGGTCTTCAGGGGTGTAAAGTCATTTTTGCCAGGTCCAATCTTCGTCTTCCTGCGGAAGGCGACGCGCCTGCGATCGCAAAATCGATTGATGATCGTGATCGCAATGTCGTCCTCTCCGCCGGGGTTGTCACGAATATCGATCAGGATACCTTTCAGGGCTTTGAAATCATGCGCAATCTTGTCGAGAGCCGCTGTCAATCTCCGCTTTTTGACGCCTTCCAGCTCGAGGATGCGAATGTAGCCAAATTCCCGGGACCTGCAATATAAAAGCATCCAGGCCTCGGTCTGCGTAAGCTTACCGAAGCCGCGGTGGGCAAGGGTCTTCTCGCTAGTCTTGAAGAGCCGCTTTACCTCTCGCTTTGAGAATTCTCTGTGAAATCGGGGCGTTTTCTCAGGGCTGAAACGTCGTACCTTCCGATGCGCATTTAGCTTGGCCTCCAGCTCGACGTGCCCGTCATCAAGCGGATCGAGCATTTGGCAGAAGATATCAAAGAGCTGGCCTTCGCTGGTCCTGGGTGTGACTTTAGGTCTGTAGACCTCATACTGCGTCTTCCAGTCAACATTCCTCAATTCAAAAAATGGGTATCTGTTGTGAAAAGTCTTCCACAAGGCTTCGAAATTCCTTTCAGGGTTGCGAGCGATCATACGATTTTGAAATCTTTTGCTCCGGTTTGGGCTCAGGGGCCGAGATCGGGCACTAACTTTACAATGAGCTCAGAGCCGGCAAGCTGGATTGCGTAAATTTCCAGAGTGTGCCGACCGATGAAGCGAATGATGCTAGCTATTTTCTCGACAGGTTGGATGCGGCTCTCGCCACGCATGAAAAGACACAGGCTGACCGACAAAACGCCGAGGCCCAGAATAAAGACGGCTAAATGAATTGCCGGAAACTCGAACTCCTTTTGTTCCAGCCAGACGAAGACGACTGCAGCGACCAAGCAGGCCAGAAGCCGCATCAGGCCGGCGGTCTCGGTCGCAGCCAGCGTGGATACTGCCGAGCGGCGAGTTCCGCCAACGCTGCCGATAGAGGATACGTCGTCCACATATTGGCGCTGGCATAAGCCGAACAGGGCCCACAGCCATCCCTCCGCGCCGTAGTCGACAATCGTCCCCGCTACCGGCAGCACCGCGAGAAGTGTGGAGACGAGGAGGACGAAGGCACCCCAGCCGTGACATTGCATAAGCATCTGCACATAGGGACGGGCAATACGGATGACTGTGAGGCTCAAAAGAATGTTCGGTGTCACCCAGGTCCAGTCGGCGTTCCAGCCTTCGAGCAAAGTCAGAATGAGGCCGATCCATATCCAGCGAAGCGGGACAGTCCGGGTCTGCGCGTAGCCCACAAGAAAGAAGAACGGCGGAGCTGCAAAGCGTCCGAAGACACTCCACCACTGCTCGTCTTCCACGAAGAAAAAGCCGATATGACCTGCCGAGACGCAGATGATTGCGACGGTTTTCAGCCAGTCTGTGTTGTCAACCGCGTGAGGCAGGGTTCTCGAACGCGTGGTGTCGTGCATTCCCGCGCTAATTTGTGACGCTTAAAGGCTCCACGGGACTCCCCTCGTAGGTAGCCGTCAGCAGATGCATCTCCTTGAGGACTAGGGACAACGGAAAGAGCGTGGTGTCCCGCTCAATGATTACGCCGCCCATTACCGTGGCACCGAAGCAGACGGCACAGCCGTCCTGGATTCGCGTTCTCTTCACTTTCAGCTCCATGTTTTCGAAGGTGTGAAGCTGCAGGACGCCATCAACAACACAGTCGTTGCCAAAGGCCACCGCGTTCCAGTCCGAGCATTGCATCGGCTGCACCACGATTGTTCGGTTTCCGATCCGACATCCCATCCATCGTAGGACGGAATTCGACAGGATGGTCCCGGCGCAGAACAGGAGAGGGATCCTGCACCAGACGAAAAAGCAGTCCTGTGCGAAGAAGTAGGCGAAGTGCCGCCAGGACCAAAAGGGCGCCCAGTCGTCGGCGCCCCATTCGTTGCCGACCAATGACTTCTTGATCGCGACGCAGATCAGAACCAGGTTGATTTCTGTGAACACCAGGGCAATTGCCGCCGTGGCCAGCGGATGTAGGTCGGATCGCAACAAACAAATGTATAAACCTGTAAAGATTAGCGCTTCGGTAACGGGAAGAATACCGATGGCGCAGAAATCAAAGAGAAAGACGCGAGCCAGGAAGAGGGAAAACTTCGGAAGTTTTTTAAACTTGTTCACCACTTCAAACGAGGTGCTCGCAAATTTCACGGCTGGATTTCCCGCCACCGTTGTGGGTTCGCCTGGCCTCGACCGCATCTGTCGTCGGAACCGTATATCGTTGGCAGCAGTGGAGACGCCGACAAGGAAGTTGGACGGGAATTGACCGTATTCTGCTACGCAATTGTTGCCGCTGAAAAAATTCTGAGGCATGTCGAGCTGACGCAGCATGAAATGCTCAGCGCCACAGTCGAGCATGTTCGTGAAACAGCCATTGGACCAGAAGACCTGGGAGTCGGCACTGGCAAGCTCCGGGACGAGATTGAACATGAGGTCGCACTCCGACGCACCCACGTGCGGGAAGCGCATGCCAGCGAGCGCTCGCAGGTACTGCCCGGTTATGGTCCACGTCCACCGTCTCTGGACGCGGTCCATTATATATTTTCTGTACATGAGGAGAGCTGCTCTGAGCCCGCGCGAAGGATAGAGGCCCGGCGAAGCAGCCGTGCAGCGGAGGAAAAGGCATTCCAGCAGCGAGGTCACGGTGAGGGTCAGCCCGGTGGTGATGAACGCATAGAGGCTCACATGCCAGAGTATCTCCCACAGCGGTGTCACGCTGAAGTAGTCACCGGAAAGCTCTGTGACCGCGGCGGGTATCAGGCCTCTTGCGAACCACAAAATCGCGGCGGTGGGGACCACAGTGAGCCAAAGGGTTATGCAGATCTGCATTGCTATGTTGAGCGCTTCCAGCAACCAGGTCGGAGCCGCGTACTGGCAATAGCTCGCCGTACGCTTGAGCTCGGTACAGCGGCCGCTAAGGCGCGCGGGGGCTCCTTCCCACATCTCGTGAGAGCCCACGCTGGCGAGAATGGGGGTAAATGGAGTAATCCAACTCCCCTGGCCAACCGTCACATTGTTGGCGATTCCGGCTCGCATTCCGATTTTGCAGCCGCTTGCGAGGTGAACAGGCCCCACATGCAGGGATTGTCCCAACCAACTGGTGGTTTGAATATACGCTCCGGTCTGGATGGCGACATTGTCGTCGATCGAGATCAAATCGAGCGGCCCGGAAAGGTGAGCATCCTGTGCGCACTGAAGGTTGTCGCCCACCCTGGCACCAAGCTGCCGCAGCACAAACGACATGAGCGGAGCGCTGCGGTATAGAGCATGCAGCGTGAGAAGCACCATGTGCTCCAATCGTCCGATAAACCAGATCCGCAGATGCATTCTGCTCCACTTGGGGTACACGCCCGGGCTCACATTACTTTTATAGAAGCCACCACTCATGAAGAACTTTATCGTCATGACCCAGGCCAGGCAGGCGAAGGGGGTGGCTAGGAAGACCAAGTACAGCAAGAGACCGGCGACGATAAATTCCCACAGGCCGGCAGTCGTGAAAAAGGTTCCGACATCCACGAAGTCCAGCACGACAAGGAAGGGCACTACGGCTGGGGAATACATCATGATTGCGCAAAGGACCTGCAGGATGGTGAAGTACCCGACCGGAAGCACCTCCGCGGCAGCCTGATCGTGCTTGGCGCCGTCCTCACTGGATCTTACCGAACCGGCAGCAACCTCAAAGTCCTGTCGGACTGCTTGCGTGCGGCTCGCAACTTTTCGTGCAGTGTTGCAGTCACTGAGCAGCGCCCGGACCGGCACCACCCACCCCGAAGCCTGTAGTTTCTGCGCCAAGAGCGCAATGAGGATCGAGTGGCCACCAGCCTCAACAAACCCGTCATCCAAGCCCAACTGCGTCTTGAACACGGCCCTGCAGATCGCCAACACTTCCTCGCAGTGGGGGTCCATGCCAGCTTCGGCACCAGGCAGCTTGACTTCGCGTTTGTCCCACGCGCTGGCCCGTGTGTCTCGATCGGTGCACGCCAATTCCGCCTCGCAGTTTCTGATGGGATGAGACAGCTTGGGCAAGCGGTTTCGATCAATCTTCCCCGAAACCGGGTTCATGACGAATTTTTTCACCAGGAAGATCTTTGTTGGGACCGACGGGGCTGGAAGTTGCTTGGCGAGCGTCGCCGTCACCCGTCTGGCCCACTCCGCCGGCGCTGGAGCGACCTCCGACGTCTGGCCTTTGGAGACCGTCGGCGCAGCGACAAAGGCGATAAGCGTCTCGTCCTGATAGTCCAGGACCGCCGCTTCGATATCGCCGAATTGCGTCTGGAGAATGTCCTCGACGGCCTGCACTTCGACCCGGTGCCCTCGCACTTTGAGTTGCGCGTCCAGGCGGCCCAGGAAGTGCACGCGCTGTGTTGGAATGTCGATTTTGCATTTATCACCAGTACGATAGAGGCGGCCGAACTCAGGATGCGCGATGAACTTTTCGGCGGTAAGCTCCGGCAAGTTGCGATACCCACGCACGACGTGCACCCCTCCGATACAGAGCTCTCCAACCTCTCCGTGAGGTAATGGGCGCAGGTCATCAACCGAGAGGATGACGTAGCTGACGTTGGGGAACGGCGACCCGATGGTGACGGGCTCCCCCGGCCGCAAACTCTGGCGGCTCGTGTCGGTACTCGCCTCCGTGGGACCGTACGTGTTGATGATCTGTCGTCTGCCCCGGGTCCAAGGCTCCACGAGCGCGCTAGGGAAGGCCTCTCCGGCCGGCACGATGTAGCGGCAAAGCGGATAGGGGAGGTCTACTTCGGGAGACGCTGTGAGTGTGGTGAGCAGGACGGGCGGACAGAACAGCACCGTAACCTCAGCTTCGCGGAGAACGGGAACGAGGTCTGGGCCGGACCGGATTTGATCTTTGGTCAGCATGACCACGGCGCAGCCAGACACCCAGGCGCTGTACATTTCGGAGATGCTGCCGTCATAACCCAGCGACGAAGTGAGCGAAGTCGCATCCATTCCGGGGATGAGATCGAAGTAATCGGCGTAGCTCAGGGCGAGGTTGACATAGCCCGCGTGCGGGCACTCCACGCCCTTGGGCATCCCAGTCGTTCCGCTCGTGTAAAAGATGGTCGCAAGGCGCTGCGTCGGGTCATCCAGCCAGGATGGCGGTTCTCTTCGCGGCATCCTCTCCGGCAACTTCAGGACATCGAGCGTCGGCAAGTCGCGAAATTTGTCTTGCCCGCGCGTGAGAATGACCACCGGCTGTGCGTCGTTCAGCATGTGAGTGACGAGGGTTTCGGGCAACGTGGTATCGAGAAAAAGCATGGTACCGCCGGCCTTAAGGATGCCGACATGCGAGGCGACGATGTGCCAATTGTCCTGCGGCATGGCCACGCCAACGACCTGATCGGGACCGGTAAGATAGGGAGAGAGGGCTGCGGCCACGTTTTCCGCCCGTGCGTCGAGCTCAGCGAAGGTCAGGGACTCTCCAGTGTGCGGAATCTGTAAGGCGGTGAGATGCGGAAACTTCTCAGCGGAGCGGCTGAATACATCTGTGAGCCACTGGATTCCCTTCTGATGTGGCACGTTGAGGAATTGCCGGTCATCAAAGACGTCGGTTAAGCTGTATTCGGAGATATCCGTCCGTGGCGCCTTCTCCGCCACCCAAAGATACCGCCTCCAAGCCACAAACGTCAGCAGACAAAAAGCAGCAAATCCAGTCACAAAAATTAATGTCAGAACTTCTACTCGCATGTTCGTAAGCCAGATCCCCGAGTTTTTCGGTATAACCTTGCCGCTTCGACTTCAAACGCCAAGTCTCTGCGTTGGCGGCCAAGGCGCTATCAAGTGGCTAAGAAGTATCGCTCGAGCTTTCCGTTTCGGCGGATGTCAAGCGTAACGCAATGCGGCCCGCCACCCAACATTTTAGAGTGGCGCAATCTCAGAGGAATGACATCAAGGCCCTGCTTTTCCAATAGCTTGATCAGGGACTGCTGATTTCGATCAACCACGACCAAATTCGCATTGATGCTAAATGCATTCATGTCGATCCAGTCACTCCCAATGCTCTTGGATAGATAGTCGGCATCGTATCTGTCTGTATTCTCCATCGGTGGACTGTAGATGACTTCCCATTGCTTCAAAATTTTCGGAAGAGTGTCATTATTGACCCGACTTGGGTTGCACAGGATCAGCCCAGGCCGCAAGGCCACAAAGGTCGAGTCGATATGGCTGCCGTAATATACATCTTTGAAAAAATGAACCCGAAACGTGTCGCCGAGAATTGACTGCAACCAATGCCCGCCCAGTTCGTTGCCGGTGGCGCTGACCAAATATATCAAATCCCGGCCGAGACGTAGAACGTTTGCTGCATCGAAAGCCGGCTCATCGTTACGCGGGGTGGGCTTCTTTAGATCACAGTCAAACAGCGAGTCCAGAAGCATGGGTTTGGGGGCGCTGTACCACTTTGCGCCTGACTTCATGTAATCGATGAGCAGCTTGCGATAACTGAAGGTCTCCTGGGCACGGCTGCGAATGACGTTGGGTGTTTCGATAATTTGGTCGCCAATGACCAATAAGACGTCGCGGGGACAATAATTGTAGTACCCCTGAGCCTCCCAGTGAATGGTGGAAAATTTGGCCTCGTGCGGCCATGTCTCCGGGCGCTTGACGGTAATATCCAGGCCCTCCAGGAGTCGAACAAATTCATTCAAATCCTCTTCCGTCTCCTCGATGATCCGCTGGGGAAAAGGGCCGCGCGGGATCTCGGCCAACGGACGATCGGGGAATTCTGCCACCTGGGAGCTTCGGTCCGCCGTGGGAAAGCGCGCCTGCAGTGGATTGCCGACGATGATCTCCTCCAGTGAATCCCACTCGTTACAACTCCAAACGCGTGACATGCGTGAGTGGCTCCTTCGCTGTTGCGAGTGGGGAGCGCCCCACTCGGCAATTTGCTTCATTGCTGATGGAGGCCTCCGCCCCCTCGCGGGTTCGCTGACGAGCGCACCGTGACCGTCCACCAGAACCGAGTGCGACGCGTGCCGCGCTCGCGACAAGTTCCCCGGCGCCGGCTTCATCGCCCGGCCGCTACCTTCGGGGCGGCAGTGAGCGAAGTCCAAGAGCATGGCCGGCCGCCGCATCCACTCGCCC
>Ga0081540_1003381_pt1 | contig 12649 bp, 17 predicted proteins | sample TabmetS2T1R1_FD_71024 | JGI IMG/M metagenome (GOLD analysis project Ga0081540, IMG submission 71024) | Tabebuia heterophylla rhizosphere microbial communities from the University of Puerto Rico - S2T1R1 | ecosystem: Host-associated > Plants > Roots > Rhizosphere ...
CGGTCGTCACCGCGCGAGCCTTGAGCCGCGGCTGCAGGCCGAGGTCGACCAGGATCCGGCTGGCGTTGGGCGAAAGCTGCAGGCCGGCGCCGGCTTCCTCCAGCCGTTCGGCCTTTTCCAGGATGATGATGCGAAATCCGCGGGCGGCGAGCGCCAGCGCTGCCGTCAGTCCCCCGATCCCGGCACCAGCAACGATGATGGTGCGCGCCGCAGCCACCGAAAGGTCAGGCGACCCTGTCCTTCAGGACGCATTCCGGCGGCCGCGCTTCGCCCGCGGCGAGGTCGGCGGCAAAGCGGTAGAGCGTCGAGCAGTAGGGGCAGATGATCTCGTTGTCGTTGCCGAGATCGAGAAACACGTGCGGATGGTCGAACGGCGGATTGGCGCCCACGCACATGAATTCCTGCGATCCGATCTCGATGACCGAGACTCCGGCGTCGTTGTGGAAATGCGGGACGACATGGTCGGACATAGCTTCACCTTGGATAGCAACGACGGGCGGACGCAATCAACACGACACGGCAGCTCGAAACGCCGCGCACCATACTGTCGGGTGCAGGTGATTCCTAGGGCCCCGTTCCGCACACTTGCTCATGCAAATTCGACACAATCTTGTCGTCGGAGAGAAGCCCTTCTTTCGTCGGGGCGGTTGTGTCGTAAAAACGGCATACCATCTTGAGAGAGGCGAAAACATTGGGTTTTTTACGGATGAGGTGGTTGGGGATAGGTCGGGCCCTGGCAGGCATGGCGCTCAGTGTGGCCGTGTGTGCCGCGCTTTGGCCGCATGCCCGCGATGCCGGCGCCATTCTGGCGGCGCAGGACGACCCGTCAATATTGGCCGATATTCAAATCAATTCTGCCGTGCGGAACAACCCGGCTTTGGTCGCTGACAATATCGAGGCGGCGCTGGCGGCTGGCGATTCCGATCTCGCCGCGAGCTTCATCGAACTCGCCCGCGACAAGAACATCGCCGTCAGCGACGAACTGTCGAAGCGCGTCGGCGATGCGGTTACGGAAGCGGCTTCGGCCTCGCATTTTGCCAAGCGCTTTGCCACGGGTCTGGTGACCGGCGATGCCAACGACGTCGCTAGCCTCTCGGGCACGGTTGCCGGCGATCTCTTCGTGTTCGGCGATATCAGGGACATCGTGCGCGAGGGCAAGAATCTGGCGACGGGCGAGGATGTCGACCGGCTGGTGCTGGGTCTTGCGACGGTCGGCCTCGCGGTGACCGCTGCGACCTATGTGTCGGTCGGCGGTGCCGGGCCGGTGCGCGCCGGTCTGACCATGGTCAAGGATGCCCGCAAGGTCGGGCGGCTGGGCGAGGGGCTGACGCAATGGGCCGGCCGCTCGGCGCGCGAGGTTGTCGATGCGCCGATGCTGCAACAAGCGGTGGCGAAGGGCTCGGTGTTGCGGCCGGGCGAGACCATCGATGCAATCAAGGCGGCGTTCCGCGCCGAGAAGGCCGGCGCGCTGGTGCGGCTGGCGAAAGACGTCGGCCGCGTCGGCGAAAAGGCCGGCACGCGCGGTGCGCTCGATACGTTGCGCATCGCGGAGGGACCAAAGGATGTCGCACGCGCGGCGCGGCTTGCCGAAGCCAAGGGCGGCCAGACCCGCGCGATTTTGAAAATTCTCGGCCGCGGCGCGCTGATGCTCACGGTCGGCACTTTCAACCTGGCGATGTGGGTGTTTGGCGCGTTGCTGACGTTGTTCGGATTCCTGTCGTCGATCAAGGCGACCACCGAGCGGGCGACGGAAGCGTGGCTGCGTCGAAAGAAGGCGCGACGGTTGAGACAACAGGCGCAGATGGCCGCCTTGCCGCAAGGTCCGGCGCTGGCGGGCGCGGCCGCGCAGGGCTAGACTTCAAGGCTAGACTTCAGGGCTAGACTTGCGGTCATTTCCTGATCGCCGATCATGATCCCCCAATAGATGGAACCGATGATGCCGAGTTTTCACAACGGGGCTGTCGAAATTGCCTATCTCGACGAAGGCGAGGGCGATCCGATCCTGCTGGTGCACGGCTTTGCCTCCAGCAAGAACGTCAACTGGGTCTACCCGACCTGGGTTTCCGACCTCAAGAAAGATGGCCGCCGCGTCATCGCGCTCGATAATCGCGGCCACGGCGATTCCGCCAAGCTCTACGATTCCGCCGACTACGAGATCGCGATCATGGCCGGCGACGTCATCGCGCTGATGGATCATTTGCAGATCGAGCGCGCCGACATCATGGGCTATTCGCTGGGATCGCGGATGACCGCGATCCTGGCGCGCGAGCAGCCGCAGCGGCTGCGCTCGGCGATCCTCGGCGGCATCGGCATCGGCCTGATCGAGGGCGGCGGCCCCGGCGAGAACGTGGCCGTGGCGCTGGAGGCGCCGTCGCTGGAAGACGTCACCGATCCCGTCGGTCGCACCTTCCGCGCGTTTGCCGACCAGACCCGATCCGACCACCGCGCGCTGGCCGCGTGCCTGCGCGGCTCGCGGCGGCTGATGACCACAGAAGAAGCCGCTGCGATCGGCGTGCCCGTCCTGATCGCCGTAGGCACAAAGGACGAGATCGCGGGCTCCGCGCAAGCACTCGGAAAAATCATTCCGGGCTCCGAAGTGCTGGATATTCCGGACCGCGATCACATGCGCGCGGTCGGCGACAAGGTCTACAAGACCGGCGTCACCGATTTCCTGTCACGACGGAAATGATCGCCCGCGCGGCGAGCGTTCGCCCGTGAAGTGCCTGATCGCCGCGATCAGCAACACCATCGTTGCAAGCCACGCCATCCGCGCGCCGTAGCGATCATGCGAGCCGGATATGACGGCGCAGATGAAGGCGTTGCCGAGCACGGCCAATGAGACCGTTCCGGCGAGCAGGGTAATGTCGTCGAACGGCCTTCCAAACAGCCCGTGGCCGAACAGGATCGCGGCCAGCAGCGTCGAGCCCAGCGCGACGGGAACGTGGACGCGGTTGACGACGGTGAAGTCGAAATGCCAGCGCTGCTGCTGCGCGGCGCGCATCGGTTTCACCTGCGCCGGAATATAGCGCTCGATGATACCGTAGGTGTGACCGAGCCAGCCTTCCGTGCCTTCGCCGGTGCCGGCAAGGACCAGTTGCTGCAAGGTCCCGGTCAGCGCGGCGCTGGCTTGCAGTTCCGGATATTCGGCGAGCGAGCGCAGCACGATGAAGCTCATCTCGTCGTCCATGCCCTTGAAGCGGCCGAGCGTGTTGAACATGCTGTTGCCCCACAGGAACTGATCGGCGGTGGCGGGAAGCTGATCGCGATAGGGGCACAGCTTCAGTTTCTGCTGCGGACAATGATCGTGCAGGTAACGCGCCACGATGCCATCCTGCAGCATCCGGCCGAACACCACGCCATAGCCACCGGGCGTCCAGGCCAATTGCCTGGAGAGTGCAAAATTCGTCGACAGCAATATCGCCGCGCCAGCGACGATGGTGAGGCTGCCCTGCGTCAGTCCGGCAGCCGAAATCAGTCCCCGCGAGAAGGGGCGCGCGATCCACCCGACGCAGCACAGCCCGAGCAGCACGGCCAGCGTTGCGCTGTGCGAAGATGCCGCGAACGCGGTCAACGCGAATAGCAGGCATTTTTCCACCGTCGATGTCTGTTTGCCGTGCACGGCCAGGATGAAGAGCGCCAGCACCGACAGCCCGGCGAAAATGTCGGTGAAAAGCGTGCTCGCAAGCCACGGCAGCGCCGTGGTCAGGCTCAGCACGAGGCCGACGGCCAGAAGCCGCAATGGCTGGCTCATGCCAAATACACGCAGCGTGAGCTGCAGCACCCACAGCGTAGCCAGCGCCTGGATCCCCAGATTGATCCAGAAGGCGGAATCCTCGCCGAAATGGAGATAGAGGCCGAACGCGGTCGAGCGGCTCGGCACCAGGTAGCCTTCGTACCATCGCGCCAGATAGCCGCCGGTATCCCACTGGAGCAGCGGATAGCCGTTCCAGAGGGCGGGGGCCAGCAACATCAGGGGGATGGCGACGGCGGCGATCCAGGCGGACCACGAGCGGGCGGCGATACGCGCCTGCAATATTTGCGTGCTAATGTGACTTTCCCCCATTTGGACCAGCATGCCGAAAATGGCAGGCGGGCCGAAATTCACCAATAGTCGGACGCCGCCTGCTTGATTTCCTGTTTTGGCTGACCACCTTGAATTGGCCCATGGGCGTTTGGCGGCGGTTTACTTTGCCGGAGCCTGCCCGGGACAGAAGTTAGCCCGCCGTGCTATAATGCCCACGAAACAAGCGAAATTTGCGAGAGAGCCCAATGGCAGTGCATCAGGTCAATCCGCAAGCGTCGAAGCTGTCCGCGCTTGATCCGATCTGGGATCGTATCCGGGGCGAGGCCGAGGACATCGTCCGCCGCGAGCCCGAGCTTGCCTCCTTCATCTATTCGACCGTGCTGCATCACGACCGCCTGGAAGATTCGGTGGTGCATCGCATTGCCGAGCGGCTCGATCATTCGGCGCTATCAGGCGATTTGATCCGCCAGACCTATGACGAGGCGCTGCGCGACGAGCCCGATCTGGGTAATGCGTTCCGCGCCGATCTGGTGGCGGTCTATGATCGCGATCCCGCAACTTCGCGCTTCATCGACCCCTTGCTCTACTTCAAGGGATTCCATGCGCTGCAGACCCATCGCCTGGCGCATTGGCTCTATCAAAAGAGCCGCAAGGATTTCGCGTTTTATCTGCAGAGCCGCTCGTCGGCGGTGTTTCAGACCGACATCAATCCCGCCGCCAGGATCGGCCGCGGCATTTTCCTAGATCACGCGACCGGCTTCGTCTGCGGTGAGACGGCCGTAATCGAGGACGACGTTTCGATCCTGCACGGTGTCACGCTAGGGGGCACCGGCAAGGAGAACGAGGACCGGCATCCCAAGATTCGCCACGGCGTGCTGATCGGAGCGGGTGCGAAAATTCTCGGCAATATCGAGATCGGCCATTGCGCGCGCATCGCGGCCGGCTCGGTGGTGGTGAAGCCGGTGCCGCATAACGTCACGGTGGCCGGGGTTCCCGCCAAGATCGTCGGCGAGGCCGGCTGCGCCGAACCGTCACGCACCATGGACCAAATGCTCAACGCCATTGGGCTTTGATTTTCCACACATTCTTGCCAGCCTTATTGTGAAGTTACGGCTGGCGATCTGCGCCGTCTCGTCCTAAAAACCTCCCGGAAATTCAAGAATCCGATTGGAGACCACCGTGGACGTTCAGGAAGTCAGGAAGCTCGACGCCTATCTCAAGCGCGTATTTGGCAATCCCAAGATCCGTGTCGTGCCGCGTCCGAAAAAAGACGACTCCGCTGAAGTCTATATCGGCGAGGAGTTCATCGGCGTGCTGTTCGTCGATGACGAGGACGACGACCGCTCCTTCCAGTTCCAGATGGCAATCCTCGAGGAAGATCTCGCCGATATCGGCTGAGACGCTTGACGACGTTGCGGGTGGGCGCGGCGAAAGCGTGCCCACTTCGCTTGTATTGTGGTTTGTAAATTATCGTCGTGGGCGAAAGCGCGATCGCGCCTTCCCACCTCGCGAAACCGGGGCTAGCTCTTCGGCCCGTGCATCTGCACCGTCAGGCTGTCCATCGCATTCGCAACGTCGCGCCATTGCGACAGCCAGCTTCGCGGAAAGCGGAACGTCAGGTCGGCGCCGTCGATGCGGCGCTCGCTCAGGCACATACCGGGTGTCAGGCTGTCGCGCGTGCAGCGCGCGCTGAGGTTCGGCGCGCTGCCGGAGAACAGATCCTCGTTGGCATAGGGCGAGCCTTCGCGAAAGGTGCGCATCGTCAGCCCGTTATCGATCTGCGTTGAGGCCGGCTCGAGGTAGCGTGGATAGATCGTGCGCACCCGAGTGTCGGGCGCCAGCGCGTCGCGGTGAGCCGATATCGACAGGAATATCCGGTCGATCGGCTGCACCTTGTCCTCGATCGTATCGGCGCTGACATGCTTCGGCGCATCCGGAGGCTCCAGCGACGGGAACAGGAAGCTGAGATCGACACGCTCCTGCGGGCCGGAATGGCGCTGGATCTTCCGGCGGATCGCCGCGGTCGGCACGTTGAACAGCGTCGCGCCGACGCTGACCGGCAGGCGCGACGGCGCGCTCGCAGGACTGGTGCTCCAGGTAGGCCACAGCAGATAGGCGACAAGTGCGATCGCGCCGAAGGCGGTCGTCGCCGCGACCGCGATCAGGAGCATGTGCGAGCCCGGGTTCTTGCGCGTGTCGCGGGCGATATGCTGGGCCGTCGAAAGCAGGGTCATGAGCAACGCATCGGCTGAACTCGGGGCGCGGATGGGATCCCGGTGCGAAGGGCCGCATAATCGCAAGATGCACGCCGGTTTCCGGACGCGATCATGCCCAGACTTTTAGCTAAACGAATCATCTCGCGAATATGCCACGGGACGCTGGATTTCTGCATGATTTCGCGGGATTTCAGCGCGGGAGCGGTTTGCGTAAACGAGGGTGTGACGCCTTCGTCGTTAACCCTTCCTTAAGGATGCTGTGGCGGTGGACGGCCGATTTTGCGAAAGCAGGGGCGGTTTGTTGAGCAACGGAAGTTTTCCATGTCGCCCGATGCGTTGAATTCGCTGTTTTCCCTCTGCATCGGCTTTGCGCTCGCGGGCGCGCTTGCCAGCGGCTATCAGGCGATGGCGGAGCGGCCGGCGGGTTTCGGGCTGCTCGGCGAGGGGGTTGCGCCGAAGACGTTCGCGGCGGTGCCGTTTCTGGTGTTCGCCGCGCCCTTCATCATCATGCGCAACACGCTGCTCGGTGCAAAGCTGGAGCGCCGCCGCTTCGAGTTCGTGATGATGGCGACGGTGCTTTCGGGCTTCTGGAGCATGATGTCCGGCACGTTCTTCCTGATGACGCTGCGCGCCGCGGGCGTGCTGGCCTGAGGCCTGCCGCCACCTCGCTTGATCCCGCGCCAGCGGCTATGCCAAGGTCTCCACGAACGGAGACCTCTTTGTTATGGCGATCTACGAACTCGACGGGCAGGGGCCCGATCTGCCCGCAAACGGGAACTATTTCATTGCCGACACCGCCGTTGTCATCGGCAAGGTGCGCCTCTTGGATTCCGCCAGCGTGTGGTTCGGCGCGGTGTTACGCGGCGACAATGAGTGGATCGAGATCGGTGAAGGCTCCAACGTGCAGGACAATTCGACCTGCCACACCGACCGCGGCTTTCCGCTTGTCATCGGCAAGAACTGCACCGTCGGCCACAACGTCATCCTGCATGGCTGCACGCTCGAGGACGGCGCGCTGGTCGGGATGGGGTCGATCGTGATGAACGGCGCGAGGATACGCCGTGGCAGCATCGTCGGCGCGGGATCGGTCATCACCGAGGGCAAGGAGTATCCCGAATATTCCCTGATCATCGGTTCTCCGGCGCGCGTCATTCGCACATTGTCGCCCGAGCAGGTGACGGCGATGGGAAGTGCGGCGAAGTTCTACGCCATCAACGGGCCCCGCTTCAAAAACGGCTTGAAGAAGATCGGCTGAGAGTCCGCCAGCACCACGGCGCTGACCCCGACTCTGGTCAGGTTCCTTCGCCCTCGCTTGCCTCGATCGCGCCGGCGACCTTCTCGTGGCCGGCGGCCCAGAGCGCATGTTGCTCGCTGCCGTCCTGATACGGATTGCCGTCCGCCGGAATGCCCTCACGTGCGGCGCGCTGGCCTTGCTCGAACGGATCGGGGTCGGGGTTCATGATGACGCCTTTCGGGTTCTCGATCCTGTTTTCTTGGCTGTTGCGGTATCCGAAACGGCCGCGCTTTTTCGCAGCGCATCCTTGAGGTCGATGGGAATGCCGTGCTTCTTCAGCAGGTCGGCAAAGGCCTCGTCCGCCAATTCCTGAAACGTCGCCATCCGGTCGCGCGCAAGCTGGGTGAGCTTGTCGAGCGTGTCGTCATCGAAGGCGATCAGTTTGCGCAAGCGCGATCATCTCCAATGCGGGGTGGACGTCAGTGCAATGATCCGGGGCGGAAATCGTTCCGGGAGCGAAGTGGCTCCGGGAACGAGGGCCAGGCGCTGTTGTTGCTCCGTAAAGGAGAAATTCCGATGAAGAGGGCCTCTGTAACCATCACCGCCACGGCGATCGCGATGCTGATATGCCCGGTCGTCTCATTTGCGCAGGGCGGCGGTGGGTCATCTGCCGGCGGTTCGCCGAACTCAGGCTCTATGGGGACGGGCACGTCCGGCATCAGCGGCGCCCCACCTGCGCGAGGCACCAACAGCGCCGGCACCGCGCAATCGTCTGGCCGCGGCGTCAGGATGGGCTCGGCAAGGTCGAAAAAGAGGAGGTCAGACCGGCATGCCTACGGCGACGCGGCGATCAATGCAGAAAACAAGGACGTCGACCGCAGGGTGAAGAGCATTTGCCGCGGCTGTTGAGCATTGCCGAAAAGCCGTATCCGGTCGCGCAGAAGTGAGCAGATTTACCGAGCCATGCCGAACAACTAGTCCTAGAGTTTATTGGGATCTCTTGAGGGATCCGACGCAGAATGCGTCGAACCTTCGAATGCAAGAGCATGGAGGTGCGTGATGTTGCGCAAAATCATGATTGTCTTGTTCGCGTCCGCCTCGGTCGCCATGCTGGCGCCAGACGTGGCTTCGGCCCGTGGTGGTTTCGGCGGTGGCGGTGGTTTCCACGGTGGTGGCGGCTTCGGCGGCGGCGGTTTCCGCGGTGGCGGCGGTTTTGGCGGTGGCGGCTTCCGCGGCGGAATGGGTGGCGGTGGCTTCCGCGGCGGAATGGGCGGCGGTGGATTCCGCACTGCGGCGATCGGCGGCGGGGGCTTCCGTACCGCAGCAATCGGCGGTGGCGGCTTCCGCACGGCCGCGATCAGTGGCGGTGGTTTCCGTACGGCCGCCTTTGCACCAGGCGGCGGCTTCCGTTCAGCCGCTTTTGCACCGGGATTCCGCGGCCGCGCCTTTGCCGTCAACAGGTGGCACGGCGGCTTCCGCCCCGGATTCAGGCATTTCCGCAGATTCCCGGTTGCCGTGGCGGCATTCGGCGTGGGTTATGGAGGCTACGGCTTCTATGACGATTATTACGGCTACGACGATGCGTATTACTACGGCGACGGTTACGGCGACGGCGGCTGCTATATCGTCCGGCGAAGCGTGCTTACCCCGTATGGCTGGCGAATTCGGCCGGTACAGGTGTGCAGCTGATCCGGCGGAGCGCTTGCCTGGGCCGCGCGTGGATGAATGATGCGGTTCCGGTTTTCGTCATACCGGGGCCGCCGTTTTGATCTAGTCGGTGGTACACTGCTTGCATCGCGTGGGGGATGTTGAACATGCTCACCGCCCCGGAACTGACGCTGCTGTTTCTCGGTGTGGTCGTTGGCTTGGGTTCGGCTTTCGTCTGGATGTTTTGGGAGATCGAGCAGACGACATCCAGGCCGCCCCGCAACAGCGACCGCGCGGGATAGTATCGCAAGCCAACGGCGCGCAGCGATATTCTGCGCGCAAGGGTTGGCGTCTGCTGATCGGCAAGATGTTCTAGCTCAACACGCCGTGTTTCTTGAACCAGGCCTGCATCTGCGCCCAGGCATCGTCGGCCGCCTCCTTGCGATAGCTGGCGCGATAGTCGGCATGGAATCCGTGCGGGGCTCCAGGATAGATCTTGAACTCGGCGGTCTTGTGGTTCGCGGCCAGCGCGGCCTTGAAGGCTTCCACTGAGGCGACGGGGATACCGGTATCGGCTTCGCCGTAAAGCCCCAGCACCGGGGCCTTCATGTCAGGCGCGAGTTGCGTCGGGCTCTTCGGCCAGGCTGGATTTGGCGGATCGATCACCGGTCCATAGAACGCCACGCCCGCCTTGAGCGCGCCGCTGTGGGCGGCATATTCCCAGACCGTGCGCCCGCCGCGGCAAAATCCGATGATGCCGAGCCGCGATGTGTCGCCGCCCTGCGACTTGGCCCAGGCGACCGTGCTGTCGAGATCGGATAGCAGTTCGGCGTCGGGTTTCGCATTCACGATCGGCAGCAGCTGCGGGATATCCGTGATCTTGGTCAGATCGGTCCCTTTGCGGAAATAGTAATCCGGCGCCACCGCGAACGCGCCGAGCTTGGCGAGGCGGCGCGTCACATCCTTGATATATTCGTGCAGGCCGAAAATCTCCATCGCGACCAGCACGACGGGCGGGTTGTTGACGCCGGCGGGCCGCGCGAAATAGCCAGGCATCTCGCCGTCGCTCACCTTGATCTTGACGTCACCCACGGTAAGTCCGCTGGTGTCGGTCTTGATGACGTCGGCACGCACCGGGCCGGCCGCCAGCGTGTAGCCCGCCGCAACGGCTGCGGATGCGGTCATGAAGCCGCGGCGTGAGAACGGCGCGATTTTTGTCAGTCCGATGACATCCGAGGTCGGCAGGGTTTCAGCGCTCATGGCGGGCCTCCTTTTTCTTGGGAGGCGCATTCAGCTTGCAAACCGGGATGAACGCAAATCACCTGCTTGCGAGACCGCGGCCGACTTTGTTTCGGCCGCGGTGCAAAAAAACAAGGCCGTCGACGCAGTATACCGTCAACGACCTTGCCAGCCCCGGATATTGAAATCGGCTCACGCCATCCGGTGAACTTTAGGATGCCCGGGAATCTCCCGGGCATATGTGAACCAGTTCACACTCGGCTGGGAAAAATTTGCCGAATACCGTCGAGGCCGTGTTTTCAAGCCGTCGAGGCCATGTTTTTTCCGGGGCAGCGCACGCAATCCTACTTATCGCGAGCCCCCGCGATCGAGGCGGTTATCAGCCGCTCCGGCTGCGCTTGCGGTAGGCGCTCCTGTAGCGGGGCTTTGCCTTTGACCGTTTGCGGGCTGACGGCGCGTCAGCCGATTCAGAGGCCTGGGTGCTGGCAAACGATTGCCGCAAGCCGTCGATCGCCTCGGCCATCGTTGCCATCTGCTCGGAAAGCTTTCTGGTCTCGGCCTGCTGGGCGGCAAGCTGGCGGCGCACGGTCTGCAACTGGTCCTGCATCATCTGCAACTGGTCGATCGATTCCTGCTGGGTTGCTTCCAGGCCCTTGGTCTTTTCGACAAGCTGTTCGGACGCCTGCGCGGTGCGGGCCTGCAATTGGCGAACTGCCGCCGCGCGTTCAGTTTCGGGTGTGGTGCCGGTATAGGCGCGCCACAGGGCGATGGAAGTTGCTCCCAGCACGATGACGGCGAGGGCTACGGCGGCGATCACAATAGGCTGCCCGCTGAGCCGTGCGATGGGCTTGGCACTCCCGGGGGCGAGATCGATCATGCGATTCCAAATCCGGACGTGATTCAATTGTTCCAAATAGCATAGGCAAAGCAACGCTAAAACCCGCGATTTGCCGTGCAGCGTGTGGCATCGCGCGAAAAGCCCGTAAAATTGTACCCTTCCGGAGTGCGACACGAAAGACGCGCGCCACCACGACTAGCGGATATGCGCTTGGATGAAGCGCCCGGCGTCGGCAAGCGCGCGGCGGCCGTCTTCGAGTTTGGCGTTCCAGACCGGCCACGCATGGATCATGTGCGGCCAGATCTGCAGCGTCACCTCGACGTCGGCGGCGCCGGCGGCGTCGGCAAGCCGCGTGGCGTCTGCGAGCAAGGTTTCGGCCGAGCCTACCTGGATCAGGATGGGCGGAAAGCCCGCAAGGTCGGCAAACAGCGGCGAAATCAGCGGATCCCGACGGTTGATCGTTGGCGGCGCATAGGCGTCCGCAAGCTCGGTGAGATAGCCATCATGGATCAGGGGATCGACGGCGTCCTTGGTCGCAAGCGTCGCGCCGGACATGGTCAGGTCGGTCCACGGCGATAGCAGCCAGGCGCAAGCGGGCAGTTCTGCCTCGGCCGCGCGCAAGCGGTTGATCAGCCCGAGCGTCAGGTTACCGCCGGCGCTGTCGCCGCCGACGGCGATGCTCGTTGCCGCAATGCCCTGCTTGCGCAGGAAGCGCCACGCTGTGAGCGCATCTTCGTGGGCAGCGGGGTAGGGGTGTTCGGGCGCCCGCCGGTAATCGATCGCGAGCGTGCGCGTGCCGGCGGCGCGTCCGGCTTCGGTCACCAGCCGGCGGTGGCTGACGATCGAGCCCGAGCAATAGCCGCCGCCGTGGAAATACAGCAGTACGCGCGACGGCGCGCTGCCTGAAGCAACCGACCACTCGCCCGGCACGCCGTCGCAATCGACGGCCTCGCAGGTAACATCGGAAGCCGGCGGCCAGGTCGAACCGACCTCGTCGAGACGCTCGCGCCGTTCCGTCCATCCGACCGGCCGCGGTTTTGAACTCAGTAATGCGCGGATGGCGTCGATCTCGCGTTCGGCCATGTCGTCCTCCCGGATCGTCCGGCGCTACAGCAACCCGCGATAAATGCCGGGCTCGGAGCCTTCGATCGGTATCGCGCCGACCGTCTTTGCATAAAACTCGGCAGGGCCGACGCCGCCGATAATGGCATAGCCATATCCCTGCTGTTTCATGGCTTCGAGACAATTGAACAGCAGCGCCTTGCCGATCCCGAGCTTTCTTTCGTTCGCCTCTACGCCCGTGGGCCCAAAGAAGTTCGGGCAGGTCGCGTCATGGCAGGCAAATCCCAGAATGCTCTTTTGCCTGATCGCGATGAAGCAGGAGACCGGTTGCCGGGAAAACGCCACATCGACTTCGCTGGCCCAGGCCTCGCTGAAGTGCTGCCGGACCC
>Ga0081540_1003382_pt1 | contig 12647 bp, 8 predicted proteins | sample TabmetS2T1R1_FD_71024 | JGI IMG/M metagenome (GOLD analysis project Ga0081540, IMG submission 71024) | Tabebuia heterophylla rhizosphere microbial communities from the University of Puerto Rico - S2T1R1 | ecosystem: Host-associated > Plants > Roots > Rhizosphere ...
GCTCGTACCGAAGAGCGTGTGCCCGATCATGGGTTCTGCTCAGCTGACCGTGTGACGTTTCCGGCCGTGTACCGTACCGGGCCATGGAGGGCAGGATCTGGTTTCCCGGCAATCCGTGGCCCGACGGCCACCGTGTTGAGGAGTTTGACTGGACGGGCCGGCTCGACGACCTCGGTCGGCTGTGGTTCGACCTGACGTTGCGGACCGCTGACTACGACGAGGCCAGCGTCACCGATGACGAGGACGAGGAACCAGAGGACCTGCCGGACTGGGAGGCTCCGATTGTCTGGAACAACTATCACCGGTGCACCGTGTCGTCGATCTTCTGGGAGGACGCCACCGGGCTGCTCGCGGCGACGCCCGAGCGTCCCTTCCGGCTCGCCGGCCCCGAGCCGCAGCGACTGACGGCCGACCCCCTGCCGATCAAGGATCTGGACGCCGAGCCGGCCTTCCACGTGTACCTCCTCGGACACGACTCGGTCGCCGACCACACGATCACCTTCACCGCCGATGGCGACGGCGCCCACCGCGTCGACTGGACCGCCCGTATTGCGCTGACGTACGCAGGTGACGACTCGTTCCGCCACGCGTTCCGTGCCGAGATCCGAGACGTCCGCCTCACGCACGTCGACCCGGCGGACGGGATGCCCGCCGACGAAGCGCGGCGCCGGCTGGCGCACCTTTTGGGCATCACGGAAGCAGCAGCAACGTCCATACTCGCGAACGCCTGAGCACGAAGATCGATCGACGCACGCACATGCCGCGGTCAGCTCGCTACCGAACGTCGTGCCAACGTGGGTCGCCGAGTAAGTGGACATGCCGAGGGCACGCACGCGATTGCGGAGCAGGCAGCAACCGAACGGGCGGATCCGTTGTCGCCCGGAACGTCGGCGCGTTCGCGGTCTGCCGCGTGAGCCGGCTCAGGTCGCGACGTGAAGGTCAGTCCACGTGCCAGTACTCGAGCTCCGCCAAGCGTTGAGCAGCTCCCGAGCCTCGTCGGGCGGGGCCGCGACCAAGCAGCGCTGTTCGCCACCGAACGTGGCGCCAGGCTGCTGCTCGACTGACCCTTCACTGCAGCACTTGCACAAGATGTAGCCGTTACGCAATAGCTCAAGTCCGAAGTCGATACCGACCCTGGGCAGTAGCGGCCGCGGGCGCCGGTGGCGCGGGGCATCGCACCGGAGCGCATCGCCTCCATTCAGTGCGAGACGGCGGAAGGCTTCGTTCACCGGCTGTGGGAGCTACTCGAAGTGAAGCAGGCGCCGCCGAACGGCTATGCGGCCAAGTTCAGCATCCCCTATGCCATCGCGAGGGGCATCGTGCACGGCGAGGCCGGGCTGTCCGCCTTTGAGGACGAAGCCGTCGGCGACCAGCGGGTTCGAGCCCTTGCCAGCAAGATCCGCTATGTCATCGATCCCCATCACCCCTATCCGCGCAGCTATACCGGGCATCTGCAGGTGGCGCTGCATGACGGCCAGGTGCTGGAGCTGCGCCAGCCGCATTTGCGCGGCGGCGCTGCCGAGCCGCTGACGGAGACCGAGCTGGAGGCGAAATTCCGCGCCAATGCGCTGCATGGCGGCTGGGGTGCTGATCGGGCCGAGGCGGGGATCGCCTGGGTAAATCGGCTGTTCGATGCGCGGGAGGTCGATCTGACGCCATGGCGGGCATAATCAGTGGAACGGAGCTGGCCGGCCGCGTCGCGCTGGTCACGGGAGCCGGGCGGAATATCGGACGCGCCATTGCGTTGGAACTTGCGGCTGCCGGCGCGACGGTCGTGGTCAACGTCCGCGGCAATCATGGCGAGGCTGAAGCCGTCGTGCATGAGATCAGGGCAGCAGACGGTGACGCGATCGCGCTGCTTGCCGACGTCACCGACCGGGCCGCGGTCGAGACCATGATGCGCAAGACGGTTGATCATTTCGGGCGGCTCGACGTGCTGGTCAACAATGCCGCGATCCGTGAAGAAGTGCCGTTTGCCGACCTCGATTTTGCAGCATGGCGGCGGGTGTTGGACGTGTGCCTGGACGGTGCGTTTTTCTGCGTCAAGGCCGCGCATGGCGCGCTGAAGGCGAGCGGGGCCGGCGCTATCATCAACATCGGCGGGCTGACCGGCCATACCGGTGCCGAGGCGCGCGCCCATGTCGTCACCGCCAAGGCAGGACTTGCCGGCTTTACCCGCGCTCTGGCGCATGATCTCGCGGCGGATGGCATCACGGCAAACTGCGTCTCCCCCGGCATGATGGCGACCCGCCGCCAGACGACCAGCGCGGCCGGTGAGCCCGTGCATCATGCCACGCGTACGACGCTCATCGGGAGGCGTGGCCGACCGGAGGAATGCGCGGCTGCAGTGCGCTGGCTGGCGGGCCCGGGTGGACGCTTCGTCACCGGGCAGGTCATTCACGTGAATGGCGGCGCCTTTCTTGGCGGCTGATGGTCTGACGTCGTCACGATCCTCAGCGGGGCAATGATAGCGCCCGCAAGGTCGCCGTCCCGACGGGCCGCAGGCCGAGCCGCGACCCTATCCAACTCTCGGCGAGTCCATGCGGCGCTGAAAGGTCGATACGCCCCTTAAGCATAGCCCGCCTCCGAGCAGGCCTGATGAACGGAACATCGGGCTGGCAGCGTGAATCGAAACACACTTCCGCAGGGATCATTGGGCGACGCCCACAGCATGCCGCCATGGCCTTCGATGATCGACCGGCAGATGGCGAGGCCTACGCCCAGGCCATTGGGCTTGGTGGTGAAGAAGGCTTCGAACAGCTGCTCCGTCTTGCCCGTTGGCAAGCCAACACCGACATCGGCCACAGCGACGACTATGGCCCCCGCCCGCTCTGCGCTCGTGCTCAGCGAAAGCAGCCTCGGGCGGTGATCCACTGTTGCCATGGCTTCTATGCCGTTCATCACCAGATTCATGATGACCTGCTGCAACTGCACCCGATCGGCGAGCACCGGGTGCAGGTCAGCGGCAAGGTCGAGTTTCAGGATCACGCCCTGTCCGCGAATCTCGCTGGTAAGCAGCGTCAGCGTTTCTCTGATCGCGTCGTTGACATCGACCGACGCCGGGGTCGGCGTCGATTTCCTTGTCATCTGCAGGATACTCTCCATCACGCTGCTGGCACGGTGAGCATATCCGGCAATCCGTTCCGCCGCTGCGACTGCCTCGCAGACATCGGGGGAGTTGTGCGCGAGCCAGGATCGACAGGCGCCGGCCTGCGCGGTTATCGCACTCAGCGGCTGACGCACCTCGTGCGCGATCAGGCTGGTAAACTCCCCAATTGCTGCGAGCCGCGAGGCGCGCGCCAGGTCCGACCGGGCCGCCTGCAGCGCTTCCTGCGTCCGCCTGTAGTCGCTCATATCGATCGTCGTGCCGACATAGCCTTTGAGGTTTCCCAACTCGTCCATGTCGGGTCGGCCGACAACATGCAAATGCCGCACGCCGTCCAAACGGACCAGTCGACAGCCGCAGGTGAAAGCGGCGCGATTGCTGATCGACGACTGCACCGTTCGGCGAAGTTCAGCGCGGTCCTCTGGATGGACCAGGCGAAAAACGCATCCGATGGGCGGCGCCTGTCCGCTGTCGGGATCCACGCCGAAGATCCGGTAGTGCTCACGGGACCAAAGCAGCTTCCCGGTTTGGGCATCCCAGCTCCAGCTCCCGGAATGGCTCATCCTCTGTCCCTCGGCCAGGAATGCCTCGCTGCGCCGCAGGTCGGCGTAAAGCCGGGCGTTTTCAAGCGAAATCGCCGCCTGGGCTGCAAGAAGATCAAGCACCGCGGCTCGCTGGGGCGTAAATGCGTCGACCGCAACGTGGCTCTCGAGATACAGCACGCCGACCAGCTTGGCCTGCGTCACGATTGGCAGGCAATGCAGGGAGATAGGGCTCCTTTGCTGCAGGTGGAGATCCACGGACGGCAGGCTATTGTTCCCCGCATCGGCGGAATTGAAACTCGTTCGCGTGCGGACCACGTAGTTCAGTACCGATTTGCAGAATTCGAGGTCACGGCAGCCATCTTCCCACACCGCAACATCGATGCCATGCGGTCCGAGATGAGCCTCGGCAACGGCCTTAGAACCGCCGGTTCCCATCAGGAAAAGGATGCCGCGCTCGACGGCGGCGTGCTCGAGCACCACCTGCATCAAGGTGCGGACCAGAGCGTCGAGCACGATTTCGCCGGAAAGCGCATGAGAAGCCTTGAACAGCGCGTTTACGTCAAGCTCGCGCAGCGGCATGTCGGGAGTGGCAAGCGAGGCGCAAACCGGCTCGGAGGCGGGCAGGTGCGGATGAGACCTTTCGAGCTGCCCGACCTTGGCGTCAGCGCCCCATCGCAGATAGCAATGGCGTGCATTCGCCAGATAAGAGAGCACGACTGTGCGAATGCCGCGCGCGTCATAGAACCGGGCCGCGCATTCTGAGGCGATCGCCTCAATCTGCACGAACCCGGCTTCCCGGGCCAATCGGATGGACTCCTCGTACAGCCGTTCCGCTTCCAGTTCGCGGCCCTCGACACGGGCGATCTCCGCAGCCAGCAGCGTCAGTCGATCGGCAAAGTTTGCCGGGGCGTGCGCACACCGGATGGTGAGTTGGTGGTAATGGTGATGTAAGCCTTGGACGTGCATCTCACGCCGTTCGGGCGGCGATGCGTCGTAGGCGGCGGCATGAGCGAGCGCGGTGTAGAACCGGTATTCGACCACGTCCACATAGGCCCGTATATTGCGAAAGAACGCCTCTCCCGGTTCGGCGAGTACGAGCGCGGCATCATGACGTCCGGCGAGCACGTTGAGCTTGATTTGCTCGACACGGTGAAAGCATGCGTTTTGTAGGGACGTGCCCACAAACGGATGAGGTGCCGCCAGATCGGGAACCTCGAAGCTATTGTTGCGCCCCATCAGGCTGAGCGCAAAATTTCGATGCACCGAGAACACTACTGCAAGCAGCTCAAACCCTGAGGCATCAGTGAACGCCAACCCCTCTTCGGTATCCTTGCAGACTTCTAGCAGCGGGTCGCCACAGAAGAGACGCACTGATGCAAGTGCGCTCGTCGCATAGGCTATCCAGGTCAGATCTCCGGTTGCCAGCGCAGTTTGCAGGGCTCGGCGTATGAATGGCAGCCCGGACCGGGCTGGCTGAACCCACGGCGCCACAAATTGCCCGAACACCATAAGCGTCCGTCCGCTCAGCCTCAATTGCGGCCACCGGTCGGCAAGGGAAATCCCAAATTGCGCCAGGCGGGACCCGAGCTCCACATCACCATAACGGACGCTGAACACGCTGAACACGCACGCCAACGGATAGCAAGATTCCTCGGAGATCCCGTGCTGGAGCGTCAGTCGAACCGCCGCCAGGATCACAATGTTAGACAAGTTGAGATCAGTGAGGAGAGCGGGCGTAATAAGGTCCGCAAAAACCGCCATCGTTGCACGATGGGCGGGATCGGTCATTGGCGCCAAGGCGTGAAGCTGTTCGTCGGACAGTCCCTCAGCCAGCCTCCGTAGACGATCGCCTTCTTCGTACACGTCGCGGTCGGTCGGATGAGGGCGCCAGTCGAGTCCAAGCTGGCGCAGGAACTCGAGACAGACATCAACACTGCGGTCGAGCTGTCCTCGGACCGTGTAGAGGCTCGCACGAAGCCTGGCTACGTCCGCTCTGGCTTGAACGTTCGGGCAATGATGCGAGAGCACCAGCAATTGCGATTCCGCGGCATCCAGATGCGCGACCAGGAATTCGCACTCAGCGCGCAGCAAAGCGACCGCGAAGGCAGTCGCGCCACGGCCCGGATGAGCGTCTTCGCCCAGTAGCTTGTGTGCCACCTCCAGGTAGACGACAGCAGCATGATAGGCTGCCGCATTCCGCGCACGCCGGCCAGCAGAGAGATTGATGTCGATAATCCGCAAGCGGTCGACGTCGTCCGTAACGGCGGTTATGCCGCGGTTCAATCGGTTGGCGATAAGATAAAGCTTCTCGCCGGTCTCGTCGGGACCCATACGTTCTGCCAGCGCCAAGCCGATACGCAGATGCAGAGCCGGCTTGTCATCCGCGGGCTGCAGCGCATAGGCGGCCTCCTGCACGCGATCATGCACGAAGGCATAAGACCCGCCGCTGCGTGCGACCAGCCCGGCTTGAACGGCAGGTCGCAGGCTCGCCGTCACCTCGCGTGCAGAATGACCGGATGCAACGGCCAGACTGTCGAGCTCCGCGGCGTTCCCGAGGAATGCGAGAACCTTCAAGACCTGCCGCGTGCCCTCTGGCAGCAAATTCAGCTTGGTCGCCATCAGATCTGCGACGCTATCCGCGAAGCCCTTTGCACGAATGCGGGCTATATCCCAGTGCCAGGCGCCGCTATGTGGTTCGAACCCGAGCAAACCTTCATCGTTCAGTGCGCGGAGGAACTGGGTAGCAAAGAAAGGGTTGCCGCCGGTCTTGGCATGGACCAGGTTCGCCAGTAGCCGGGCCGGAGTACGTTCACACTGCAGCGCCTCGGCGACCAGCAATGCAACGTCGCGCGATTGCAGGGACTGCAGCCCGATCTCCTCCACGGGCACGCCGGCGGTGCGGATCGTAGCGAGTTGCGACATGAGTGGATGGAGGGGACCGATCTCATTCGCCCGGTAAGCGCCGATGAGCATCAGGTTCGATACATCGCGCCGAATGGCCAGGTCGCTGATGATCTCGAGCGTCGCGGCATCCAGCCATTGCAAGTCATCGAGGAAGAGGATGAGAGGCCGGCCGGGGCGAGCGAAGGCGCCAACCAGCCGCCGGAAGACAACACGAAGACGGTTCGAGCGATCCTGTGGCGCCAGATCCGGAAGCGCAGGCTGCGGGCCGAGCACAAGGTCGAGTTCGGGAATGAGCGCTGCCACAAGCTGGCCATTCGGTCCGATGGCGTCCGTGAGGGTCTGTCGCCAGACAGCAATCCTGTCGTCATCGTAGGTAAGAATCTGACGCAGCAAAGACCCGAAGGCTTGGGTTAGCGCCGCATACGGGACGTCCAGGACTTGCGCATCGAATTTCCCGGTGCCGATCAGAGCCGCTTCCGGCGTGAGCGTGGATTGAAATTCCCTGACAAGCGATGATTTTCCGAGGCCTGAGCCCCCGGAGATCAATGTGACAACGGTCTCCCCCTTTTCGGAGACGCGATCGAAAGCCATGCGCAGAGCAGCGATTTCGGATGTCCGGCCATAGAGCGCGCGCGGAATTCGCAGCGCGGTGACAGCATCGGACCTGCCGAGGGCGAAATGACGAATTTCTCGCCGGGCCGTCCATTCCGCCAGACATTGCCCTAGGTCGGCCGAGAGGCCCTCCGCCGACTGATAACGGTCGGCGGGCTCCTTTGACAGAAGCTTGAGCACGATGGCAGAAATCTGCGCGGGCAGATCCGGCACGCGTTCGCCTGGCGAGGGAGGTGGACGGACAATGTGGCAGTGGATCCACTCCTCTGGAGTGGATGCGGAAAACGGCAAGGTGCCGGTGAACATTTCAAAGAGCGTGACGCCGAGGGCATAGAGATCGCTGCGGCCATCGATCGGCCGATTCATGCGGCCCGTCTGTTCTGGGGCGATATAGGGCAGCGTTCCGGCAATCACATTGGTGGGCGGACCTTGATGCGTTTGATGAATGGCGTTGCCGAACCCGGTCAGCCGCATGTCACCGCGTTCGGTGACCAGGATGTTTGCGGGCTTGATGTCGCGGTGCAGCAGCCCCTGGCTGTGGAGCCTGCTCACCCCCTGGGCTAGCCCAACCGCCATGCGAAGGCCAGCGCCAAGCTCCAGCGGGTTCCCGACGAGCCTAGCCAGTGTTTCGCCGCCAGGGTCGTCGAGCACCAGCATCATGTTTTCCCGGTTTGGGATGAGTTCAATCGGAAGCACCGCCCAAGCCGGATCAAGATCAGCGGCCAGGGCATATTCATTCTCAAGTTTCTTGAGGCTGCGTATTGTCGGTTGTCGGGGGACCAACGCTAGCAGCGAGCGAGCTCTGCCCGGTGGACGGGCGCGATACAGGGCGAACGCAGCGTCCGCCCGTAGCTGTTCAATTGCGCATTTCGCGAGGTCGATCATCGATCAGTGCTGCCCTCCTCCAGGGACCGGGCACGGATGGCGTCCCGGGTTAGGGGAGCAGGCCAAGCATCCCTAATAATCGCCTAGCCTGAAACGCGCCGGACTTGCCGGGCGCGCTTTCTGTGCGTGGCCTGTTTGGCTCGATTGCCGCAGACCGCCATGCTGCACCATCGACGCACATGGCCGCGCGTTCGATCGAGGAACAGAAGTGTGCATTCCGGCCCCTGGCATGCCCTTACATAGGTGAAGTCCTCGGTACAGACGAGGTCTGCCAAGGACCGAGCGAGGGGAAACAGCAGCGACTCTGGTGACTGCCAGCGGCGCTGTGGCAGCCAAGCAAGGCCGGACGTTCCTTCTATTGTCTGTCCGTGCTGATGTTCGCCGGCCCGAGACCGATCGGCAGCAACGATCTGACCGAACTCCTCGTCAGATGCCAGCATATGATTGAGCGGTTCAAGTGCGCGGAGCGCACTGGGCTCGAGCGGTGCTCCCATATGCTTGTAGACAAACGGCTTGAACCAATCTCTGAGCGAGCGCGCTTGCCCGGCGACGGCGTCGAGCTGCCCGGGAAGAGCGCTCTTGCGAAAACCGTTCAACACGCCAGCCGGCACCAATCTGGCCTGCTCAAGCCATGCGAGAAGATCTCCCCCAGAGGCAAGCCACTCGACTTTGGCATCGACCGGGACGGCGATGGAGTTCAGGAAGTCCAGCCCCATATTGTCGGCAATGAAAAACGGCGGCGGGCGCGTGGCTGTCATCGATTGAACACATTAGTGCCGTTTGGGGAGCTCAGCAAGATGCACCTCGTAGACATAACCGCTGTCCGGCCCCTCGCCAAGGTTAACTTCGGGCCGGCCTTGCCTCGTTCAGCTGAGTCCGCCAGCCGGAGACTTGTCAATGCATACGTTGGCGACAGAATCCAGTTCTCGTCCCGGCAGACTAACAAACACCATTGAATGCCAACCCTACGATCGACATCTAGTAACTTGGCGAAAACAGACGAGAAGGTTACAGTGCGTCGAAATACTAGCGGTGCGTGCGGCGCGGTTTGTGATTGCAAGCGCTGTGAGCAAATCTCGCAAGAGATCCGTCACGAAGGACTGGTCAAAGATTCGCGAGGATGGACTTGCAGACTCCGCACGGGATCCCCTCGTTTGATCTGCCGCGAGACTATAAGTACTTAGGGAAGGCGTCTATGGTTGGAGAAGAGCACGATGCGCGCAGCGGCGGTCACGTCGCTCCCACGGCGCCAATCCGTCCACTTATTGGAGAAGAACTGAGAATGTCTACGTCGGCTTGTGTTCATATCGTCGACGATGACACGTCCGTCCGGGAGTCGCTCGGAAATCTACTCCGGTCGATGGGCTATCGGGTGGCGCTTCATGGATCTGCCTCAGAATTCCTCAATGTCGAACTGCCCGATACGCCAGCATGTTTGGTCCTCGACGTCCGGTTGCAAGGCACGAGCGGGCTGGAGCTTCAGGAATGTCTGAAACGGCTCAACATTGGGCTGCCCGTCGTTTTGATGACGGCCTTCGGCGACATTCCAATGTCGGTGAGGGGTATGAAGGCGGGCGCGGTAGACTTCCTCACCAAGCCAATACGTGATCAGGATCTGCTTGATGCCGTCGCCGCGGCGATTCGAATGGATGAGGACCGACGCCAGGAGGCGGCGCAGATTGGCGAATTGCAGAAGCGATATGCGCTGCTAACGCCGCGAGAACGGCAGGTGATGGCGCTTGTCGCCGCCGGGCTGATGAACAAGCAAATCGCGAGGGAGTTGTCGATCAGCGAAGTCACCGTGAAGATGCACCGCAGCAGCACTATGCGAAAACTAGGAGCAAAATCGGTGGCGCGGCTCGCTCGGATAGCAGAAATACTCGACATCCAGAAGTAAAGCATCGCCGCCGCCAACTTGGTTTTGAAAATAACAGAGCTGGCCGCCAGCACGACCCACAGGCGTTATTGAACCTGCACGAAGGGATAGGTCTGGCCATCAGAGTTGACAGATTGTGACGGCCGGCTGCGGAAAGCACATTTCAAGTCGCGCCTCGCGATGCCAAGTTGGCACCAGGTCGCTCCTGCACTGTTCGGGAGATGACGCGATGATAATCGTCACGCCGCTGGATAGCTTTCTTCTTCATCTCGACTGTCGATTCATGGGTGACGCGCGCATCGCGAGGTCGCGTGCTCTTGCTTCGGCGCTCGGTCCATCTCCCTGACCTTCCCTGGCTACATCCGGTGAGCACCCCATTCATCGCAATCGTCGACGATCATGACGTCCTGTGCTCCTCCCTGGTGGATCTGATGCGTTCCATTGGCTATCGCGCTGAGCCTTTTGGGTCGGCAGAGGCGTTTCTTGCCTCATCCAGCCTGTTCCTCTTCGACTGCATTGTCGCGGACGTTCATCTGCCCGGAATGAGCGGACTAGACCTCGTACGAACGCTCCGGGAACACGGCACCACGACACCTGCAATCCTGATTACCGCCTTGATTGAGAAGCGTCTCGACGATGCAGCCATATCCGTCGGCGCCGTATGCCTTCTGAGAAAGCCCCTCGACATCAAAGTCCTGGTTGAGCTTATCGAAAGGAACCTCCAATGAGCGGCCCCGACGATAAGGCTCTCGAGGCTATGACTTTGGCGTCGCCCTCAGCCACGGCCGACCTCCAGGACCGTCTTGACCGCGTTCGCACGCTCTCGCTTGAGCTCGTGGATGGTCTGTCCGATGCCGATGCCAGTGGTCAGTCGATGCCCGACGCCTCGCCAAGCAAATGGCACCTTGCCCATACGACATGGTTCTTCGAGGCGTTCATATTGCTCAACTCCGTCCGAGGCTACCGCCCGTTCAATCCCTGGTTCGCCTTCCTCTACAACAGCTACTACGAAGCCGAGGGCAGCCGAATCTCCAGGTCGTCGCGCGGGAGGCTCACCCAGCCTTCGCTCGACGAAATCCGCATCTACCGCACACAAGTCGATGCGACGATGAGGCGGGTGCTCGATGATCTCCCCGCGCCCGCGCGTAGACTTGTGGAGCTTGGCTGCCATCACGAGGAGCAGCATCAGGAGCTGCTCCTGTCGGATATCCTTCACCTCTTCGCTCAGAACCCCTTACTTCCGGCGGTGTGGGCATCCCGCGACCGTCACATCAGCGCTGCAGCTGATCCGCTGCGCTGGATAGAGGGGCGCCAAGGTCCGATCGAGATAGGTCACAGCGGCCCCGGCTTTGCATTCGACTGCGAAGGTCCGCGTCATACGGTCTGGCTGGCGCCACATGCCCTTGCAGATCGTCTGATTACCAACGGTGAATGGCTCGCATTCATTGAGGATGAGGGCTACAGCACCGGAAACCTCTGGTCATCAGACGGATGGGCGTGGGTGCTCGAGAACGACATAGAAGCACCCCTTTACTGGTGTCGCGACGCGAGCGGGGAATGGTCTCGCCACTTCGGATTGGGTGGCCTGACATCGATGGACCTCGCCAGCCCGGTCCAACACGTCAGTTATTACGAGGCCGACGCCTTCGCGCGCTGGGCCGGCGCTCGATTGCCGACCGAGGCAGAATGGGAAAGCGCCGCCGAGGGCGTCGACGCGGAGTGCGGGACTTTCCTGGATGATGCCCGCGTGGTTCATCCCACGCCGGCCGCGGCCCAAACCGGACTTCGTCAGTTATTCGGCGACCTGTGGGAATGGACGGCATCCGCCTTTCTGCCCTACCCCGGCTTCCGTCCGCTGCCCAGCGCCGTTTGCGGGTACAACGGCAAATTCATGTCGGGCCAGTTCGTGCTGAGAGGCGGTAGCTGCGCGACACCGCGAGGGCATGTGCGGTCAAGCTATCGCAACTTCCTTTATCCCCACCAACGCTGGCAGTTCACCGGTGTTCGCCTCGCAAAGGATGTCTGATGCTGTGCGTGTTGCACGAATGTTCCCTACAATTTCGTAACCTAATGGACCGTCATTGACAGGTTATTTGTTACATGGATAACCTTACAAATGGTCTTAAACTGGTTAGCAAGAAAGGGCGATCTGGTTATAGTTTGGCGACCTTCGGCGATCTCAGCAGCAGCAAAGAGTAGGTAATGGAAAAGAGAATGATCGAACGTCGGACGGTTCTTAAGGGGGGCGCAGCTGCTCTTTGGGTCTCGGGGAGCCGTGTATCAGCTTCAATGGCAGCAGAGAGGACGGCAATGAATAATGTGAACGTGGTACTTGCCCACGGAGCTTGGGCGGATGGATCAAGCTGGGCGCGGGTCATAAGCGCACTCAAGGCGGAAGGCACGAAGGTGTTAGCGGCGCCGCTTCCGCTGACATCTCTTGCCGACGACGTGGCCGCCCTAAACCGCAGCTTGGACCGGACGGAAGGCCCGATTGTATTGGTGGGACACGCCTATTCCGGCGCGGTCATTGCTCTCGCGCGCTCCGAACGCGTGAAGGCGCTGGTCTACGTAACCGCTCTTGCTCCCGACGAGGGAGAGAAGGTCGCAGACGTATTCTATCGCCTTCCCCCTCATCCCCTAGCGCCAAAGCTTGCGCCAGATGGCAACAATTTGATCTGGCTGCCCGAGGGAGCCTTCGCGACGGCGTTCGCACAAAACG
>Ga0081540_1003383_pt1 | contig 12645 bp, 9 predicted proteins | sample TabmetS2T1R1_FD_71024 | JGI IMG/M metagenome (GOLD analysis project Ga0081540, IMG submission 71024) | Tabebuia heterophylla rhizosphere microbial communities from the University of Puerto Rico - S2T1R1 | ecosystem: Host-associated > Plants > Roots > Rhizosphere ...
GGCCTCGGCTGCTGCCGGCATCGCGGCAATCAACTCGCTCGGCAACCTCTCGGGCTTCGCCGGTCCTTTCGCGATGGGTTATCTGAAGGATCTGACAGGCACCTTCACGGTCGGCCTGCTCCTGCTCGCCGGATGTTCCGTCGTTGGCGCGGCCGTCGTCATGAGCTTGCGCATTGACGTACGGCGAGAGCAGTCATCCGGGGACATCGCATTGGCGCACTAGGCCTTGGGAGCACTATTCCGGAACGACCCGCACCGCGCCGCGGGCCGCGCTTGTGGTCAGCGCCGCATAGGCCTTCAGCGCCATCGACACGTTGCGGCTGCGCTTCTTGGCGGGCTTCCACGCCTCTGAGCCACGGGCCAGCATGGCTTCGCGGCGCTTCGCCAGCGTGGCGTCATCGACCACTAGGCTGATCGAGCGCGCGGGAATATCGATCTTGATGAGATCGCCGTCTTCCACAAGGCCGATCAAACCGCCTTCTGCGGCTTCCGGCGAGATGTGGCCGATCGACAGGCCCGAGGAGCCGCCGGAGAAACGGCCGTCGGTGATCAGCGCGCAGACTTTTCCGAGCCCCTTCGATTTCAGGTAGCTGGTCGGATACAGCATTTCCTGCATGCCGGGGCCGCCGCGCGGGCCCTCATAGCGGACCACGACGACGTCGCCGGCCTTGATCTTGCCGCCCAAGATGCCTTCGACGGCTGCATCCTGGCTTTCAAAAATTCGCGCCGGGCCTTCGAATTTCAAAATGCTCTCGTCGACGCCAGCCGTCTTCACGATACAGCCGTCCAGCGCGAGACTGCCTGACAGCACCGCAAGGCCACCGTCCTTCGAGAACGCATGTTCAGCGTCGCGGATGCAGCCCGCGGCGCGGTCGGTATCGAGCTCTTCGAACCGGCGCTCCTGGCTGAACGCGACCTGCGTCGGCACATTGCCCGGCGCCGCCGTGAAGAACTTGCGGACACTTTCGCTCTTGGTGCGCACGATGTCCCAGCGGCCGAGCGCATCTTCCAGCGTCTTGGAGTGAACCATCGGCAGGCCGCGGTTGAGCAGGCCGGCGCGGTCGAGTTCGCCGAGGATCGCCATCACGCCGCCGGCGCGATGGACGTCTTCCAGATGCACGTCCGCGACCGACGGCGCCACCTTGCAGAGAACAGGCACCCGCCGCGACAGGCGATCGATGTCCTGCATCGTGAACGGCACCTTGCCCTCATAGGCAGCGGCCAACAGATGCAGCACCGTATTGGTCGAGCCGCCCATCGCGATGTCGAGCGTCATCGCATTCTCGAACGCCTTGAAGTTCGCGATCGTGCGCGGCAGCGCGGTTTCATCGTCCTGCTCGTAGTAGCGCCGCGCGAGGTCAACGATCAGGTGCCCAGCCTCGACGAACAGGCCCTTGCGGTCGGCATGCGTCGCCAGCACCGAGCCGTTGCCCGGCAGCGCCAGCCCCAGCGCTTCGGTGAGACAGTTCATGGAATTGGCCGTGAACATGCCCGAGCACGAGCCGCAGGTCGGACAGGCCGAGCGCTCGATCACTTCCACATCGGCGTCGCTGACATTGCTGTCGGCCGCCGCCACCATGGCGTCGATCAGGTCGACCGCGCGGATCTTGCCCTTGATGTTCACCTTGCCGGATTCCATCGGCCCGCCCGAGACGAACACGGTCGGGATATTGATCCGCAGCGCCGCCATCAGCATGCCGGGCGTGATCTTGTCGCAGTTGGAGATGCAGACCATGGCGTCGGCGCAATGCGCGTTGACCATGTACTCGACGCTGTCGGCGATGATTTCGCGCGACGGCAGGCTGTAGAGCATGCCGTCATGGCCCATGGCGATGCCGTCGTCGACCGCGATGGTGTTGAACTCCTTGGCGACGCCGCCGGCCTTTTCGATTTCGCGCGCGACGAGCTGGCCGAGATCCTTCAGGTGCACATGGCCGGGCACGAACTGGGTGAAGGAATTGACCACGGCAATGATCGGCTTGCCAAAATCCTCGTTCTTCATGCCGGTGGCGCGCCAGAGGCCGCGGGCGCCCGCCATGTTGCGGCCGTGGGTCGTGGTTCGGGAGCGGTAGGCGGGCATGGTCTGTCCTTTTGGAAGCGGGAAAGGCGTCTTTTAGACGGTGAACCGGATCGATTAAAGCGCCTTGGCGCAGGGTCGCCATGCGCTAGTCAACCCAAAACGGGGCAGGAACCGGACGCCCTGCCCCGGCATCCGATAGCCAGCCAAGCGAAACCGACAACGGCAGTCGCTCTGAACGCACTTCTGTTACGGTCGACGGCCGGCCAGCCAGATCTGCCGTAGCGTAGCGATCCTTGCGGCGCTCTCGGGATTTGCCGGCGCATATACCACCAGGCGTGTGCCAACGGCTCCTTCCAGCAGCAAGGTCGTCTGCTCCAATTCCATCTCACCGACGAGGGGCGACGAAAACCGCTTCGGTCCCTCGGGTTTGATGGTGACGTCATGCTGCGACCACCATGCAAGGAATTCGGACGAGACCGCACACAACCGATCGATAAGGTGGTTGAAGCGCTCGTCGCCCTGATTGCGCCCATACTCTATCCGGAAGCGCGCCAGCATGGCTCGCGCCGCTTCCGCCCAGTTCGGTATCGAGGCCCGTTGCGCGGGATCGGCAAACATCAACCACACCATGTTGCGGTTTTCTGCTGGGACCAATGAGAGATCGCCGAACACGGCGTTCAGCGCTTCGTTCCAGGCCAGCACGTCCAGATTGGCGGTGGCGATATAGGCCGGCCCCTCGAAGCAATCGAGCATCCTTTGCTGCGCAGGAGCGACTGCGAACGATCCGGCATTGCCGGCAAGCGGCGCGCGATTGTCGGCGAGAACAAACAAATGTGCCCGCTCTGGTCCGTCGAGGCGAAGAGCACGGGCAATCTGCTCCAGAAAATGGGACGACACCTCGATAGCGCGGCCCTGCTCGAGCCACGTGTACCAGGTGAGACCGACTCCAGCGAGGTGCGCGACCTCCTCCCGGCGCAGGCCCGGCGTTCGCCGCCTCTTGGTGATCGGCAGGGCAACGTCGGCCGGAACCAGGCGCGCACGCCTCGATCTCAGGAAGTCGGCAAGTTCCTGTCTCGCCGCCGTGCGTGGGTGTCGCGGCAAAGGGATGCTCGCAGTACCAGGATAAAAAGTCAGCTACAATGGTATCCCAATGTGACTCACATTCCCAGCTCGTTCGCCTCAAAACGGAGCTAGTCGTTCGTGTCACGAAATCCTTCACTGTCCTGGCCGGGATTAGCCGCGCTTCTGTCAGCACCGTTTCTTACGGTCATGAGCGCATTCTCCGTAATGGTCGCGGCCCCGAGCATTCAATCAGAATTCGGTGCAAGCGCCGCGCAGATCTCGGCGATCGTTTCCGGCTATGCGGTCGCCTATGCAGCCGCGCTGATACCCGGCGGTCGGCTCGGCGATATCGTTGGCCGGCGGCGAATGTTTGCCTTTGGCATGCTTGCGTTCGGGGCGATGGCATGCCTTTGCGCCGCCGCGACGAACATCTGGTGGCTTATCGCCGCGCGCACGCTGCAGGGCTTTGCCGCGGCGGCAGCATTTCCGCAGGTTTTGACGATCATTCGATTGCAAACCGGCGATGAGCAGGCACGCGCGCGCGCCTTCGCGGCGTTTGGCATAGCGCTTGGCGTCTCCGGGATCACGGGACAGGTTCTCGGCGGCGCCATGATTGACGCAGATTTCGCCGGCCTGGGCTGGAGAGGCATATTTCTGGTGAACCCGCTCGTAGCTGTGGCAGCCTGCCTGATAGTCTGGCGAGAGATACCTGAGACGAGGATATCTCCGGCCCCGCGCCTTGACGGTTTTGGAGCTGCGCTGTCGTCGCTGGGTTTCGGCTTTCTGCTTGTTGGGGCCTTGCGTGCTTCCGGGGACTTGTCGACCGCGGGCGGGGTAGCCCTGGCGGGGCTCGCATTGCTTGCAATCTTCGCGCATCGGCAGATCCGGTTGTCGCGTGACGACGGCCATCCTTTGGTGCCCGTAACGCTCTTCCAATCCAGATTTGGCTGGGCGCTTGCCGCGGCGGGTCTCTTCCACACCACAGTCGTTGCATTCCCGCTCACGCTGGCGGTCTTTCTTCAGGCTGGGCTGGGGCAGTCGGCCTGGATAGCGGGCCTATTCGCGCTGCCCAGCACCATCGCATTTCTTTGTGCCTCCTCACTTTCGGAACGTATCTTGAGAGTGTGGCCGCTATATCGGGTCATGCTCTGCGGCGGCGCGCTGACGGCGATCGGGTTGGCTGCATGCGCTGGAGCTGGTTTCTCCGGAACGCCGGTATTCCTGATTGGTCCTCTGCTGGTCGTAGGTTGGGGACAAGGTTGGTTTCTTCCGCTGTTGCTGAACGCTGCGCTCTCCGGACTCCGACCGACACTTGCAGGTGCGGGCTCGGGCCTGCTTGCGACGATGCAGCAACTCGGCGGAGGATTCGGCGCCGCGGCCGCCAACGGCGTATACTTCCATCTCACGCAGGGATCGTCGACGGCATCCCTGGCATTCGTTCTCGCGACGCTCATTCCGACCATTGCGGCGTTGTCCGCCATCGCGCTTCTGCCGAAACCGGCGAAAGGGTGAGGCAGCAGCTCGGTTTGACGCTAGACCACCTCGCGCGCGCGCAGTTCCGCGATCGCCTGCGTGTCATAGCCGAGCGAGGCCAGCACCTCCTCGGTGTGGGCGCTGAGCGCGGGCGCCATGCGGTCGAGCCGGCCGCCGCCATGGGCAAGCTGGAAGCCGCTGCCGGCGAAGCGAAGCCGGCCATAGGGCGTATCGATCTCCTGAATGGCGCCGCGCGCCGCGATCTGCGGGTGGTCGATGACTTCCTCGACCTTCCAGATGCTGGCGCAGGGCGCACCTGCGGCGTCCAGGATCTTCTCCCACTCGCGCGGGTCCTTCTTCGACAGCGCCTCCTCGATGATGGCCCGCAAAGCCGGCTCGTTTTCCTGCCGGGCAAACCAGTCGGCGAAGCGCGGATCATCCAGCGCATCGGCGCGGCCGAGCGCGGTCATCAGCGCGATGTATTGCTTCTCGCTGTTCACGGCGAGCAGCAGGTGGCCCTCGCCTGCCTTGAACAGATTGGCCGTCGGCCGGCGGCTCACCGCCTGGTTGCCGGAAAGCTGCTGACGGTGACCGGCAACCGAGTAGTCCGCGACCTGCCCGGACAGGAACGCCAGCGTCGCCTCCAGCATGGAGACGTCGACCAATTGCCCCTTGCCGGTGTGGGTGCGCTGGAACAGCGCGCTCGACACGCCGAAGGCGGCCGTGGCGCCGGACAATACGTCGCAGACCGCAAAGCCGGCGCGGGTCGGCCCGGTCTCGGGATGGCCGGTGATCGACATGATGCCGGACAGCGCCTGGATCTTGCCGTCATAGCCGGCGCCCGATCGGCCCGGCCCGGTCTGGCCAAAACCGGAGATGGCGCAGTAGATCAGCCGCGGATTGATCGCCGAGAGCGCGGCATAGCCGATGCCGAGCTTGTCCATCACGCCGGGGCGGAAATTCTCCATCACCACGTCGGCTTGCGCCGCGAGTTGCCTGACGATGGTGATCGCCTCCGGCTTCGAGAGATCGAGGGTCAGGCTGCGCTTGTTGCCGTTGATCGCCTGCCAGCCCGGCGCCAGGCCGCGCTCGGCCCATTCGCGGCTGAGCGGCGTGCGGCGCATGTCCTCGCCTTCGCGCCGTTCCACCTTGATGACGTCGGCCCCGAGCAGCGCGAGCTGGTAGCTCGCATAGGGGCCGGCCAGCACCTGCGTGAAGTCGAGAATCTTCACGCCTTCAAACGGTCGGGTCAATTCAGTTTCCTCCTCTCTTCCCTCTCCCCTTGTGGGAGAGGGTGGCGCCTCACGAAGTGGGGCGACGGGCGAGGGGTTGTCTCCACGAACACCGAATGCGCGGTAAGATACCCCTCATCCGGCGCGGACTACGTCCGCGCCACCTTCTCCCACAAGGGGAGAAGGAAGGCAGCGCATCACGCCGCGCGGTTGCCGCGCGCGATCTCTTTCTGCTTGTCGAACTCGGCGCGGCGCCGCGCCAGCTCTTCCGGGCTCATCTGCGCGATATTGTTGTAGTCAAGCTTCCAGGAGGCATCCTCGCTCCAGCGCAGCGGCGACTGCATCGTGGTGCGCGCGCCGGAAGCGGACTCTAATAACCGCAGCGCCAGTTCGAGGGTCAGCGCCTGCGAGTCCACATCATGCGGCTTGCCCGCGGAATTGCCGAGCGGAAAATCCGAGAACAGGAAGCGCGGCGCGGCGGCATGTTCGACAATGTCCTTGGCGCAGCCCATCACCACGGTTGGGATTCCGTTGGCTTCGAGGTGACGTGCCACCAGCGCCGACGTCTGATGACAGACCGGGCAATTTGGGATGATGACGGCGACATCGACCTTGTCGGCCTGGCATCGGGCGAGGATGTCGGGGGCATCGACATCGATGGTGACGCGGTGGCTGCGGTTGGTCGGCGCGCCGAAAAAGCGCGGCGCGACTTCGCCGATCCGCCCCGCGGCGGCGGCCTTCAGAAGCTGCGGCAGCGGAAACCAGGTACCGCTATCGGTCGCCGTGGTGTGCTTGCGGTCGTAGCCGATATGCGAGATCCGCAAATCGTGTTGCTTCGACGTGTCGCCGTCATAGACCTTGTAGAATTTGGCGCTGCCATTATACGCCGCGCCCGGCCCCTGATCGCCCTTGGTGGGGTCATATTGCGCGGCGGTCGTGACGATGGTGACCCGCGATTGTGCCAGCGGCTTCTTCAGCGGCTGGAACGGCGCATCGACATAATGCGCCCAGCGGTAGGGCGTGGTGTAGCCGATCGCCGTGTAGTAATCGCGGGTCCGCTGCATATAGGGAATGGCGGAATCGTGGTCGGGCGCAAAGCCGAGCTGATCGTCTGACGGGCCGGACATTTGTTGTGTCTCCTGCGTTTCCACCTTGCGGCCGCCGCGCGGCCTTGTCTCTTTTCTTAAGGCTAATGATACTCCAGCTATTCCTCAACCGCGGATATTGCATCAGGCCCCCGCAGGATCGCGCGTCCTGGAGCGTTGCCTGGTCAGCAGATCGCGCAGCGCCTGCACCTTGGGTGAATCGGCTCCCTTCCGCCAGATCAGGTAGGTATCGGCGCGGTTCTCGCCCGGCGGCAGGCGATGGACCTTCAGCCGCCTGCTCTCCGGAAAGGTCGTGAGCACGCTTCTTGGCAGCAGCGCGACGCCCATGCCCGCGACGATACATCCGAGCATGGCGTGATAGGAGCCCAGTTCGATGGTGCGCTCCGGCATTTGACCGCGAAGCGCATACCAATCCTCCAATCGCTTGCGATGCGGGCAGCCATGCTCGAACGCAATCATGGTTCGCGGAAAGTAGGCGTTCCTGCCCTTGCCAATCGCCGGCGTGCCGGCGGCGGAAACGATGACGGGCTCTTCCTCAAACACCGCCACCTTCTCGAACAGCGCATCCGCAATCGGCAAGGTCACCAGCGCGGCGTCGAGTTCATGGGCCAGCAGCGCCTTTGAAAGCGTAGGCGGATTCCCGGTGCGAAGTTCGAGGGCCACGTCCGGATAAAGCCGATGATACTCATTCACCGGTCCGGGCAGACGGACGGCGGCGGTGCTTTCCATTGCGCCAAGGCGGAGGACGCCGCGCGGCCGCGGATCCTGCACCGCATTGCGCGCCTCTTCCGCGAGCGCGAGGAGCCGGTCCGCATAGTCGAGCAACACCTGCCCGGCCGGCGACAGATGCAGGCGCTTTCCTTCGCGAATGAAGAGTGAAACGCCGACATCTTCCTCGAGCTGGCGGATGCGCGTCGTCACATTGGATTGAACGCGATACAGCCGCTGCGCGGCCCTGGTCACGCTGCCTTCGCGGACAACGGCACTGAATATCTTCAGATCGGATAGATCCATATATCTCTCATGGAGATGATATTTATCATTATAATTCATTTTATGTGATTTCCCCCACGTCGTAAACCCACGCATCGCGGCATTTCGAGCAGCGCGAGCCCGGACGATGGAGGTCAAGATGCAGATGACAAACCGGATCGAGGCCGGCGTCACCGAAATCCGGCTGAAGTCGCCCGCTGATTATTCCGCGATGAAAGAAAACCTCATTCGGGAAGCACGGGTTGCACAGGCGGCAGCCGTTCGGGCCGCGTTTGCGAGCTTGATCGCAGCGATCGTCGCCTTCGCTAGTCGGCTGAACCAACCGCGATGCGTGCCGTCGCCGAACCTGAACACGGAGATTGATGATGCCCAAAGCTTTCTGGATCGTGCGCGTCAGCGTTCGGCAGCCCGAACGCTATCCGGACTACCTGGCAGCGGCGCGACCTGCCTTCGAAAAATTCGGAGCGAAGTTCATCGTGCGCGGCGGCCAGTTCGAGCTGATGGAAGGCGATGCGCGCGATAGGAACGTCGTCGTGGAGTTCGCCGATCGAGAAACGGCTATGGCCTGCTACCGGAGCGCCGAGTATCAGAAAGCGAAAGCGATCCGCCGGCAATATGCCGATGCCGATTTCATCATCGTCGACGGCGCTTGATGAAGGTCGGCGGCGCGATGTGACCGCGCGCTCAGACCCCCGCCACCGACGACCAGATATCCGCAAGCTTGCGCCTGAGCGCCTGCCGGCGCGTCAGCGGCGTGGCCTCCTCTTCATCCTCGGGCAGGCGCAGGCCAACCACGTTGACCCGGCCGCCGCTGATGCTGCGCGCGACGAGAACGATCGGATCGAGCACAAGCTCGGCGCCTTCCTTCGGCGCGTGATCGAGATGAATGTCGAAGTAGTCCGCCAGCGTCAGTTTCGCCTGCTCCTCGCCGGCCGATACGCCGTAGATCTCGGCCAGTTCGCCAAGCGTGTGCTCGCCCGAGACCATGAAGTCGCCGAGCAGATGCGGGTCGGGCGCCGAGCTCGGCGGCATGTCGACAAAGAAGCGATCCAGCGCCTCGGCCTTCTCCGGCGGCGCCAGCAGATAGAGGTAGTCGCCGGCCGCAATCGGATCTGCCTCGGCCGGCGAGAGAATCCGCTCCTCGCGGATCACCAGCGTCGGTTTCGACCAGGAGGGAATCAGTCCTCGCCGGAAGTAGAGACTCTTCGGCCGCACCGGATAACCGACCAGTTGCTGTTCGAGCTGGCCCGGCAGATCGAGCTCGACGCGCCGCGGACCGCGGTCGACGCGCGGCAGCGCCACGTGCAGCCACCGCGCCGCCGGCCCCAGCGTCCAGCCCTGCAGCAGCAGCGAGATCACGACCACGACAAAGGCGACGTCGAAATAGAGATAGGCTTTCGAAAGCCCGACCAGCATCGGGATCGAGGCGAGAAAGATCGCGACCGCCCCGCGCAGGCCGGTCCAGGCGATGAAGACCTTTTCCCGCCAGTTGAACCGGAATGGCACGAGGCACAGGAACACCGCGAGCGGCCGCGCCAGGAGCATCAGCACCAGCGCCACGACCACGGACGGACCCACGCTGCCCAGCAGGCGCTGCGGCGACGCCAGAAGGCCCAGCAAGACGAACATCACGATCTGCGCCAGCCAGGTCGCGGCGTCGAGAAACGTCACCACCGAATTATGCGCGCGCGTCGGCCGGTTGCCGATGATGATGCCGGCGAGATAGACCGCGAGAAATCCCGAGCAGTGCGCGATCTGCGCGATGCCGAAGATCACCAGCGCAGCGGTGGTGACAAAGGGCGCGTGCAGGCCCTGCGGCAGCGCCATGCGATTGAGCGCCAGCACCACCAGACGGCCGCCGATCACGCCGACCACAGCGCCGAGCAGGCCTTCGCGGGCAAGTTCGAAAGCGACATGCGAAGCCGAGCTTTCGCCGATCGAGATGAATTCGACCAGCATCAGGGTCAGGAAGATCGCGAACGGATCGTTGGTGCCGGATTCGGCTTCCAGCGTCGCCCCGACGCGCGGGCGCAAACGAAGACCCTGTGTGTGCACCAGGAGAAACACCGCGGCGGCATCGGTCGACGCCACCACGGCGCCCACCAGCAGCGCCTCGGTCCAATTGAGATCGAGCACATATCTGGCGACCGGCGCGGTGATCAGGGCGGTGAGCAGCACGCCGACCGTCGCCAGCACCATCGAGGGCGCCAGCACCGTGCGGATACTTTGGAACTTGGTTCGCAAGCCGCCATCGAACAGGATCAGCGCCAGCGCCACCGAGCCCACCAGATAGGTGGTGCGGACGTCATCGAAGCTGAGATGGCCCGGCCCGGAATCGCCCGCCAGCATGCCGATCACCAGGAACACCAGCAGCAAGGGCGCGCCGAAGCGCAGCGCCAACAGGCTCGACAAGATCCCCGCCATGACAAGAATGGCGCCCAGAAAAATGGCCAAGCTGACCGAGTCGAGAGAAGCCATGAACCTCCGCAATCGTCGCAAATACTTGCAATTGCATCCTTATCGTTGCCACAGTTGAACGCCAACCCATTTTCTCGCGATGGCGGCAATGTGCCCCTATTTTGGCGGGCCTGACTTGACTCGCCGGCCCAGGTGTCGATGGGTCCGCTCGCTTGATTGTGGAAATCTGCCCGCCGTTCGAATCAGATTTGACTGAGCTGCGCCTGACGAGATTTTGCCGATGGACTTGCCGATGGACATGGCCCCGAAAGAGATCATCGAGTTCTTGCAATCGACCGCGCGATCGATCGGTGCGGAGGTTGCCTCGCCATGGTTCTATCTGCAGTTCGGGCTGATCCTGGCCGCCGCCGGCCTTGCCTATGCGGCGGATGCGGCGGTCCGTGCGCGGGTCGACATGACGACGTTGGGGATGCGCTTGCCGCTGCCGCTGCGGCATTTCGTCCGTGTGCTGGTCGGCAGCGCGTCGACTGCGGTGTTCGCGATCGTGGTGATCGTGGAGCGCGTCACGATGTACCACATGACGTGGCCGAGCCGCAGCTACCTGCTGATGGTCTCCGCCAAGCTGGCGCTGGCGTGGCTCGTGATCCGGCTCGTGACCTCGGTGATCCGCAACGCCTTTATCGTCCAGCTGGTGTCGGTATCGGCCTGGTTCGTCGCGGCGCTGAGCATCCTCGGCCAGCTCGATTCGGCGGCGGAAACGCTCGATTCCTTTGCGGTCGAGATCGGCGGCCTGCGGCTGACGCCGCTGCTTCTGATCAAGGCCGGCGCAATGCTGATTGCCGCGCTGTGGCTGACCAACATCGCCAGCAACTTCATCGAAAGCCGTATCACCCGCGCCGCCGACCTGACGCCGTCGATCCAGGTGCTGCTGATCAAGATCATCCGTATCGGGTTGATAGTGGTGGCGATCGCGATTGCGCTCGGCGCCGTCGGCATCAACCTGCAGGCGCTCGCGGTCTTTACCGGTGCGGCCGGCGTCGGCATCGGTCTCGGCCTGCAGAAGATCGTCGCCAATTTCATCTCAGGCCTGATCCTGCTGGTCGACAAGTCGGTCAAACCCGGCGACCTCGTCACCATCGGCGACAGCTCAGGCCGGATCAGCGCAATGAAGACGCGCTATATTTCGGTCGCCGCCGGCGACGGCCGCGAGTTCCTGATCCCGAACGAGGATCTGGTGACGCAGAAGGTCGTGAACTGGACCTACACCGACAAGAACACGCTGGTGAAAGTCCTGTTCAGCACCAATTACGACGCCGATCCCCGTATCGTCTGCAAGGTGGCCATCGAAGTGGCCGCCGCGGCGCCCCGCGCCATCAAGAACAAGCCGCCGAACTGCATCCTGACCGAATTCGCCGAGGCCGGGATGAAATTCTCGTTAACCTTCTGGATCGCCGACCCCGACGGCATGGACAACGTGAAGAGCGACGTGATGCTGGCGCTGTGGGATGCCTTCAAGCACGAAAATATCCGCGTTCCCTATCCGGTGCGCGAAATCCGGGTCCGCGGCGGCGCCCTGCCGGTTGAGTCCGTGGTGGAGGTTTCCGGCTAGGTTGCAGGCTTTTTTAAGGCCTCCAGCGGACTAACCTTGGCTTGCGCTGGGCGCTCCGATCATTAAATTAGGCTATTCAAATCAGTCATTTCCTTTCCTATCGAAGCATGACCCGCCCATGAGCTATATCGAAGCGACGGACAACTCCTTACGGAAAACCGGACAGATCAAGCTGCACGGTGCAAGCGGCTTTGCCGGCATGCGCAAGGCGGGCGCGCTGGTCGCCAAATGCCTCGATGAACTCACCGACCTCGTCAAGGCGGGCATCCCGACCTCCGAGATCGACGAATTCGTCCGCAACTTCGCCTTCAGCAATGGCGCCTATCCGGCGACGCTGATGTATCGCGGCTACCGCTACTCGACCTGCACCTCGATCAATCACGTGGTCTGCCATGGCATGCCCGGCGACCGCGCGCTGAAGGAAGGCGACATCGTCAATATCGACGTCACCTTCATCGTCGACGGCTGGTACGGCGATTCCAGCCGCATGTATGTGATCGATCCGATCGCCCGCAAGGCGGAGCGGCTGATCGAGGTGACCTATGAGGCGATGATGCGCGGCATCGCCGCGGTGAAGCCCGGCGCCACCACCGGCGACATCGGCCATGCCATCCAGAGTTTCGTGGAACCGCAGGGCATGAGCGTGGTGCGCGATTTCTGCGGCCATGGCCTCGGGCGCATGTTCCACGATGAGCCCAACATCATCCATATCGGCCGGCCCGGTGAAGGCGT
>Ga0081540_1003384_pt1 | contig 12644 bp, 15 predicted proteins | sample TabmetS2T1R1_FD_71024 | JGI IMG/M metagenome (GOLD analysis project Ga0081540, IMG submission 71024) | Tabebuia heterophylla rhizosphere microbial communities from the University of Puerto Rico - S2T1R1 | ecosystem: Host-associated > Plants > Roots > Rhizosphere ...
TCGAGCGTCCAGTGCGTGGCGAGCGGCGAGGGCTCGGGACGCCTCACGGGCGGCCGCCGGTCACGAAATGGAGGTCGAAGGTGAGGTGCGTCTCCTCGAACCCCAGGCTCCGGTAGAACGGCGGGGACTCCTGCCGGCGCCGGTTGGTGCGCACGTAGAGCTTCTCGCAGCCGGCCTCGCGGGCGATGTCCGCGGCGGCCCGGGTCAACGCCCGGCCGACGCCGTGGCGGCGCGCGGCCCGGTCGGTCACCAGCGCGGTCAGCTGCGCCGACGGTGCCCGGGAATAGAGCCGCGGGTGGATGGCCACCGTGGCCAGCCCGGCGAGCACCTGGCTCGGCAGCTCGGCCACCAGCGCGTGGGCGCCGCCCTGGCCGAATTGCTCGAGCTGGGCTCGGAGAGTGGGCTCGTCGGTGGTGTAGCCGAGCTGCCCGAAGAGCTGGACCAGCGCCGGGACGTCACCCGGTCGCGCGGAACGGACGCTGACCTGGAAGTCGGACATGCCGGGCGCTCCAGATATCAGACCCTGGCGCGCCGTGGCCCTGCCTCGCGGAAACGAGGGGCGACTGTGCTCCCCCGGTCAGGGACCCCAGTCGGGCGTGCTGTAGTCGCCCTTCTCCACGGGCAGCATCTTCTGGTTCTGCCCCTCGGCGGTCATCACCCAGAGCATGTTCCCGCCGGTCCGGTTGCTGCTGAAGACGATCAGCCGCCCGTTGGGGGAGAAGGAGGGTTCCTGGTTGTTGCCCTGATCTTGCGTGAGGCGGGTCACCTTTCCGCTCTCCACGTTGACCGTGAAGAGGTCGAAGGCGTTCCGCTCGTCTCGGGCGGTGAAGGCGATGAGGTCGCCGCGCGGTGACCAGTCCGGGGTCTGGTTGTAGTTGCCCTGGAAGGTGAGCCGGCGCACGTCCTTGGGGTTGGCCACGGTGAGGACGTAGAGCTGCGGGGTTCCCGCCCGGTTGCTGACGAAGGCGAGGCGCTTGCCGTCCGGGCTCCAGGTCGGGCTGGAGTTGATGAAGTACGGGGTATCGGTCAGCGGCTGTGGGTTGCCCCCGTTCGAGTCGGCCACGAAGAGCTGCGCGCCCTCGCCCAGGGCCATGCTGTAGGCGATGCGACGCCCGTCGGGCGAGAACGAGGCGCCGGTGACCATCGCCCCGGAGGTCACCAGGGGCACCGCCGCGCTTCCCGCCCGCTGGATGTAGAGCGCCGGCTTCCCCGACTTGTAGCTGGTGAAGGCCACCGCGTCGCCCTGCGGGGCGACCACCGGGAGGAGGTTGATGTTCCCCTGGGCCACGGGGGTGGCCCGCTTGCCGTCCCAGTCACCGAGGTACACGTCCTTCCCCTTGCCCACCCGGCGCACGAAGGCCAGGTGCGACTGGAAGGGACCGGGCTCGCGGGTGAACTGCTTGTAGAGCGCGTCGGCGAAGAAGTGGGCCAGCTTCCGCGGCTGATCCAGCGGCACCACGTGCACCAGCCGCAGCTCCTCCTTGCCGCTGGAGACGGTGAACAGCCGCATCTCCCCGCGAAGGTCCCGTCCGTCCACCGAGAGCTGCACCTTCACCAGGGCCTCGGCGCCCACGTCCGCCCAGCGGGAGAAGGTGATGGTGGAGGCGCTGAAGCCCTCGCGCGAGTCGGCGAGGTAGCTCTTGCGGTCGAGCACCTGGAAGATGCCGGCGGCGCTGCAGTCGAAGAAGAAGGCGTCGTCGAACTCGGGGGCGACCGAGCGTGCGCCGTCGTTCAGCGCCTGCGGCAGCGGCACCGCGATGGGAAGCGGGCGGAAGTTCGCTCCGGAGATCTCGATCACCGGTGCCTGGGCCAGCGTGGCCAGGGGACAGAGCAGGAGGCTCAGGAACAGGGTGCGCATCACGACAGAGGTCACTCCTCTGACTGGGGGTTCAGGGACGGAACTGCAGGACGACCCCGTACTTGGACAGCGGGTCCCGGAGGTGGGTCGGCGGCGGAGCGAAGGGCGCGGCGCGCTTCACCGCGGTCATCACCGCGGAGTCGAACAGATCGTTCCCGCTCGACTTCGCCAGCCGGGCGCGCTCCAGCTGCCCGGCAGGAGAGATGACCACCGCCACCTGGGCGGTGAGCCGGATCCGCTCGGAATCCGGGATGGTGTCGGAGACGTCGTAGAAGCGGGTGATCTGCGCGCGGAGCTGCGCGTAATAGGCCTCGCCCTCGGCCACCGCCGAGTCACCGCTCGGGTCGCCGTTGGCCGCGCCCGTGGTGTCGGGCTTCGACTTGCTCATCTTGTCGAACGCGCCGAACAGCTGCTGGCGCGCATCGGCCTTTTTCTCTCCGGCCTGCTTCGTCTTCGGGGGCGCGGGGGCAGCCACCGGGGCTGGGGCCACCGTCTTCGGCGGGGCAGGAGTCGGAGCGGGCTCCGGCGCCTTCTGCTCCACTGGCGGCGGCGGGGCCTGCTCGATCCGCGGCAGGAGCTTCTCGTCCCGCGGCGTGCCCTGCCGGACCAGGGTGGCCTTGATCGGCTTCTGGTCCAGGTCGATGGCCGCCTCCTCGTGGAGCTTCGCGTACACCAGGGCGACCGAGAACAGCGCCGCGTGCACGACCGCCGACCAGAAGAGGAACTTGAGCAGCATCCCCTCGGGACGCCGGACGAGCAGGGACACCGGTGCAGCAGAGGCCACCGCGGTCATCGGCCGGTCGCGCCCTTCTTCCGCCCGGGCGACACCGGATCGGTGATCATCCCGAGGTTGCCGATGCCCGCCCGCTGCGCGGCGGCCATCACCTCCACCACCACCCCGTAGGGCAGCGTCTTGTCGGCGTGGAGGAAGATCTCCTTGTCCGCCTGCGCCTTGGCGTTGGTCCGGAGCTTCTCCTCCAGCTCGTCGATCGGGACCTCCACGTCACCGAGGAACACGCGCTGCTTCGCGTCCACCGAGAGCACGAGCTTCTTCTCGTTCGCCTCGACCGGAGCAGCCTTGGCCTCGGGCAGGTCGACCTTGACGCCCTTCTGGATGAGCGGAGCGGTCACCATGAAGATGATGAGCAGCACCAGCATCACGTCCACCATCGGCGTGACGTTGATCTCGCTCATCGTGGTGCGCCCGGGGGCGCCTTTTCCGGCGGACATCGCCATGACGGTCGCTCTTGCTCTCTCCGCTACTTGAAGAAGTGCCGCTTGATGATGTTCAGGAAGTCCGAGGAGAAGTTGGCCATCTCGGTGTCGAACACCTTGATGCGGCTCACGAACGAATTGTACGCCACCACCGCCGGGATCGCGGCAAAGAGGCCGGCCGCGGTGGCCACCAGCGCGTTTCCGATCGGGGCGGCCACCGTGGACAGCGAGGCGTTGCCCTTCTCGGCGATCTCGTTGAAGGCCGAGAGGATGCCCATCACCGTTCCGAAGAGGCCCACGAAGGGGGCGGTCGCGCCCACCGTGCCGAGGAAGCTCACCCGGGACTCGAGCTCGGTGATCTGCGAGGTGCTCGCCCGGTTGAGCGCGCGCTCCACGTTCTCGATGCCGCCGAGGCGCTCGCTCATGGCGTTCTCGTGGCCGTCCTTGCTCTGCGCGAGCTTGGACAGCTCCTCGTACCCCGCGCAGAACACCCGGGAGATGGGTGAGCTGGGGAGGTTCCGGGCCGACTGGTAGATGGCGTCCAGGCGCGAGCCCTTCCAGAACGTGTCCAGGAAGGTGATGGACTGGTCGCGCGCGCGGTTGAGCTGGACGGCCTTCACCGCGATCAGCGCCCAGGACACCACGGACACGGCCACCAGCAGCGCGAGAACGGAGAGCTCCACCACCGAGCTCTGTCGGATGATGGAGAGATAGTCGATCGCCGCCAGGGCGACGGGCAGGGTGTGCATAGGGGGGTCGACGACAAGCGGTAGCAGGCAGGTCCGACTGGCGTCAACGCTTGGCGGGCCCTCCGCAATCCCGCCGGCTGCCAGGGGTGAATACTGCTACCCGGAACGGCGTCCCTGTAGCAGCCGAGGAAGGGGCGAAGCCGCTCGTTCCTCACCGGAGGACGTCCGACATGCGCATCCGTGGGCTCACCCTGTGGCTCGGTCTGCTCGGAGTGGGGCTCGTCTCCTGTGGCTCGAGCACGCACGCGTTGACGGTCTCCTGGACCTTCGCCGGAGGCGGAAGCTGCCAGGGCGCAGGCATCGACCAGGTGCGCATCACCATCCCCGGCGAGAGCCTCCAGCAGAGCGTCTTCGATTGCTCGCTGGGACAGGTGCTCTTCAGCGACTTCTTCCCGGGGAACTACCAGGTCACGGTGGACGCGCTCGACCCCACCATCCAGGCGCCTCCGACCCCGCTCTGGACGGGGAGCGCGTCGGTCGACCTCAACAACGATGCGCAGGCCCGGGTCCAGCTCCAGCCGGCGTCACAGCAGAATGCCATCAGCTACCTCTCCTGGACCTTCGATCCGGCCACCGGTGACTCGGGTCAGATTCCCCTGTGTGGCGCGGGCCAGCGCCTCGACACGGTGGCTCTCTTCGTGGACAACGTCGACGTCCAGCTCTCCTACAACTGTGGCGACGGCCTCGGGCAGAACCAGGTCGTGACCCCGTTCCTCAGCCCGGGCAACCACACCATCCAGCTCGTTGCCTTCAACGCGGCCGAGGGGCAGACGGCGTATGCCGTGACCGACGCGGCGAGCATCGCCTTCAGCACCGGGAGCGCGACGGCGCACGCGCTCACCATGCACTGGCGGGTGGGCGGGATGGCCGTGGGCTGGGCCGCGTACCCGAGCCTCCAGGCCTACCAGGCCAACCAGCCCGTCCCCTGTGCCTCGACCGGCATCGCGACGGTGTCGGTCTTCTTCGCCGACCCGGCGGACCCGAGCACCGGGACGCAGTTCAACGGCTTTTCTTGTAGCTCCGGCGCGTTGCTGGACAACGTGCCGCCCGGGACCTGGCTGCCGTTCGTGGCCGGATACGACTCGACCGGGAACACCGCCGTGTACTTCCAGGACAACATCAACGTCCCCCAGCAAGTCACGGTGGTCGCCGGGCACTTCTTCCGGCAGCAGGACGCGCAGACGCAGGTCTTCGTTCCGCTCTTTCCCTGAGCAGGGCCCTGAGCAGCGGCGCTCGAATGGGCCGCTGGCACGGTTCGTGGTAGGCCCCTCCGCTTCATGGGGCAGACGGATCCGCGGCCGATCGGCGTCTTCGATTCCGGGGTGGGAGGGCTGACCGTCCTCCGGGCGCTGAGGGCCCGCTTCCCCGACGAGGCGATGGTCTACCTCGGCGACACCGCCCGGGTGCCCTACGGCACGAAGTCCGCCGAGGTGGTGATCCGCTACTCGCTCCGCAACGCCGCTTTCCTCACCGCGCAGGACGTGAAGATGCTGGTGGTGGCCTGCAACACCTCCTCGTCGGTGGCGTTGCCGGCGCTCCGGGCCTCGCTCGGAATCCCGGTGGTGGGTGTCATCGAGCCCGGTGCGCGCTCTGCCGCCCGGGCGACCCGCTCGGGGAACGTGGGCGTGGTCGGCACGCCTGGAACCATCGCCTCTGGCGCCTACCAGCGCGCGCTCGCGACGGAGCGTCCGGGCCTCCGCATCCAGGTCCAGGCCTGTCCGCTCTTCGTGCCGCTGGCCGAGGAAGGCTGGGTGCAGGGCGACGTTCCGCGTCTGGTTGCCCGCACCTACCTCGCCCCGATGCGGCAGGCCGGCATCGACACCCTGGTTCTGGGGTGTACCCATTATCCGCTCCTCCGCGGCGTCCTGGCCGAGGAGCTGGGCCCGGGCGTGACGCTGGTGGACTCGGCGGACTCCACGGCCGACGAGGTCGACGGGCTCCTCGCCCGCGGCGAGGTGGGACGCGCCCCGGGTTCGGCGGGTGGGCTCCGGGTCTACGTGACCGACACCCCGGACCGCATCCCCGAGCTCAGCCTCCGCTTCCTCGGCGAGCGCGTGGAGCGCGCCGAGCACGTGGACATCCAGGCCGGCTGAGCCCGATCGAGCGGCGCGGCCTTCGCGCCGCCACATCAGCGTCCCCCTGGTTCGGGGGGCGAGCGGCGGTCACTGCCGGACGCGGTTCTCGGCCCGCGTCGGAGGTGGCAAGGGGAGGTTCTCGGCCATGACCTTCTCGGCCGCGGCGGTGCCGAGGTCGTCGCGCCGGGGCAGAGCTCCGGTGCAGGCGGTGATGCACCACTCCAGCACCGGGAAGAAGCGCATCCAGTTCAGCGGCCAGTTCAGCCAGCCGGTGGTGATGCAGTAGTGCGAGGTGAACGGCCGCGTGTGGTGCAGCTGGTGATGCGCCGGCGGAAGGATGAGGTGCCAGCGCTGCAGGAACGCGGGAAGGGGCGGCGGCTGCGGGAGGTGCGCCCACTTGTGGAACTGGTTGGTGAGGAGGACCCAGAACACCAGGGCAAGGAGGAACGAGGAGAGGAACAGGCTTCCCCCTCCGTGCGGACCCGGCGCCAGCCACACGGCGATGCCCAGCACGGGAAGGCTGATCAGGCAGTTGTTGCCGTTGGTCTCGACGAAGTCGTGCCGGGTGATGGCCAGCTGGTCGCGGTGGTGCTCCCGGAACGGGCCGAGGAGCGCCGGGCCGATGACCGGAAGGTCCGGCGACCCCCAGGTGTCCGCCGCCCAGTGGACGAGCCCGGAGACGAGGTCGGCGGCCAGGTAGCCGAGGAGGACCGCGGTGAGGACCACCCAGGGGCGCTCCAGCGTTCCGGGGACCAGCTCCGCCGCGAGCCAGCAGGCCAGCGCGGCGTAGGAGAGGAGGCTCGTCCAGTCGAGCGCGCGTACGGCCGTGCTGGGTTGCTTCTCGCGATGCGCCATCAGGACTCCTCTGGACTGCCGACGAGTCGCCCGGATGTCGTACAGCTTACAGGAGAGCTCCGCCGCCGGTCTGCTCCTCTACGGTTGGCGCGGCCCCGCGGATTCGCTGACGGTGTGTGTAGAGATTGAAGCTACCCCCACGCACGAATGTGGCCAGGGCGACGCCCGCACGCTCGGCAAGGTCCACTGCGAGACTGGTGGCCGCTCCCACCGATGCCAGGACGGGGATCCGGGCCATCGCGGCCTTCTGCACCATCTCGAAGCTGCTGCGCCCGCTGACCACCAGGAGCGCCGGTCGGGGTCCCGGAGCCGGCGCCCGGCAGGGGCCGATGGCTCCGGCCAGGACGAGCGCGCCGATGGCCTTGTCCACCGCGTTGTGCCGGCCCACGTCCTCGTGGACGGCGAGCACCGTGCCGTCCCCGGCCAGCACCATCGCCGCGTGGGTGCCCCCGGTGCGGTCGAAGGCCCGCTGCGCGGCGCGGAGGCGGTCGGGCCCGGAGGCCACCAGCGCGGCGTCCACCGGAGGCGACTCGCCCAGGGCTTCGACCCGGGCGAGGAGGTCGTCGATCTGCTCGCGGCCGCAGACTCCGCACGCCGCGGAGGTGAGCGTGCCGCGGCGGCTCGCTGTCACTCGCTCCCAGACCAGCTGACCGCCCGGGGCGGGGAGGACGTCGAGCGCGTTCCCGTAGCCCTCCTGGTCGGTGCGACCGCAATGGCTCATCGTTCCCAGGTCGTCGACCGAGCGGATGATGCCTTCGGAGAGGAGGAAGCCCGCGGTCAGCGCGTGGTCGGCGCCCGGCGTGCGCATGGTGATGGCGACGGTGTCGCCGGCGATGCGGATCTCCAGCGGCTCCTCCACCGCGACGACGTCGGCCTGGTCGGGAGCCGCGCTCCCCGGCGTCACGCGGCGATACGGTCGCTCGGCGGTTCCTCGGTTCCGCACGTCGGGCACGCTACCCCCTGGGAGGCGGAGGTGCGAGCGGGCGGAGCATGCAGCGCGTCGCGGAGCCACTCGAAGCCCAGCGCGGCGCCGAGCCACAACGGCGCGTAGTCGAGCCGCACGAGGCCGTGGAGGTGCACGCCGTTGCGGTAGTGCCAGGGACAGTCGCCGAGCACCCGGCGCAGCGCCGCGCCCGAGGCATACTCGGTGGCATAGATGACCCCGAGAGACGCGAGCGCCCGGGTCAGGCGAGACCGTCCAGCGAGCTTCCGGTGCAGGCTCTCGAGGGTGAGACCCGCCGCACCGTAGATGGGGTGCATCCAGAGGTAGGTGCGGGCCGCGAGCTTCTTGTCTCGTGAGATCGCGGCCTTGGTCCCGGTGAAGAGCACCTCGAGAACCCAGCCAGCGCACCCGTACAGGGCAAACTTTCGCGCCAGCTGTCGTCCCGCGGCCATCCTTCGCCTCCTGCCCTGCAAGTTGTGGACGCGCGCGCGCTCCGGCAATTCACCGCCGCCGTGCAACGGCTGGAAGAGTGGAGTGTCGAGCTGGCATGCTGACCCTCATGAACCGACATGTGTTCGCCAGCGTGCTTGCCGTGACACTGGCCACTCCCGCCTTCGCGCACGATGAGAAAGGTACGTGCGACGACAAGCATTCCGAGGCCGCCCAGGCGCCGTCCGCGCCCGGCACGCTGAAGCCCGGTGTGGTGCTGGTGCGCGGTGAGCCCCTGCCGAAGAACGGCAAGCCGGTCCCAGTCGCCACGGTGCTGAGCAAGCCCAAGGACGGACAGCAAGTCCTCGTCGAGGGCGTGGTGCGGCGCGCGTGCAGCCAGATGGGCTGCTGGATGGAGCTGGCCGCGGCCCAGGACGTGCCGGGGGTCCGGGTCACCTTCAAGGACTACGGCTTCTTCGTTCCCACGGATTCCGCGGGGGCGAAGGCGCGGGTGCAGGGTACGGTGAAGGTCGCGGAGCTCTCGGCGGCGCAGTCCGAGCATCTCCGCGCCGAGGGTGGATCGATGGCCGCCGGCGCGCAGCGCGAGGTGCGGCTGGTCGCGACCGGCGTCGAGCTTCGGGGGTGATCGCTGGAGGTCCGCCCGGGACAGCGCGGTGACGCCGCCATGCTGGCCGCCCTGGCCGGCAGGCTCTTCCACGAGGCGTTCGCCGCGGAGAACACGCCCGAGGACATGCGGGCCTACCTCGCCGAGCACTTCACCGAGGCGGCGCTGGCGGCTCTGCTGGCCGATCCCGCCTCGGAGGTGCTGGTACTCGAGGACGGAGGGACCCCGGTGGGCTGGGCGCTGCTGGTCAGCGGCGGGCCGGCGCCGCGCAGCCCCGATGCCCCCGCGGCACAGGGAGGCGAGCTGGAGATTCGCCGCTTCTACGTGGAGGCGCGGCTGCACGGCGGGGACGCGGCGCCGTCGCTCCTGGTCGCGGCCCTGGAGCGGGCGCGCGCACGCGGCGCGAAGGCGGTGTGGCTCGCGGTCTGGGAGCACAACGCGCGGGCACAGAGCTTCTACCGGAAGCACGGGTTTCGCCGGGTGGGCAGGAAGGACTTTCCGCTCGGCAGCGACGTGCAGTCCGACGATGTGCTCCTCCGGCCCCGCTCCTTCGGGTTGAGCCTGGCCATCGTCGCCGGCGGCGGCGCGACGCGCCTCGGTGGCGTGTGCAAGCCGCTGCTGCGAGTGGGCGGGCGCACGGTGCTGGAGCGGCTGCTCGCGCTCCGCACGCTCGCCGACGAGGTGCTCCTGGTCTCCACCGACCCACGGGTCCCGGACGCCGGCCTCCGCCGGGTGGAGGACGTGGTGCCCGGGTGCGGCGCGCCGGGCGGAGTGCAGGCGGCGCTCGCGAGCGCGCGTGCTCCGTGGGTGCTGGCGGTGGCGGGGGACATGCCCTTCCTCGACGGACGTGCGGTGCTCCCGCTGCTCGAGGGCCGCAGCGACGACGTGGACGCCGTGGCCTACACCGTCGCCGGGAGGCTCGAGCCGCTCGCGGCGCTGTACCGGACCTCGCTCGCTCCTCGCTGGGCGGCGGCGCTCGCCGGCGGCGGCGCGGCCTTCCGCGAGCTGTGGGCGGGGCTCCGCGGGCGCACTCTTCCCGAATCGGTGCTGCGCGAGGCCACCGGCGACACCCGGGCGGTGCTCAGCCTCAACCTCCCCTCGGACATATCGACGTGGGTGGACGCCCCACCAGCCCCGGAGTCGTGACCCGCGTCGTTCCGGGCGTTTCCTTGCGCCGCGCGAGGGGCCGCTGCTACCGTCGAACGACTCCTCAGGGCGATGGCGAAACCCTTCGATCGGGCCGTCAACGGCTTCAACCACAACATCTCGCACGCCGGCCGGGTCTTCCATGTCCAGACGGAAGACTCGGGGGTGAACAACCCCAACATCATCACGCACCTCTTCGTGGGCGGGAACATCCTCGCCAGCAGGAAGACCTCGTACGCGGAGCTGCTGAAGGCCGAGAACCTCCAGGAGCTGGTGCGCCAGCTGATGGAGGACCAGCACAAGCAGATGCTCCGCAACGTGGTGAGCGGGGTGTACGACAAGCTCGACTCGGCGGCGCGCGCCTATCAGCCGGGGCAGCTCGCGCCGTCCGCCGAGGCGAAGGGACCGAAGCCCGCCCTGACGCCGACCGGGACGTCGCTCCCGCCCGAGGTGGTCGCCGCCCGCGCGCTGAGCACGCCTCCGCAGCTGAACGACGCCGGAGCGCAGACGCTCTTCGGTGAGGATCTGATCTCCGAGAAGAGCCTCGACGAGGTCATCCTCAGCTACCTCGCCGGAGAGCCCGAGAGCTGAGGGCCTGAACGCGACCGGGCGCTCAGCGTCCCGCGTCCGCGTTTTGCCGGCAGAACGCCAGCCGCTTCGCCACCGCCTCCAGCGGCAGCGCGACCTCGACCGACAGCGACGTCCCGTGCGAGGGCGCCACCCGGGCGAACCCGAGAAGCTCGGCGGCGTCGGCGTCGCCCTTCGCCCTGGCCTCCGCCCGCGCGAGCGCCAGCGCCCCGCCGAGCGTCTTCCCCAGGTCCTCCAGCTTTCGCCCGTCGTCGCCCGACACGTCCGCCACCAGCGCCACGTCCCGCCGGGCGTCGAGGTGCACCTCCACCTTCGACGCTGCCTCGACCAGCGCGGTGTTCCAGGCCTCCGGGCCCCCGAGCGTCTTCGCGAGGTCCTCGCCGGAGACGACGCCGTAGAGCTCGCCGTAGCTCTGCTCGGGGGAGAGGAGAGGCTTCGGCGGAGTCCCGCGGCCCTCGACCGCGTCCAGCACCCGGCGGCCGTCCTCCTCCGACTCGCCGAGGTGGAGCAGCGAGTCGCCCCACCGGGTGGCGACGAGGCTCGCGCCTCCGTCCGCGCGGGGATCGACGGTGGTGATCTGCCCGCGATCGCCGTAGGGCGAGCCCGTGGCGCTGCCGAGCAGGCCCTGCCAGTCGGCGCGCCGGAAGTCGCCCGAGACCACGATGCCGTGCTCGGTGATTCCCAGCCGGTCCACGTCGCGGAGCGGGTCGATGCCCATCCGCTGCAGGGCCTGGAGCGCGTTTCCCCGTCCCTCGCGCGCGGCGAGGCACTGGAGCAGGAGCTCCCCGAGCGGCGAGTTCCGGAGCGCGTTGACCTCCAGCACCACCCCCGAGCCGGAGCTCCCTGCGCTGAGAGCGGCGAGCATCGGATCGCGCACCTCGGTCCGCCGGGGGCCGGCGTCGGGGGTCACCGGCTTCAGGCGCGAGAGCATCCGCTCCCGCTCGGCCGGACGGAGCTGGCGCGGCATCTCCACGTCGGGGCGGGCGAACGTGGAGCCGGCCTCGGGGATGCGCACCAGCCACGCGGCCGCGATGACCAGGAACGCCGCGGCCAGCAGCCAGAGCCAGCGGCGGTCCATCAGAAGTCCCTCCGGTCGAAGCGCCACACCGCCACCGCGAGCAGCGCGGCGGAGAAGGCGACGGTGCCGGCCAGCAGACGGACCAGGCCTCCCGGGGCGAGCGGACCGCTCGAGGCCAGTGCCCCGGCGGCGTCGGCGAGCCTCCCCAGCGGGGGGACCACCGCGGTGAGCCCGGCGAAGAGCGCCCGGCCGACCCCGCGGCCCATCAGGTCCAGCATCGCGATCCGGTGGGTGGCGAGCAGGCCGAGGACGATCAGCGAGGCGCCGGCCGCGGCGGAGAGCGCGGCGCTGCGGACCCAGACCGTCACCGCGAGCATCCCCGCATAGATGCTCCCGAAGGCCACCGCCGCCAGCGCCGCCGACAGCACCGGCCATCCGGTCCACACGCCGGTCTTCGCCCCGAGCACCAGCACCAGGCCTGCCGAGGCGTAGACGGCTCCGGACAGCGCGAGCGCCAGGACACCGAGGAAGGTCCCGGCCAGCAGCTCCCAGCGGCGCACCGGCAGGGAGAGGAGGTGCTCGATGCGCCCGGGAGACAGCAGCGCCGGGGCGAAGTCGGCGCAGGAGAGCACGCCGAAGCAGAGGCCACCCCAGAAGACGATCTGGCTGGCGACCCGGAACACCGGTCGGAGCGCGACGTCCGCCGCCTGGATGTCGTGGTACAGCGGCTGGCCGAAGAGGCGCGTTGCCGCGAGCGCGCCGTCCACCACCTCGAGGCGGAGGCTGGTGAGCAGCAGCATCAAGATTCCGGTGAGCGCCAGGCCGAGGGCGAGGAACCACCGCCGCGCCGCCGCCTCCCGGAGCAGATCGAGCGCGACGGCGATCGCCCTCATGCCGCCCCCGCCGCGAGCGCCTCGGTGAGCACGTCCTCGAGATCGCGCGAGGCCCGCTCCAGCTCGACGAGGAGCGCGCCGCTCGCCCGCGCTCCGTCCAGCGCCCGGTTGAGCGCGATCGGGTCCGGGGCGTCGAGCTCCCAGGCGCCGCCCTCGCCAGGGGTGAACCCGAGGGAGATCAGCGCCTCGTTCCCCACCGGCCCATCCGGCGCGAAGCGGACCCGCCAGCGCTGCTGGACCGCGGTCAGGA
>Ga0081540_1003385_pt1 | contig 12644 bp, 11 predicted proteins | sample TabmetS2T1R1_FD_71024 | JGI IMG/M metagenome (GOLD analysis project Ga0081540, IMG submission 71024) | Tabebuia heterophylla rhizosphere microbial communities from the University of Puerto Rico - S2T1R1 | ecosystem: Host-associated > Plants > Roots > Rhizosphere ...
ATTTTGCGGTTGCGCGTGGATCCCGCCTTGGGCTTCTGACCAAGTGCCAGTTGTGCCTGCTCAAGGAAGGCATGAATCAGTCTGACGCGCAGCGAAGCTCTCATCCAAAGCAGCCCTATGTGCCTTCTGAAAGAGCGATCCGGAAGCGGGATTTTTCGCAAGGTTAGACCTTCTGGCCACGGCGGAGCCCAGTCTGGCAGCAGCGACACCCCAAGGCCGCGATCGACCATGACGGCAATCAGCTCGAGCCCATCGAGCTCGAAGCGTTCCTTTGGGCGGATTCCGGCGTTGCGCAGATAGGCATCGATCAGCTTGCCTGCAAAGACCTTCCGGTCCAGCCTGATGAATGGTTCGCGCGCCAGAATGGCGTGCGGATCGCCTCCCGTCACGGACGCCGGCACCAGCACGACGAACGGCTCCTCACGTAACACGCGCCATTCGCACGTCTTGGGGATTGCAAACGGCGGTTCGCTGGTGATGGCGACGTCAATCTCGCCGTTCATCACTTTGGGGTACAGTCCCGCCGAATTGTCGCGAATAATGCGAATCTCGATCTGCGGATGCGCTGCCGCGAAGGGGATCAGGATTTCCGGAAGCAGGCCGGATACGTTGGTTTGAATCACCCCTAATCGCAACTCGCCGGAAAGCCCGCCGCTGGCAGCGATGGACTTGAGCTCGCGCACCTCTCCCAGAAGCTGTCGCGCTCGAGCGAGGATTGCGGCCGCAGCTTCGGTAGGTTGCACAGCACGGCCGTTGCGAAAGATGAGGCGTGTGCCGATCTCGCTTTCCAGCGCGCGAATGCGCTGAGCGACGCCCGCCGCGGTCAGATTGAGTCGGCGCGCGGCTTCCGCCATCGATCCGCAATCGGCAACGGCGACGAGGCTTTCGAGAAAGCGGGTGTCCATACGAAACAAAACCTATTTTCTGATGATAGGAATGCTCATTTTTTCTTTCTATTCCAGAAGCGCAAGATAGTCACCGACAAATGACGCGCCAGCATGATCTCTGGAGGAGTACATGAGAAAGCTGCTTCTTGCCGCGGCGGCGGCCCTCGCTTGCGTTGCGCCGGCCATGGCCGAGGTCTATCCGGCAAGGCCGATCACGCTGGTCGTTCCATTTGCCGCCGGTGGCCCGCTCGATGTCATGGCCCGCGCCTTCGCAGAGCCGATGAGTGCGACGCTCGGACAGCCCATCATCATCGAGAACGTGGCGGGCGCGGCTGGCAGTGTCGGCGTAGGCCGTGTGGCGCACGCATCGCCTGACGGATACACGGTCGGGATCGGCCACTGGGGCACCCACGTCCTGAACGGCGCGATCTATTCCTTGCAGTACGACCTGCTCAACGATTTGGCGCCGGTCGTCTTGTTGCCCAGCGCGCCGCAGCTTATCGTCGCAAAGCGGGCCGTACCGGCAACCAACCTGCGCGAACTCGTTGCATGGCTGCAGGCGAACAAGGCCAACGTCGGTACGGCGGGCGTGGGATCGGCCATACACGTCAGTGGGCTCCTGTTCCAGAAACTCACCGGCACCGAATTCGCATTCGTACCGTACCGCAGCGGAGGACAGGCTTTACAGGATCTGGTCGCCGGGCACGTCGATCTGAGTTTCGATCAGGCCTCGAATTCGCTGCCCCACGTGCGCTCCGGAGAGATCAAGGCTTTTGCGGTGACGAGCAAGGCGCGCCTGGTTTCGGCGCCTGAGATTCCGACCGTCGACGAAGCGGGTCTGCCAGGCTTCTACATCTCGGTATGGTATGGGCTCTGGGTGCCCAAGGGCACCCCCTCCGATGTGGTTACCAAGCTCAATGACGCCGCCGTGCAGGCGATGGCGACCCCGGCTCTACGCAACCGCTTCGCAGAGCTGGGCCAGGAGGTACCCGGGCCGCATGAGCAATCGCCTGCCGCCCTCGGCGCTCTGCAGAAGGCCGAGATCGACAAGTGGTGGCCGATACTCAAGGCGGCCAGCATCAGGGCCCAGTGAGCGCAATCGACGCGAGCGCTCCGAAAGTCGAAGCGCCACGTCGGGGGTGCGCATCCAGGAGACGTGAGAGGTTCCATGCCGCTGGACGAGATCACATTGGCACTCTTTGCAGCCTGCAACAGCATTCGGATCTTCGCCTACATACCGCAGATCCGGAAGGCTGCGGTCGACGAGAACGGAGCAACCGCGATCTCCTATGCGACGTGGGGGCTGTTCCTGGTCGCTCACGTGTCGACCGTTGCCTACGCTATCGTCAACCGGTCAGATTGGGGCCTGGCGGCCTGCTTCACGGGCAACGCGCTTTGCTGTCTAGCGATCCTGGCGGTCGTGTTCTGGAAGCGGCGCAACTACGCGCGGCGGCTGTTGGTCACCGATACAATCAGCTGAAGCGCTGCTTTCCTGCTGGTGCAAGCGCGGGCGCAGGCCGATGGTGAAGAAAGCCAGCTTTTCAGAGCCCGTCGGGCTCCGGGGGCGGCTGTTGGGCTCCAAGTCGTCCTCAGCAATGTCGCGGTCCGGAGAAAGGCACTTGGGTCTCAGGCCACATGACTTTTCCCGAATTGCACGCTATTTTAGGCCGTGAGGCGCCCAGCCAACTTGGCTGACGGCCAGCTTCCTGATGTTGGCTACCCCTTATAGGCGTTGCGGACCAGGCCGTACCGGGCTTTGTCACGCGGCCCGGAATGAGTGTCGCGAAGCACGAGGGCACAGGCGACAATTTGCGGGGAAATGTACGCGATGCAGCGGACGTGTACGAAGATCCCGGTGCGGAATGGGGGCTTCCATGAACTCGCCAGCGCCGGACGAAACGCTCTTCGCACACGACCTGTTCATCAGCTATTCGCGGAAGGATCTGCAATTTGCGCAGCTGCTCGAGCGCGCACTGGCCACTTACGCGCCGCCGAAGGGGCTGGGCGTGCCCGCTCGCCGACTGCGGGTCTTTCGCGACCAAAGTGACTTGACCGGCGTCGAATATCATCAATCGATCGCGCGTCACCTGCGCGACTCGCGCAAGCTCATCCTGCTCTGTTCACCGCACGCGCGCGCGAGCTCGTTCGTCAACGACGAGGTCAAACAGTTCGCCGCGGCGCGCGGCGCGGAGAACATCATTCCGCTTCTCATCGATGGGCTTCCCAACAACGAAGCCTCGCCCGATCAAGAGGCACTGAAAGCCTTCCCCGACGCGCTCTGTGAAGCGATGCAAATGCCGCTGGCCTGCGACTATCGCAATTTCGACGCGCGCCGAGATAAGCTCGACAAGGGCACGTTCCACGGCTCCTGGTACACGCTGCTCGCAAACACGCTCGGACTGAGCCGCAGCAAAATCGAACAGCGGGACCAGAAGCGCGCGGCACAGCGGCGGGCCATTACGATCGGGACCGTTTCCGGCGTCATCGCGCTGCTGTCGATTGCCTTCGTCGTCACGCTTTTCGCACAACGTGAAGCCGCGAGACAGCGTGACCAGGCCGAGCACGGACGAATCGTCGCCCTGGTCAAGCTGGTGGCAAGCCGCGCAATCGAGCATGCGGAGCGCGGCACCGCGATGTGGGGCAAGTTGCTCGCCCGGCAGGCATTCCTCTTCAACGAGCGCGTGAACGGCGAAGCGCTCGCACAAGTGGACGCGGCTCTCCGCATCAACGCGAAAACACCATCAACGAAGACGGTGGAGATGCGCGCCGACCAGGTACTGCACGTTACCGCGGTGAACCGACAGGGAACGCTTCTCGCATCGGGTACAAATGACGTGATCAAGCTCTGGAGTCTTGGCCAGGCAGATGCGTCCCCGCGCCTTCTCAAGGGCCATACGGTCAACGTCGCGGCACTCGCGTTCAGTCCCGACGGCACAACACTGGCTTCCGGGAGTTGGGATGAAACCGTACGAGTCTGGAACCTCTCGCAAGGCGAGCCCACATCGCGAGTGCTCCGCGGCCATATCCAATACGTTCTTGCCGTTGCCTTCAGCCCGGATGGAAAGTTTCTGGCCTCGGGCGGCAACGATGCGATGGTGCGCATCTGGAATCTCGCGGATACCGCCGCGGAACCGCAGCTCATTCGTGCCCCGAGCGGATCGATATCTTCGCTGGCCTTCAGCCCGGACGGGAAAACAGTCGCAGCCGGAATCTCGGCCGGCCAAAACTTGGCCGGCCGAGTGCTGCTTTGGGATCGCACCGCGCGGGCCGACGTAGCGCCGCGAATGTTTGTAGCACCGCGAATGTTCGCGGGAGAGGAGAACCGCGTCACGTCGCTCGCGTTCACTCGCGACGGTCAAGAGCTCGCTGCGGCCATCGATCGAACCGTCACGATCTGGCAGCTGAGCGGCCAAATCATGGAGCCCAGAACCGTCGCGCACGCCAAGAATGCCTCGGGCATAGCGTTCAGCCCGGACGGAAGTATGCTCGCCATCGGCACAGTCATTCCGGACGTTCAACTGCGCCAGCTCGCCAATCTCGATGCGCCGCCGATCGTTCTCGCGCGGGCCGCTACCACGGACTCCATCACATACAGCGACGATGGCTCGCATCTCGTCGCGACCGGCAGCGCGGGCGAGAGCGGCGACTATCGCGCAAGCTTGCAGACATGGCGCGTTCCGACGCCCTTGCTGGCAGACGAAATATGCAAGGATGTCATGTGGAATCTCCCCGCGCTGGCGTGGGAGCAATTTGTCGGCGCAGACATTCCATACGAACTCACGTGCGCGCGCCACTCCGTGCATCCCGACTATTACATGAGGGTGGAACAGCTCGCGAGAGTCGGCGACATCGATCGCGCCGGTGTCTTGTACCGGCGGGCGGATGAACTGGACCATCCTGGCGAGAAACCACGCGATCGTCAGGCGGAACTGAATCGCCTGGCTGCGGAAGGTCTCGTCTACCGCGGCACGGCGACGGCGGGCAACGGCGATGTCGACGGCGGACTCGCCTTGCTCCGCAAAGCGATCGCGCTCGATCCATCGCGGAAACTCGACGCTGAAGCCGTCGCGAGAAAAGCCAACGCCGGGCATTTTCGTCGTGAAGGCGAACGACGAGCCTTCGAAGGCGATTTCGAAGCAGCACTGCCGCTCTATACAAAAGCAAAAGAGCTCGACGCGACTCTCGACTTCGATCCGCGACAGGTCGCGCAGAATGCGGCGGGTGGCCTCATCGACAGAGGGATCATCCTTTCCTATCGCGGTGACGTCAAGCAGGCGCTCGCGACGCTGAAGCGCGCACTGGGGCTCGATCCGAAGCGGGAGATGACGAGCGAGCAGTGGACCCGACTTTGCTGGAACGGTAGCGTATGGGGTCACGCAGCCGAGGTGATGTTCGCTTGCGAGCGTGCCGTCGAGATGACCGAAGGTTTCGGTCGTTTGGACAGTGTCGACAGTCGCGGCCTCGCGCGAGTGCTGGTCGGGGACCTCCAGGGGGCGCTGGCCGATTTCCGCGATTTCCTCGATCTTTCGTCGCTTGCAGAAGGGATCGACGACGTCGTCGTGCAGAGAAAATCGTGGATTGCGCGGCTGGAGCGCGGCGAGAACCCATTGACGCCTGAAGTGCTCGCGGAGCTTCAGCGCAAGCTATAGAGCTGGCCCGGCGTGCCTCGAGCGTGCACCGCTCACCCTCTTCCGCATTGCCGTAGTCGAGGACGATGCCATTCAGAAGGCCCATGCCGCTCTGAGCTACGGCGCGCGTGCTGCCGAAGCGGGCTTGTTCCGATCCAAATTTTCGAGGCGCTTGGCCTCGGCGACGTCGGAAAATGCGCGCTTCAGGTCGCCCAGGCGACGGAAGACAATGCCGCGATTGATGTACGAATCTGATAGGCTGGGATCCATATCTATCGCCAGGTCGAAGTTGGCGAGCGCAATAACCAGATCCCCGGCGCGATACGCCAAAATACCCCGTTCTCGATAATAGTTGGCGTCTTTGGTCCCGACGTCGTGAGCCGGGGAAGCATGCGCGTCTGCAGGAGCGATGTCTGCAGTCGCCACAGGTGCAATGTCGTCTGGTTTGGCCGGCGCTTCGACGTCCCGCAGATTCATGTCGAACTTGGTGTCGGCTCCGGCGACTGCAAGCTGGTCGTGCTGCCCGGTTCGGCCGTGTACCTCGGATATTTCGGTCGCGGTGGGCGCCAGCGCGGGTTCGCGCCTGGACATGCTGGACATATCGGTCACCTGCGCCGAAGCGCTGGGCCGCCCGTCGACAGGCTTGAACAGAAGGTAACCCCCGACCAGCACTGCGGAGACGGCAGCACTCGCGATTGCGTCAGCGCCCAGCCTGCGGATCGCGCCGGTGAAGTTGCGGTGCTTTGGCTTTGGCTTCCGGCTTTGCTGCCGGAGCGCGACTTCGAGCAGCCGGTCATAGACCGCTCGCTGCCGCTCGTCGCTCAGTATGGCGTTGGCGCGAACAATACGTCTGAACCTCGCTGCGGCTTCCGGGTCGCCGGGATTGACGTCGGGATGACTTGCCCTCGCGGCCCTGCGGAACGCGTCTCTGAGACCGTCCGCATCGTCGTCCGGAAGCGCGCCCAGCAACTCGTAAAGAGTGGTCATTACCGTTCACTGAAATGCAGACACTAATCGACAAATTCAACCATAGGGGTCGACGCCTCAATTAGCGCGCAACCAGCGGAAAAACCCCGCTGCGAAAAGCGTGACGGGCAGGAATGGCAAAACCAAGACAAAACGGAGAACTGTTTATGCACCGCAGCATAAGGTAAACGCCGGCCAGGGTGGACCCAGATCGATCGATTCCCGCTTAGATTGTATAGATGAGTAAAGTTTATTTTCGCTTGTGCTGACGCGGTAGCCGGCGCCGATGCTCGGCCCGTCGCGCGGTTGTGCGGATTGCTATCGAACCCGTCTTTGTTGCCGAACCGGCTCGATTTCACATGTGCTGGACGTCTGCAGCAGGGTGAGGCGCTCGCGCGCGGCTTTCTCCGCATCCAGGTAGCATTGCCGTTCGTACTCGACCTTCAAGCGGGCCCACTCATCCGGGTCCACGGTCTTGAGGTCGGATCGCTTGAACTCGCAATCGGGGGCCGGCTGCGCTGACAGCAACGCCGGGTCCGGCCGCCGGATTTTTGGTTCGGCAGGTCGGTATGGTTCGGCGTATCGACGGATGCGTACGGGAGCGCGGATCGCAGGCGCTTTGCCTTCGTGCACGGCCAAACTGACTTCACGTTGTGGCGGGTTGCGCGCGCAGCCGGCAAACGACATCGCGCAAAAAATGACGCAGACGGTCAGAAGTTTTGGAGCGCGCGATTTCAGGCCGGCAAAATGCCGCTGCTCGCGCGCTTCTTCGCAAGAATCCTGAAAGGGAAGCGCTCCACCAATGATCGCCATGCCGATAATTTCCGATCAAACGCGCTTAGCTGAAAACCGATCGCCTGATAGTTTCGCGGAGCGCTGCAACCATGAACGAAAAATTTGAATCGAATTCTAATGATTACGATGAATCAAATCTAAACCGGTTTTATTCGGTTCTCTGGCCCGAGAGTTGTAACGGGGACTTGGTAGAGAGTAACGAATTCCGAATGGATGCAGATGCAAGCCTGTCATGGACGGGTGGGGACGCGACGGCACTGCTTGATCTTCTCGAATAAGCCACCGACCGGATTGCACGCCCCTTGCAGGTGCGGGTTGAAGCAGATTGGATCTGCTGCTCACCGTCCGCCGTTTGCGTGTCTTGATCGTGAAGCGAAATGTCTCACGACAACGCCGGCTCTGCCACCGCGATTGTATCGCCGGCGGCGATGGTGCCACCGGCGATCACCTCGGCATAGATCCTGCGGTCTGCGTGGCCGAGCCGGCGCATCGGCGCCGGCAGGAATAGCATTGTCACTGGCGGCCGACGGTGCCGCTCACCGGTTCGATGTCGCTGAGCTGCCACGACTTGTCGAAATAGGCTTCCTTCGGTCCGTAGAACCGGAAGTATGGGAACCAACCCTTGCCAGCGATTGTTTTGATCCAGTTCTTCGCCTCGGCAGGCTTGCTCGGGCCGAGGTAAATGTCCACCGAGCCATCCGCATTCATTGCGAGGTCCTGACGTGACGAGGCGTCGGCCGCGCCTTGATCGGTGACAATCGGCCCGCGCGTGGAGTTGTCGTAGAGCGTGAGCGACCAGAACTGAATCACGGGCGGATTGGCAGGCACACGAAAACGATAGGTCTTGCTGCCGTCGAGCCAGTTGCCGTTCTCGTCCTTCGATGCCTCCAGATAGACCTGGCCGAAATTGAGGATGCGGCCCTGCATGCCGGCGGTGTTGCCGATGGCCTCGTAGTACCAGGAGCCGCGCTCATCGACCTGCGTATAGTAATTATTGTCCTGGTTGAGTTCGACCATGTTGGCGTATTCCCACTTCTTGCCGGGCCACACGGTCGCATTGGCAAATCGTTTGTCGAAGGCGTTGGTGCGCGCCATCAACTCACCCACTTGCGCTGCCTCGGTGAGAATCTTCTTCTGCCGGTCGGTCGGATTGAACGGCTTGCCCTTCTCGATGCCGAGCGGCACCAGCATGCCGAACATCACCTTGTCGCGGGCCTCGATCGGCTCCGGCTGGATCACTTCTGAGAGATATTTCCAGTAGTCGAGGCTGACCGGCTGCGCCGACGCCCAGTCCTTGCCGCCGACCGGGATGAATTTCGTCGCGGCCGGATTGTCGCGGTCTTTCCAGGTGTAGACCTTGTGCTTGCGCGCGATGTCTTCCGCCACCTTCGGATCGCGGTCGAGCGCGCGCGCCGCGAACCACACTTGATTGCTGGGCGAGCGCGCGACGATGTAGCCACGCATTTCGCTGATGTCGGAGTTCGGCGGGACGATCAGATATTTGCCGCCGCCGCCGCGATCAGGCCCGGTCTGTCCGGTGTCGGAAATCGGGCGCTGCCAGATGTCGAGGAAGCCGCCCGCCGTGGCGCCGGCCGGTACCTCGACTACCATCGGGCCTGTCTCCGCCAGATTGAGGAAGCTCATCAGATAGAGCGTGGTCAGGTTCGGGGTGAGCATCCCCGCCTTGTCCTTGAGCGACTGGTAGAGCACCACCTCGCCGTCCTTCGCACCGAAAGTGTTGTTGTGCGCGAGGTGCAGGCCGTGGAATCCCACCGCCGGCAGCGCCCAGATGAATGCCTGCGTCGCGCGCTGGAAATCCATCTCGTCGTAGAGCTTCTCGGCAGTCGCCTTGCTCGGATAGCCGGCTTGCAGTTCGAGCTTGCCGATGCGCGTGTCTACCGTCTGGGCCAGCGTGAGCGAGGATGTCGCAAGCAACGCCAGTGCGGCGGTGCCGGCAAATAGTGCGTGCTTCATCATCATGGGAGACTCCTGGAGTTGGGAGGTTAGGCAGTCGCGGGGATGCTGTTCAGCGCATGTCGGACCGTGTTGAACATGAGGATGGCGCCCATGAAGTAGACGGCGATGAAAAAGGCCTGCGCCAGCAACCACGCATTTTTTCCTGCAGCGATTGGCGAGTAATAGAAGCTCGGCCAGATCGCATCGAAGACGAAATAGCCGACGGCGAAGACGCCGAGCAGGCCGGCAACACAAAGCCAGAAGGCAAGACTGCCGCCGGCTCCATTCCCGGTGTCGCGAGGCGACAGCCGTGCCGCTGTGAGCTGCGCGAGCCCGAGCGCCACCATGCCCAGTCCGCCCGCCTGCACAGCCGCGACCGAAAGCGTCCATGGGCACGCGTACCAGAGCGTGATGTTCTTGAGGAACGCTTCTCCGGTTGGCCAGCGCGCAACGCCGCAATAGTGGCCTACAATGCCGAATACCAGGAACACGCCGAAGAGGAAGAGGCCCAAGCCCCACTTGGTAAAGTGCACACCGAGCGTCATGGCACTTCTCCTCAAGTCTATGGCATCGATTGCTTTGACACCGTCGGAGCGACTGCAATCACTTCACCTTCTCGACATCTCCTGGCTTTCACCGACGACCCACAGTTTCGCTCGTCTTAACGATATCGCCAGGTTTCCAGCTCTTGTCGATTGCGGCTTCAGTTGGGGCGTACAGCCTCAGAATGGCGAAGAAAAGCAATTCATCCCGAAGGGCCTGCGCGGTTTCCGCGGTGGGACAATTTTCCTCGAACGGCAAGTTGGCCAGTGCGTCGAAGTGCGACGGTTGCGCCGTTGCGGGCTGCACCAGCGCGAGCGCCAGCGCAAATGATCCAAAGGCAACAGCCGCCATCGTCAAGTAACGATGCGTAGCCCTGACGTCAGTGTTCATGCTGTCCTCCCAATGTGAGGGATTGTCAGCGCCATCGATCTTTTTTCACTTACGACCAACGGTACCGCTGTCAGCGCAAGAACAGCGCGAGCAATCATTTCCGGAAACGGTCCCGCGCATCGCTGGCCGGCGTATCGATTGCGGCCAAACATTCGCAACTGCTGTCGGTGCGGGACGTTGATCTAAATCAACGGTTGTCCACCTGGGGACAATTGCAGACGTCGGCCAGGCGTCGGGGCCATGTTAGTTCGGCATCCAAGGTGGACGTCGGTCAGATCGGCTGGAAATGTCCGCGTGGAACCAAGTGAAACTCAAAGCGCCCCGACAAATGATTTGCCCGACGAGGCAAATCAGGCTGCATCCTGGCTCGCTCTTGCAGACGGCCGGGCCCAAAAACCCGCTGCGCAAACTGCAATTTGATCAGCCATTTCAACGTGATTTGGGTTGTGCTCGTGTGCGTTCTCTTTGCGCTATTTGCACACGAGACCGCGGGTGCAGCAAGCACCCGGCATTCCCTGCTCCCTCTGTCTTCGGGAGGGGACAAGTTCATGCAAACCTCGGGCGGAGTACGCCGCGAGATCGCGAACGCACATTCAGTTGTCGTCACCCGCGAAGGCGGGTGATCCAGTATTCCAGAGACGTCTATGATTGAACCGATAAGCCGCGGCGTACTGGATACCCGCCTTCGCGGGTATGACGGTTGTTGTGTTGCTTCGGCAGTTCACCGTCATTGCGAGCGAAGCGAAGCAATCCATTGTCACCTCGCGTACGGAACGATTGATTGCTTCGCTTCGCTCGCAATGACGGCTAAGTCAAATCAACTCCGGCTGCTCCGCCGCGATCGCATCGTCGGCACTGATCGCACCGCCGGTGATCACCTCGGCATAGATCCCGCAATCGGCGTGGCCGAGCCTGCGCTGCAGCGCTTGCGGGATGGCGAGGTCGCGCTGGGCTGTATCCGGATCGACGTTGACGGCGGCGCAGCGGACGATGCGTTTCACCACCTTCAGGCGCACACCGCCAATGACGAGCGTCCGGTCGAGCAAATCGAATTCGTGCCAGGCCGGCCAGCCCTCGACATAAAGATTGGCGCGGAAGCGAAGCGGATGGACCGGCGCGCCCACCATGTTCTCGATGGCGCGGACGCTGGCGAGATTGATGATGGAGACGACCTTGCGGGCGAGATCCGAAAAACTGTGGCCGGGGCTTTCCAACACCTTCGGCGGCCCCTTGATCAGGTCGGGAAAAGTCGAGGCGAAGAAGTTTTCGATCGCCGCCCGGCCCTCGGGCGTTGCGAGATCGCCCTGGGCCACGATCCGGCCGCTGTGGTTGATCGCGAGCACGTTGCTCGAATCGTCGAAATGGGTGCGCAGGCCGGCCAGCCATTCATCGCGCATCAACATCAGGAAATGCGGCTTCGGCAGCCATTTTGGCTCGGCCGGGTTAAAACCGGAGGGGCCGTTTTCGATCGCGTAGCGGCGGTCGGCCAAGAGCGTCTGACCGGCGCTCAAATCGGCGTGGGCAAGCTGCTCGGGGGTCAGGCCCTTGACGGGGTAGCGGTAGATTCCGGTGATCCGGGCAGGCGGGGCTGTGGCAGGCATCCGCTTTATTAAGGGATTCCCTTGTCGTGCGCCATCGCTCCCGAATTTGTGACCGGGCCTCTTCCGTTTTGCCGCCCGATGCCCACATTTGCGTCAAGCCTGAAATGAGGGCGACGACTGCGGCCGGTTGAGGAAAATCAATGCGGCTCCGCGGAACCCAATGAAGATGCCGTAATCATGCCTCAGGGGTGGGGACGGCAGGCCGAGGGAATCAACAAAGATGAATATTGAAAAATACACCGAGCGGGCGCGCGGCTTCGTCCAGTCTGCGCAATCGCTCGCCATGCGCGACGGACACCAGCAGTTCTCGTCGCTGCATATGCTCAAAGTCCTGCTTGATGACAGCGAGGGGCTGGCCGGCGGCCTGATCGACCGCGCCGGCGGTAACTCGCGCGCGATCCTCAAGGCGACCGAGGACGCGCTGAAGAAGCTGCCCAAAGTGTCGGGAAGCGGCGCCGGGCAGATCTATCTTGCGCCCGACATGGCGCGCGCCTTCGATGCGGCGGAAAAGGCGGCCGAGAAGGCCGGCGACGGCTTTGTCACGGTCGAGCGGCTGCTGCTGGGCCTGACGCTCGAGAAGGGCAGCGAGGCCGGTGCCATTCTGGCTAAGGGCGGCGTCACGCCTCAAAATCTCAATTCGGCGATCGAAGCGCTGCGCAAGGGCCGGACCGCCGATAGCGCGACGGCCGAAAATGCCTATGACGCGCTGAAGAAATATTCCCGCGACCTCACGCAGGCCGCGCGCGACGGCAAGCTCGATCCCGTGATCGGTCGCGACGAGGAAATCCGCCGCACCATCCAGGTGCTGTCCCGCCGCACCAAGAACAATCCCGTGCTGATCGGCGAGCCCGGCGTCGGCAAGACCGCCATTGTCGAGG
>Ga0081540_1003386_pt1 | contig 12640 bp, 6 predicted proteins | sample TabmetS2T1R1_FD_71024 | JGI IMG/M metagenome (GOLD analysis project Ga0081540, IMG submission 71024) | Tabebuia heterophylla rhizosphere microbial communities from the University of Puerto Rico - S2T1R1 | ecosystem: Host-associated > Plants > Roots > Rhizosphere ...
CGCCTGCTCGCCGTCCTCGCCTGCCTGTGGTGCGCCGCTCCCGCGGCCGCACAGGTGCCGCCGGCCGTCACCGGCGTCGAGCCGCCGACCCCGATCGCCGCCTTCCAGGGGCGGCTGGTCTGGAGCCAGCCGGACGGCAAGGGCGCCTACCAGCTCGTGCTGCGCCTGGGCTCCGGGCCCGTGCAGGTGCTGCCGATCGCTCCGCGCGGCGTGCCGTTCGACGTCGACCTCGGCCCGACGAGCTCCGGCGGCGTCTACGCGGTGTACTCGCGCTGCCAGGTCGAGCCGGCGTGGCAGCAGACCCAGCTGCCCGCATACGAGACCGGCAAGGGCTGCGACGTCTACAAGCTCGACCTGTCGACCAACACCGAGGTCCGCTACTCCAAGGTCAACGCCAGCGACGGCTCGGAGTACTGGCCGTCGTACTGGAAGGGCAAGCTCGCGTTCGCGCGCGCCTACGACGACAAGCCCGGCCAGCCCTACCTCTACGTCAAGACGATCTCCAGCAGCGATCCGTCCGAGCGCCAGCCCGGCGGCTCGCGCGGATCGGGCGCCTCGACCCCGCTGCAGGTCGAGCTCTACGGGACACGGATCGGGTTCGCGTGGCGTTACCAGGGCAGCATGCTCGCGCCCGCCTATGACCTGCGCGTCGACACGATCGGCGCCGACCACGTCCGCCTCGACAGCACGCCGGGCGGCGGGCTGTCGTCCACCGTCCTGGGCTGGCCGTCGTTCGAGAACGGGCGCATCTACTGGGTGCGCTCGTGCGTCGGCGACCCGGGCGGGTGCATGAGCACCCGCCGGTTCCAGCAGTCGCAGTACACCGCCAGCAGCCCGACGCCGCTGGTCGCGACCTCGCCGCCCTACGTCGCCGCGCACGAGCGCGACTCGGGCGTCACATGGGCCGAGACCGACGTCAGCTCGGGCTACAGCTGCCAGACCGATCCCCCGACCACACCGCAGTGCGCGCTCGAGGGGCTCACGCCGGACTACTCGCCGCTGAACTAACCGATCAGGAGGTCCCTCTCATGGCCAAGCAAGGGTGGAACGGGCGAGTCGCAGTCGACATCCGCGACTCCGAGCCCGACTGGACGCCGTTCCTGCAGCCGCACGCCCCGGAGGGCGCGCCGAACGTCCTGATGATCGTGTGGGACGACGTCGGCTACGGGGCGATGGACGTCTTCGGCGGCCCCATCGAGACGCCGACCCTGAGGCGCATCGCCGACAGCGGCCTTCGGTACTCGAACTTCCACACCACCGCGCTGTGCTCGCCGACGCGCTCGAGCCTGCTCAACGGCCGTAACGCGACGTCGAACAACATGGCCTGCATCACCGAGGCGTCGGCCGGCTTCCCGGGCTTCTCGGCGCGCATCCCGTTCGAGAACGGCACGATCGCCGAGGTCCTCAACGAACGCGGCTGGAACACCTACGCGATCGGCAAGTGGCACCTGACGCCCGGAGAGGAGACCGACCTCTCGTCCTGGCGGGGTCGCTGGCCGCTCGGACGCGGATTCGAGCGCTTCTACGGGTTCCTCGGTGGCGAGACCAACCAGTGGTATCCCGACCTCGTCCACGACAACCACACCGTGGAGGCGCCGGGCAAGCCGGAGGACGGCTACCACCTGTCCGCCGATCTCGCCGACCACGCGATCGAGTTCGTGCGCGACGCCAAGGCGGTGGCGCCGCAGAAGCCGTGGTTCATGTACTTCTGCCCCGGCTGCGCGCACGCCCCCCACCACGTCTTCAAGGAGTGGGCCGACCGCTACGCGGGGCGCTTCGACGAAGGCTACGAGGCGATCCGGGCGAGCATCCTCGCCAGGCAGAAGGAGCTCGGGCTCCTGGCCGACGACGTCGCGCTGTCGCCGATCAACCCACATGGCGAGCCCGACGCGACCGGCCCCGACGGCCAGCCCTGGCCGCAGCTGGACTTCGTGCGCCCGTGGGACTCGCTGAGCGACGAGGAGCGGCGGCTGTTCGCGCGCATGGCCGAGGTCTACGCGGGCTTCGTGTCCTACACCGACGCCCAGCTCGGCAGGCTCATCGACTACCTCGAGGAGTCCGAGCAGCTGCAGGACACGATCATCGTCGTGGTCTCGGACAACGGCGCCAGCGGCGAGGGCGGGCCGAACGGGTCGTTCAACGAGAACAAGTTCTTCAACAACGTCCCCGACACGATCGAGGCCAACCTCGCGCGCCTCGACGACCTCGGCGGGCCGACGTCCTACAACCACTACAACACCGGCTGGGCGTGGGCGTTCGACACCCCGTTCCCGTACTGGAAGCGCTTCGCCGGCTACGAGGGCGGTGTCGCGGACCCGCTCATCGTCTCGTGGCCGAAGGGCATCGCCGCGCGCGGAGAGGTCCGCCACCAGTACCTGCACGCGGTCGACGTCGTCCCCACGCTCTACGACATGCTCGACGTCGAGCCGCCCGACGTGCTCAAGGGCTGGACGCAGGCCCCGATCGAGGGCGAGAGCTTCGCCGCCTCGTTCGCCGACGCGCAGGCGACGGGACGCGAGACGCAGTTCTACTCGATGCTCGGCATGCGGGCGCTCTACCACGAGGGCTGGCTGGCGACGACGCTGCACCCGCCGATCTCAGGGTGGGGCAAGTTCGAGCACGACGTGTGGGAGCTCTACGACCTGCGCAGCGACCGCAGCCAGATGCACGACGTCGCCGCGGAGCACCCCTCGCGCCTGGAGGAGCTCAAGGGGCTGTGGTTCTACTACGCGGGTCTGTACAAGGGGCTCCCGCTCGACGACCGCACCGCGCTGGAGATCATCAGCTCGCCCAGGCCGCAGCCGACCGAGCCCCGCGACCGCTACGTCTACTACCCGGGCACTGCCGAGGTGCCCGAGTCGGTGGGCGTCAACGTCCGGCGTCGCTCCTACACCATCGCCGCCGGCGTCAGCGTCGACACGCCGGAGGCAGAGGGCGTGCTCTTCGCCCACGGCGGCGTCGCAGGCGGCCACAGCCTGTTCCTCAAGGACGGCCGGCTGCACTACGTCTACAACTGGCTGGGCGAGCGCGTGCAGACGATCAGCTCACCCGACCCGATCCCCACCGGCACGCACGTCCTGTCGGCCGAGTTCGCCAAGACCGGCGACGACGCGGACAATGGCAGCGCGCTCGGGAAGCTGACCCTGTACGTGGACACCGAGCCGGTGGCCGACGCCGAGATCATGACCCAGCCCGGGTTCTTCTGCCTGTGCGGCGACGGCATCTGCGTCGGGCGCGACAGCGGCTCGCCGGTCACCGCCGACTACAGCGCGCCGTTCGCGTTCGCGGGCGGCACCATCGAGCGCGTGATCGTCGACGTCAGCGGCGACCACTACGTCGATTACGAGAAGGAGGTCCTCGCCTACATCGCGCGCGACTGAGCCGGCGTCAGTCGCGCGCCATCGCCGCGGCCATCTGGCGCTCCACGTCGACGTAGGCGTCGTCGGCCACGTCGACGACGACCTTGACGACCTTGCCGCCGGTGAACCGGAACGGCGGCGAGTACTCGGCGCTGACGGCGTCGCCGCCGTCGTAGCCGATGCACAGCCCCTCGCCGCACAGCGAGTAGCGCGAGGCGATCATGCGCAGCTCGTCCTGGGCGACGAGGTCGTCGTCGACGTAGAGCTTCAACGGTCCGTGGGGCTCGTGGTGCTCGCCGGTCCGCTCCTTGACGAACTCCACGCCGATGACGTGCATCCCGGAGGTCGGCGCGTCGGCGACGACGCGCTGCTCGGGCGGCATGCCGAGGAAGTTGTAGGCGTAGGTGATCTTGCCGTCCTTGACGAACAGCGAGAACCCGCCGAAGCGCGAGCCCTGAGCGACGATGACGCCCTCGGCGTCAGGCGTCATCTCGACCTCGGCGAGGATCTTGTGCGACACGTTGGTGGTCCGCGCCGCCGACGCCTCGGGCACCGGCGACGTCCCCGGGTAGTACGTGTAGACCCCGCTCTCGGGCACCGCGATCTCGAACTCCATCGCGCGGAACTCGAAGATCCCGAGGTCGTTGAGCGGGAGGACGTCGTACTTCTGGGCCTCCTTCAGCCACAGCGCCTTGAGCTCCTCGACCTTCTCGGGGTGCTCGCCCGCGAGATCGCGCGCCTCGGCGCGGTCGACGTCGGTGTGGAAGAGCTGCCAGCGGTCCTGATCGAACTTGCCGAGGTTCAGCGGGACGGGGCCATGCTCGGTCACCGCCTTCCAGCCCCTGTGCCAGATCCCGCGCGTGCCGAGCATCTCGTAGTACTGGGTCTCCTTCTGCGTCGGCGCGTCGGCGGCGTCGAACGAGTAGCGCATCGAGACGCCAGGCAGCGGCGTCTGCTCGTACCCGTCGACCACGGCCGGCATCTCGACGCCACAGCAGTCGAGGATGGTCGGGACGATGTCGGTGCAGTGGTGGTACTGGTCGCGCACCTCGCCGCGCGACGCGAACCCCTTGGGCCACGAGATCACGAGCGGGTCGCACACCCCGCCCTGGTAGCTGTAGCGCTTGAACATCCGGTACGGCGTCGAGAACGCCACCGCCCACCCGGTCGGGTAGTGGTTGTACGTCTCGGGGCTGCCGAGCTGGTCGATGAACGGCAGGTTGTCCTCGACGGTGTCGGGCCAGGCGTTGAAGAACTTGTTCTCGTTGACCGAGCCGTTCGGGCTGCCCTCGCCCGAGGCGCCGTTGTCGGCGGCGTAGATGATCAGCGTGTCCTCGAGCTGGCCGGACTCCTCGAGGTAATCGACGATCCGACCCACCTGCGCGTCGGTGTACTCCGAGAAGGCGGCGTAGACCTCGGCCATGCGGCTGAAGAGGTGCTTCTCGTCGTCGGACAGCGTGTCCCACGGACGCATGGAGTCGCCCTCGCTGAACGTCCCCGGCGTCATCGGGTTGATCGGGGTCAGCTCGGTGCCCTCGGGCAGGATCCCGCGCTCGACCATCCGCGGCAGCACCCATTCGCGGTAGGCCTCGTAGCCGTCGTCGAACTTGCCCCTGTACTTGTCGATGTACTCCTGCGGGGCATGGTGGGGCGCGTGGTTGGCGCCCGGGCAGAACCACATGTACCAGGGCTTGCCGGGCTCTGACTGCTTGGAGTCGCGGATGAACTGCAGGGCCTTGTCGGCGAGGTCCTTGGAGAGGTGGTAGCCGTCCTCGGGGCCGTAGGGCGGGTCGATGTAGTGGTTGTCCTCGGCGAGGTCGGGATACCACTGGTTGGCCTCGCCGCCGATGAAGCCGTAGAAGCGGTCGTGGCCGAGCCCGAGCGGCCAGTCCTTCTTCGACGATCCCATCGTCCACGCGTCGACCGGCGTGTTGTGGTTCTTGCCGACCCAGAACGTGCTCCAGCCGGCGTCTCGCAGGACGGTCGCGAGCGTCGCGTTCTCGCGCGGGATGTGCGAGTTGTAGCCCGGGAACCCGGTCGAGGTCTCCGAGATCGAGGCGAAGCCGTTCTGGTGGTGGTTGCGACCGGTGAGGAACACCGATCGCGTGGGCGAGCACAGCGCGGTCGTGTGCCACTGCGAGTAGGTCAGGCCGTCGTCGGCCAGCCGCTGCAGGGTCGGCATCTCGATCCGCCCGCCGTACGGCGACCACGCGGCACAGCCGGTGTCGTCGTAGAGGACGACGAGCACGTTCGGCGCGCCTTCGGGGGCCTTGTCCGGGAGGAAGGCGTCCCAGTCGGCGGTCGAGTCGCGGATGTCGAGAGCGATCCTGCCCTTGAACGGCTTGGCCATCGGTCCTCCAGCGGTCGGTCGTCCGGTCACTCGAAGATCGCGGCACTACGGGTGAGGCGTCGTCACCCGATGCGGGTGAGCCGAGCAGCACGCCGGCCCCGGCGCCGAGCGCCGACGCCGCACACGGCCTCCAGCACGACTGTCCAGGAACTGGGGCCGTGGGGTGAGACGGGCGTCAAGGCGCTGGGTTGGGGTGATGGCGGGGGCCGGCGTGCCCACGTGCAGACGATGAGCCCGTCGAGGGTGATTGCGCCTCACCCGCGACGGGTGACGCCCGCTCACCCGGCCCCGCGTCACGCTCGCGGCCCTGCGATTGACCCTCCCAGTCTTCACCTCCCTGCGCGGCTACCGGCGGACCTGGCTGGGCGGCGACGCGATCGCCGGCCTCACGGTCTGGGCCGTCCTCGTCCCCGAGGCGCTGGCCTACGCGACGATCGCCGGCGTCTCGCCCGTCGTCGGCCTCTACGCCGCGCCCGCCGCGCTGGTCTTCTACGCCGCGTTCGGCAGCTCGCGCCACCTCGTGGTGGGACCGATGTCAGCGACCGCGGCGCTGTCGGCCGCCACCGTCGGCGAGTTCGTCGCTCAGGGCAGACCCGAGTTCGCGGCCTTCACCGCGGCGCTGGCCATCGCCCTCGGCATCGCCGCCCTCGTCGCCGGGATCGCGCGCCTGGGCTTCCTCGCCAACTTCATCTCCGAACCGGTGCTCAAGGGCTTCATCGTCGGGCTGGCGCTCACCATCATCATGGGCCAGCTCCCGGCGCTGTTCGGCGTCGAGAAGGGCAGCGGCGACTTCTTCGCCAAGCTCTGGGACCTCATCACCGAGCTCGGCGACGTCGACGGCGCGACCTTCGCGGTCGGCGCGCTGTCGCTGGCGGTCGTGCTCGTGCTCAAGCGCGTCGCGCCGGCCGTCCCCGCGTCGCTCGTCGCGGTCGTCCTCGGCGTCGCCGCGGTCAAGCTGCTGAACCTCGACGAGCACGGCGTCGACATCGTCGGCCACATCGACAGCGGACTACCGTCGGTCGGCGTCCCGGACGTCAGCACCGCCGACTTCGGCGACCTGATCGGCCCGTCGCTGGGCGTGATGCTCGTCGGCTTCGCCGAGGGCCTCGGCGCAGCGAAGACCTACGCCTCGCGCGCGCATTACGACATCGATGCCAACCGCGAGCTGCTCGGCCTGGGCGCGGCGAACGTCGCCGCCGGGCTGGCCAGCGGGATGGTCGTCAACGGCAGCCTCTCCAAGACCGCGGTCAACGGCAGCGCGGGCGCGAACTCACAGCTGTCGGGCCTGGTCTGCGCGGCGCTGACCGTGGTGACGCTGGTCCTGCTCACGGGCCTGTTCGAGGACCTCCCGGAAGCGACGCTGGCGGCGGTCGTCATCGCCGCGGTGATCGAGCTCGTCGACATCGGCGCGCTCGTGGCCCTGTACCGCGTCTACACGGGAGCCCTCGGCCGCGCCTACGGCGTGGCGGCGCGCCCCGACTTCATCGCTGCGGTCGCGGCGATGGCCGGCGTGCTCGTGTTCGACACCCTCCCGGGGCTGTTCATCGGGATCGCCATCTCGCTGGTCCTGCTCCTCTACCGCTCGTCGCGCCCGCACGTCGCCGTGCTCGGGCGCGTCGCCGGTGCGCCCGGTCGCTACGTCGACGTCGAGCGCCATCCCGGCGACCTCCCGCCGCCCGGGGTCGCCGTGCTGCGCGTCGAGGGCGGTTTGTTCTTCGCCAATGCCGAGCACGTGCGCGCGCAGATCCGCGCGCACGTCGGCGAGGACACCCGGGCGGTGGTCCTCGACGCGCAGACGAGCCCGTTCATCGACGTCAGCGCGGCGCGCATGCTGCTCGAGCTGGCAGGCGACCTGCAGCGCGACGGCGTGGCCTTCGTCATCGCCCGCGACATCGGCCAGGTCCGCGACGTCCTGCACGGCGAGGACGGCGATGGGCTCGTCGAGGTCCACACGAGCGTCCAGGATGCCGTCGACTCGGTGATGGGCACGAGCGCCGCCCGGCGCTGACCCGAGCGATCAGGAGAGGCCCGCGATCCCGTCGCCGATGAGCTTGACCCCGATGACGAGGCAGAGCACGGACATGATCGCCGCGTTGTGCGCGCCCATCCATTCCTTGATCGCGTCCAGCAGCCGCTTCCCCCGCTCGCCCAGCGCGAAGTAGATGGCCACCGGCGCAGCCGCGCCGAAGGTGGCGATGACGACGAACACCGCCAGCGCGACCGCCTGCTCCCCCGCGTCGATGCCCGCCTGGGCGATCGCGACGCCGGCGGCGACCGTCAGGATCAGGTTCTTCGGGTTGACAGCGGACAGCAGGACCGCGGCGCCAGCGGCCTTCCCGGGACCGAACGTGTCGACCGTCTCCATCCACTTGGGAAGCTCGGCGCCCTCCTGCGCCCGCGGGCGCGTGCGCCACTGCTTGACGCCCGCGAGGGCGAGCACCGCGCCGAGGACGAGCTTGAGGACGCTGACCCAGGTCGCCGGCTCGCCGTGCTCGCTGGCGTCGGCGCCGCCGGCGAGCACCAGCACCGCCGTTCCCACCAGGACGAGGCCGACGACCCAGCCGACGACGAACGCCGGGCCGTTGACTCGTGCACGCGGGGTGCCGAGCATGACCACGACGGCGATGATCGGGATCGGGCTGATGGCCACGACCACGGCCAGCGGGAGCACCTGTCCGATCGCCTCGCCCACGGTCCGCGCACGCTAGGTGCGAGGCGGGCCGTCGCGCATCACCCGCGCGGGGTGATCAGCTCTCCGTGGGGACGGGCGCGACGGACGGTCGTCGGCGCAGGCTCACTGGTCAGGGAATTGCATCCGTCCACCGCCGCGCGCCATGATGAGACCCAGATGTCTCCTCGGGCCACGGCGGACGCGCTGCTGGCGACGAAGTTCTCGCCTGCCCGCACGCCGCGGGCGATGATCGCCCGACCCCGGCTGCTCGACGCGCTCGACGCCGGCGTCCAGGGTCCCGTCACCCTCATCGCCGCCCCGGCCGGAGCGGGCAAGAGCGCGCTGGTGAGCTCGTGGGTCGCCGAGCGCAACCCGCCGGGACCGGTGGCGTGGCTGTCGCTCGACACCGATGACGCCGACCGCCGGCTGTTCTGGCGCGCGGTCCTCGAGGCGCTCACGCGCGCGACGGGCGACGAGGCCGTCGCCACCCTGGCGGTGAGCCCGCGCGAGCCGGTGCACGTCCACGTCGTCCTGCCCGCCCTCGTGGACGCGATGGTCGGTCGCGACCGCCCGGTCACGCTCGTGCTCGAGGACTTCCATGAGGTCGCCGACGTGGTGAGCGACGACATCGACCGCCTGGCCCGGTTCACCCCGCCGACCCTGCGTCTGGTGGTGGTCACGCGCGCCGATCCGGCGATCTCGCTCGGCCGCCTGCGGCTGGAGGGCAGCCTCACGGAGATCCGCGCCGCCGAGCTGGCGTTCACGCTCGGCGAGGCGGCGACGATGTTCCGAGCGATCGGCGTCGAGCTCGCCGCCGAGGACCTTCAGCAGCTGTGGCGACGCACCGAGGGGTGGGCGGCCGCCCTGCGCCTCGCGGCGGTCTCGCTGCTCCACCATCCCGACCCGCGCGCGTTCATCGACCGCTTCGCCGGGACCGACGTCACGATCAGCGACTACCTGGTGAGCGAGGTGCTCGCCCATCAGCCGCCCGATCTGCGCGGCTTCCTCCTTCGCACGTCGATCGTCGAGACGCTCAACGCCGACCTCGCCGACGCGTTGACAGGCGGCACCGACGGGCACGCGATGATCGCCCGCCTCGAGCACGGCGGCGTCCTCACCACGCCGCTCGACGAGCACGGCATCTGGCACCGCTACCACCAGCTCTTCGCCGAGCTTCTGCGCGCCGAGCTGCACGCGCAGCTGCCGGGCGAGGTGCAGGCGCTGCACACCCGTGCGGCGATCTGGGCGGCCGGGCACGGTCAGGACGCCGCCGCGCTGCGCCACGCCGCCGCGGGCGAGGCGTGGGACCTCGCCGCCCAGCTGGTCAGCGAACGCTGGGTCAACCTGCTCGTCGACGGCGAGATGAGCGCGCTGCGTCCGGTCATGCACGCGATGCCCGCCGAGCTCGTCGACGTCTCGCCCGAGCTCTCGCTGGCCTATGCCGCCGCCCTCCTCGCCCGCGGCGAGCACGTCAGCGCCGCGCCCTATCTGCACTTCGCCGAGGAGCACTCCGCGCGCGTCCCCGCCGACCGGCGGGCGCCGTTCACCGCGGGCATGGTGGCGATCGGCCTGTACGAGGGACGGCTGCGCGGGGACCCGAAGCGGGCGCTGCGCGCGGCGCGCGAGCTGCTTGCCCGCGATCCCGTCCTCGACGACGCCGCGATCCTCAGCGGCGTTCGCGGCTTCGTGCTCGCCCAGCTGGGCATCGTCGAGCTGTGGACCGGCGATCTGGACGCGGCGGTCGAGCACCTCGAGGTCGCAGCCAGCGAGTCGCTCGCCGGAGGCAAGGACTGGACGGTCCTCGCGGCGCGCGCCCATCTCTCCGTCGCTCGCGCGATCCGCGGGGAGGTCAAGCGCGCCGTGCGCCACGCCGAGGACGCGCTCGAGCTCGCCCGGCGCCGTGGCTGGACCCGTACCGAGCACGCCGGCGCGGCCTACTGCATCCTCGCCGCGTTCGCCGTCGAGCAGGGACGCAACGACGACTGCGGCGTGCTGCTCGACCACGCCGCCGAGGCCCTGCGCCACGGCCGCGACCGGCCGCTGCGCGCCGTCCACGCGCTGCTGCGCTCGATGCTCCTGACCGACCTCGGCGAGCGCGACGCCGCGCTCACGGTGCTGCAGGTCGGGCGCGCCGAGCTCGGCGACTGGCCGCTGCTTGCGCAGATCGAGAGCCAGCTGGTCGCGCAGGAGGCCCTGCTGCGCGCGGCTCTGGGCGAGCACGACATGGGGCGCGCGATGCTCGAACGTGCCGAGCGGGAGGCACGAACCTCGGCGGCCGTCGCCACCGCCCTGGCCAAGCTGCACCTGCTCGACGGCGACGCCGAGGGCGCGCGCAACCTGCTCGCCCCGCACCTGAGCGCGGACGCCGGCCACGAGCTCCCGCTCTCTGTGCGCGCCGAGGCGTGGCTGATCGACGCGCTGGCGCTCGATGCGATCGGCGAGCACGGGCCCGCCGCGACGTCGCTCGAGCACGCGCTCGACCTGGCCGGGCCCGCGGGCCTCAGCCGGCTGATCGTGGCGCAGGGCAGCTCGGCACGGGCGCTCCTGCGCCGGCACACGCGCAACGGCACCTCGCACCCGGCGATCGTCGGCGAGGCGCTCGACGCCCTCGAGCACCGCGGCGAGCGCGCACACCGCGTGCCGGTCGCGCTCGCCGCCCCGCTGAGCGACCGCGAGCAGGCGATCCTGCGCTACCTGCCGACGATGATGTCCAACCAGGAGATCGCCGGAGAGCTCTACGTCTCGGTCAACACCGTCAAGACGCACCTCAAGGCGATCTACCGCAAGCTCGACGCCGCCGACCGCCGCCACGCGGTCGAGCGCGGGCGCGAGCTCGGGCTCATGCCTTGACGTCGTTGCCGCTGGGCGGCAGCCGCCGGACCTCGATGAGCTCCAGGCCGAGGCCCTGGAGGCGGCGAAGCAGCCCGTGCAGCTCCGCTTGATCGCGCACCGGACCGTGCAGGACGGTCTCGACGGGCTCGACGTCGCTCTCGAGTCGCTCGAACGTGTCGAGGACCGCCCGCCCAACGCGACCGCGGATGCGGATCTCGTAGCGGGATTCCGGCACGTGCGCAGCGTCCTCCCCGGCGGGGTGATCCATCGTCACCCGCCCGGGGTGATCGTTGATGGCCCGCGCGCGCTGGTCGATGATGGCGCCGATGCTGCTGGAGCGATCCGATCAGGTGGCGGCGCTGGGCGCCGCGCTCGACGCGGTCGCCGCCGCGGGCCGTGGCCGCGTCGTCCTGGTGGGCGGCGAGGCGGGCGCAGGCAAGACCGTGCTCCTCCGGGAGCTCTGCGAGCAGCGCCGCGGCCCCGCGCGGGTGCTGTGGGGCGCCTGCGAAGGGCTGCTCACACCGGTGCCGCTCGGGCCGCTGTTCGACCTTGCCGAGAGCACCGGCGGGGAGCTCGAGGAGCTCGTCTCGGGCGGCGCCCGGCCCCACGAGGTCACAGCGGCGCTCGTGCGCGAGCTCGGCGGGCGGCGGCCGTCGATCGTCGTCGTCGAGGACCTCCACTGGGCCGACGAGGCGACGCTCGACGTCCTGCGGCTGCTCGCCCGCAAGGTCGAGGCGGTGCCCGCGCTCGTGCTCGCCAGCTACCGCGACGACGGCCTCGATCGGACCCACCCGCTGACGCTCGTGCTCGGCGAGCTGGCCACCGCCCCCGTCGCGAGCCGGCTGACCGTGCCGCCGCTCTCGGCGCAGGCCGTCGGCGCGCTGGCCGAGCCGCACGGGATCGACGGCGACGACCTCTACCGCCGCACGCGCGGTAACCCGTTCTTCGTCACCGAGGTGCTCGCCGCGGGGACCGCGCAGGTCCCGCCGACCGTCCGCGACGCCGTGCTCGCGCGCGTCGCGCGGCTGTCCGAGCCCGCGCGGCGCCTGGTCGAGGCGATCGCCATCGCCACGCCGCGCGCCGAGGTGTGGTTCCTGGAGCTGCTTGCGCCCGACGAGCTCGGCCAGCTCGAGGAGTGCCTGGCCTCGGGCATGGTCGCGTCGCAGGGCGACGGTGTCGCCTTCCGCCACGAGCTCGCCCGGCTCGCGGTCGAGGACGCGCTCCCGCCCGACCGGCGTGTCGGGCTGCACCGCGCCGCCGCGGCCGCGTTGGCCGGCGCGCCCGGCGCCGAGGCCAACGCCGCGCGGATCGCCCATCACGCCGACGTGGCGGGGGACGGCGCCGCGGGGGTGCAGGGCGCCCCCGCCGCGGCCCAGCGGGCTGGCTCCGGGCGGGCGCCACGCGAGGGCGCCGCCCCCGACCCCCCCC